>Ga0102812_10000588_pt1 | contig 25868 bp, 24 predicted proteins | sample ColrivemetaGS713_FD_79334 | JGI IMG/M metagenome (GOLD analysis project Ga0102812, IMG submission 79334) | Estuarine microbial communities from the Columbia River estuary - Flood tide ETM metaG S.713 | ecosystem: Environmental > Aquatic > Marine > Intertidal zone > Estuary | place: USA...
CCATGAAGGCGCCATAGACCGGATGCGGGTTTTGGCGTTCGCGGGGGTCGCGTTTGGCGGGCAGGATATCATCCGGCCCGAACATGTCATGATAGGGGGCGGGGACGATATAGGGCCAATGCGGCTTGATATAGGACAGGTGGCAACACCAAGGGCCCTTTGCCTGTTCCATGAACTCAATCGCCTGCGAAGTAAGCCAAGGCGTTTCGCTGTCTTCTTCGGCGATATTGGCGGGTTTGTCGGCATTGGCCATGAACCAGCCACTGGCCACATCATCGCCATCGGCCCCCGCATTGGCAAAATCGGCCCAAGGGTTTTCACCCGGATAGCCTTTGGATTTCAGGTATTCGTTATAGGGGCTGCGGTTAGGGTCATAAAACCCGTCCGGCCCTTCGGCCCAAAGACCATCATCCCGCAACCAGACATCAAAACCGCATTCGGCCTGCCGCGCACCGATGACGCTGTCGGGGGACAACCCTAAACGCGCCATGCCTTCGGCATCGACGCGCATATGTGTTTTCCCAATCAGCCAACAGTCCATTCCCGCCTTGCGCAGGTGATCGCCCATGGTGATTTCACCCACCCGCAGCGGGAATCCATTCCATTGCGCCCCGTGCGACGAGGCATAGCGCCCCGTATAGGTCGACATCCGCGAGGCGCCGCAGACCGGAGACTGCACATAGGCACGGGTAAAGCGCACCCCGCGCGCCGCCAGTGCATCAATGTTTGGGGTCTTGAGTGTTGGGTGCCCCGCGCAGGACAAATAATCGAAGCGAAGCTGGTCGAACATGATGAACAGGATATTCAATGGCTGGCCTCCCCTTGCCTGCATACTCAATCGGGCAATCCACGGACTGACAAGGGGTCCACGCCAGACTTGGGCCGAGTTGCTCAAAAAAGTGGCAGATGATCGGTCAGGCCGCAAACTTTGTAAGGGCCCTTGTTGTAAGTTGCGCGAGGGCCTCTAAGATCGGGCCTATGGAAGCGCAAAAAACCTTTGACGAAATGTGGGGCCGCGACGACTCGCTCCGGCAGCCATATGAAGATTTCAACGCATGGTTCACGGCCGAAGATGCCGCTCGACTGCGCAAGAAACAGGCCGAGGCGGAGCGATTGTTCCGGCTGACCGGTATCACCTTTAACGTTTATGGCAGGGCCGAGGCCGCCGAACGCCTGATCCCCTTCGACATTATCCCGCGGATCATCTCGGGGCGGGAATGGTCGCGATTGGCGCGCGGGATCGAACAGCGGGTGCGGGCGATCAACGCTTTTCTGCATGACATCTATCACCGGCAGGAAATCGTGCGTGCAGGGCGGCTCCCCGCTGAGATGATCGCCAAAAACGAGGCGTTTTTGCCCCAGATGATCGGCGTCACCCCGCCGGGCGGGGTCTATACCCATATCGTTGGGGTCGATCTGGTCCGCACGGGCCCCGATGAGTTCTACGTTCTGGAAGACAACGCACGCACCCCCAGCGGCGTGAGCTATATGCTCGAAAACCGCGAAACCATGCTGCAGATGTTCCCCGAACTGTTCAGCAAGAACCGCGTGCAGCCGGTGTCGAACTATCCCAAACAACTGCGCCGGTCGCTGGCGGCCTGTGCGCCGGATGGTGCGGGGGAAAAGCCGACCGTCGCGGTTCTTACCCCCGGCATCTATAATTCCGCCTATTACGAACACAGTTTCCTAGCCGACAAGATGGGCGTCGAACTGGTTGAAGGGCACGATTTGCGGGTGGTGAACGGACGCGTCGCCATGCGCACGACCGAAGGTTATCAACCGATCGACGTTCTATACCGGCGGGTCGACGATGATTTTCTGGATCCGCTGAATTTCAACCCCGACAGCGCCTTGGGTGTTCCGGGCATCATGGATGTCTACCGCGCCGGCGGGATCACCATCGCCAACGCCCCCGGAACCGGTATCGCCGACGACAAGGCGATCTATTCCTACATGCCGGACATCGTCGAATTCTACACTGGCGAAAAAGCGATCCTGCAGAATGTGCCGACATGGCGGTGCAGCGACCCCAGCAGTCTGGCCTATGTGCTGGACAATCTGGCGGATCTGGTTGTGAAAGAGGTCCACGGGTCCGGCGGTTATGGCATGTTGATTGGCCCGACCAGCAGCAAGCGCGAATTGGAGGAATTCCGGCGCAAGCTCAAATCGCGCCCGAATAACTATATCGCCCAACCCACCCTAAGCCTGTCGACAGTGCCGATCTTTACAAAGTCGGGGCTTGCGCCACGGCACGTCGATCTGCGGCCCTTTGTTCTGGTATCGCCCAAAGGGGTCGATATCACCCCCGGCGGACTGACCCGCGTTGCCCTGAAAAAAGGGTCGCTCGTCGTCAATTCTTCGCAGGGCGGCGGGACAAAGGACACTTGGGTTTTGGAGGAATAGCCATGCTTGGAAAAACCGCAGGCGGCCTCTACTGGATGTTCCGCTATCTTGAACGGTCCGAAAACACTGCCCGTCTGATCGAGGCGGGACAAAGGATCGCACTGACACGGTCGTCCTCGGCCGATGACGAATGGGCGGGGGTGTTGCAATCAGCCGGAGCCTTTGCCGGATATCTGGTGGCCTATGGCGAAGAAGTGACCCGTGACGGTGCAATCGACTGGATGTTGCGGGACAAAGATAACCCGTCGTCGGTCCTGAACATGGCCGAGGCCGCGCGCAACAACGCCAAAACGGTGCGCACCGCCCTAACCCGCGAGGTTTGGGAGAGCATCAACGAAAACTGGATGACCCTGAAAGAGGCGCTGGCACGTAAAATTCCCGAACGCGACCTGCCAGAGGTTTTGACTCTGATCCGTCAACGGTCAGCCTTTGTGCGCGGTGCCATGCATGGCACCATGCTGCGCAACGACATCTACAATTTCGCGCGGATCGGGACCTTTATCGAAAGGGCCGATAACACCGCGCGCATTCTGGATGTGAAATACTATGTGCTGCTGCCTTCGGCGATGGCGGTCGGGACCAATATCGACAACGTTCAATGGCAGAACATCCTGCGGTCTGTTTCGGCCGAAGGCGGGTTCCAGATGACCTATGGCCAGGATGCACGACCGCGCGAAATCGCACAGTTCCTGATGCTGGACAAACGGATGCCGCGCAGCCTCGCGTTTTGCATGGACAAGATCCGCGATAATCTTGGCTATCTGGTTGCTGATTATGGTCGGCGGCTCCCCTGCCACGATCTTTGTGATAGGCTCGCGCTGAACACGATGTCCCATTCTATCGATCAGATCATCGAAATGGGGCTGCATGAATTCATCACCGATTTTCTGAAAGCGCTCGCCGAACTGGGTGGGCAGACAGAAATCGACTATAGGTTCTATATCTGACCCATGATTTTACGCATCCGTCACCAGACCCGATACACCTATGACCAACCGGTCCCCTATGCGCTGCAACAGCTTCGGCTGACCCCGAAATCCGGCAATGGGCAAAAGGTCCTGCAGTGGGACATCTCGGTGACGGGCGGGGCCAAGGAACTTCGGTTCGAAGACCAGCACCGGAACATGGTCGATCTGATCAGCCATGACGCGGGCACAACCTCGCTGGAAATTCTGTGCGAAGGTCTGGTCGAACTGACCGACACCAACGGCATCGTCGGCCAACACGGTGGCTATATGCCCATGTGGATGTTCGAACGGACCACACCCGCGACCAAGGCAGGCCCGCTGACACGCAAGCTCGCCAATAGCGTCGAAGGCGATGTTGGTAGCCTTGGCTGGTTGCACAATCTGTCCACCGCCCTGCGGGGCGTGATTTCCTATGAAACCGGAAAATCCCATGTGGACTGGACAGCCGAAGACGCTCTCGAGGCGGGCCATGGCGTTTGTCAGGATCATGCCCACAGCTTTATTGCCTGCTGCCGGTATATGGATATCCCCGCGCGCTATGTTTCGGGCTATCTGATGATGAACGACCGGATCGATCAGGATGCCACCCATGCATGGGCCGAGGCCTATGTCGAAGGCCTGGGTTGGGTCGGTTTTGACGTTTCCAACGGAGTTTCCCCCGACACCCGCTATGTCCGCGTTGCAACAGGGCTGGACTATGCCGAGGCCGCACCAGTATCAGGGACGCGGTTTGGATCGGCAGGCGAAGCGCTGGCCGTTCAGGTTCAAGTGCAGCAACAATAGGGGCGACCCATGACATATTGCGTAGGTATGCGGCTCGATCGCGGGCTCGTGTTCATGTCGGACACACGGACGAACGCCGGTGTCGACAACATTTCCACCTTTCGCAAGATGACAACCTTCGAGGTTCCGGGCGACCGCTTTATCACCATCATGACGGCCGGAAATCTGGCGACCACGCAGGCTGTGATTTCGACCCTCGAAGAACGGACCAAGGCCCCCAGCGACCGCAAGCCGTCGATTTTCGAGGCCCCGTCGATGTTTCAGGTCGCGAGCCTGATCGGCCAGACCCTGCGCGAAGTCATCGCGGCTAACGCCCAAACCGGACAGGTCGCCGATTCGACGTTCAATGCCACGATGATTGTTGGCGGACAGATCGCAGGCAGTGATCCGCGCCTGTTCATGATCTACCCCGAAGGCAATTTCATCGAAGCCAGCGACGACACGCCCTATTTCCAGATCGGCGAAACCAAATACGGGCGGCCGATCCTTGTCCGCGCCTATGAATCCGACATGACCTTTGAAGCGGCGGTGAAACTCTTGCTGGTCAGCTTTGATTCCACCATCAAGGCAAACCTGTCTGTCGGCCTGCCGCTGGACCTGCAAATCTATGAAACCGGCACAATGGCCAAAGGGCTGTCGCGGCGGATTGGGGCGGATGACGCCTATTTCCAGACCATTTCGTCGGGCTGGGGCACCGCCCTGAAATCGGCCTTTGACAGCCTCCCAGATATCAAGCTGTAGCGCCTAGCCGCGCCCAAGCACCCGCAACTCGGTCCAACCTATCAGTCAGGTCGCCGCCGCCGCTTTGGTCCAGCACAAAGTCCGCACCAATCCGGGCCGGACGCCCTGTCAGCATGACAACCCGATCCGCCAACATGGCCGCGTCAAGCGGGTCATGGGTCACGATAATCCGCGTTTTGCCGCCGGTCAGACTGGCAAGTGTTTCGCGCATCTTTTGGGCCGTATCAGGGTCAAGCGCCGCAAAGGGTTCGTCAAGCAGGACCAACCCCGACTGAACCGCCAGGGCCCGAGCCAGCCCGACCCGTTGCTGCATCCCCGCCGACAGCGCGGCCGGATAGGTGCCGCCCTGCCCCGGCAGCCCGACCTTGGCCAGCAGATCGGCAATGTCTGCATGTGTCAGGTTCGGTGCGACCAACTGGATATTTTCAGCCGCCGACAGCCAGGGCAGCAGCCGCGCATCCTGAAACAGATACCCTGCGGCGGGACTGGCGGCTGCCGGTATTCCGCCAACCGTCACCTCGACGCCTGCGCCAGTTTGATCGCCCGCAATCATCCGCAGCAGGGTCGTCTTGCCCACCCCGGACGCGCCAAGAATGGCGATGCTCTGCCCTGCCGGAACCGTCAGCGCAAAGTCATTGAACAGAACGGAACCGGCGTATTCAAATCGCGTGATCCGGACTCGGATATCTATGGGTTTCGCCATCGTCTGCTCCTTTCTTCCAAAGGTCGCAGAATGGCGTATTCGATGCCCAGAACCAGCCCCACAAAGGTGACGGTATAGGCCAAAAGCCCCGCCATATCGAAATTCTGGAAAAACAGCCCAACACGGAATCCGACGCCGCCGTCGGACCCGATAACTTCAAACACCAGAACGATTTTCCACACCAGCGAAAGACCGGTGCGCGCGGCGGCAAGGATATAGGGGACCAACTGCGGCAGATGGACCCGCAGCAAGACCCGCCAGCGCGCCAGCCTGAATATCCGTGCAAGTTCATCATAATCCGCCGACAGGGCACGAACGCCTTCGCGCAGGGTCGTGGTGACCAACGGGACCTTGTTCAGGATGACCGCAGTCACCAGCGCGAGATCGGTCAGACCAAACGCAATATAGCACAGTATACCGACCACAAGCGCCGGAATGTTCAGCCCGATCACGACCCAAAGGGAAAAAAACCGATCAAGCCAGGTAACCCTGCCAAACAAGATACCCAATAGGCATCCGATCGCCATCGCGCCGACAAATCCGGCCAGTGACCGCGCCAAAGTAAGCGAAAAATCCCGCACCAAGGGGCCGGATCGGATCAGATCGACCAGCCGGTATCCCACCGTGACCGGATCAGGAAACACCCGGCTTTGCGCGAGATTTGCAAGGGCAGCCCATAACAGGAAAAGCACCACAAGCGACGCAAACTCTATCCACTTGCCATTACCCACGGTGCCGGTCCCGCCTATCCAGCAACCTGATAGCCGGACCAAAACGTGCCATCGGCCAAAGTCGCGTGGTCACCCACCAATTCGGCCCCGCCAACCGCGGCCATGATGGCAAACGTCTGGGTTGCTGCGGCGATATCTTCGGCCCCGTAGCTTTGGACGATTCCGGCGCGATAGGCATCGCGCAGGGCGAAGAAAATCGCGTTATCGGCACCCACATTCATCAGCGGGCGCAGGTCCTCCCATAGGGGGTCATTGACCATCAATTGGACCTTGGTCGCAAATGACGCATCCAGATAGCGGCGGATGGTTTCAGGATTTGCCGCGGCGAACGTGTCGGAAAACACCCAGCCCAGCAATGGCGGCGTGCGCGAAACACCCAGCGCCGTCAACATGTCTTTGACCGATAGCAATTCGACCATGCCCTGTGCAGCCGCGCGCGCGTTGAAATGCCAGAAATTCAACGCTGCGGGAACCTGTCTGCCAACCAGCAATTCGCGCACCAAAGGCGGGGCGCCAAACCGTAGCGTGGCAACATCGGGCAACGAAAGACCCGTGTCCTGACGAAACAACGCCTGCAAGATCACATAGCTTTTGTCGACAGGCCCGCCGGCAACTGCAATCGTTTGCCCAGCCAGATCCGGCAGGGCCGTAATACCGCTGTCAGGGTGAACTAGCAGCCCGCCCACAGCCAAGGAATGCGGCACAATCGTAAAACCCGCGCCCTGATGACGCTGGATCGAGGTCCAAAGAAAATCGGACAGGATCACGTCAACCGCACCGGTCTGAAGCGCCACCTGCCCTGCCCTGCTATCGACAACGGGGCGCACTGAAATATCCAGACCAGCGGCCTGATCCAGCCCCAAAGCCTGCATCGCCGCGAGTTCCCAACTAGCAGTGCCGCCGTCCTGCAAGGCAAGGGTCAAGGGAAGCGGGGCACTTTTGGCGTGGAGGGGCAGTGCCGACATGACGAACCCGCCCGCCAGGCCGGTCACAAAGCTACGCCGCGTTTGGGTCATGTCAGGTCCTTGTTTGGGTTTCTGGTCCAGACCATGAACCGCCCGAGAAGGGAAGGGCAAGTCCAATGAACCCCAAAATTCGGATCGTTAGCTTGCTAGCCCTAGGCGCTCACTGTTGGAATTGGCCCAAAGGATGGGGAGTTCGATTCCGATCGAAACGCTGTCTGGGGGCGATGGCAAAAGAATAATCTCGCCACCAGATTCGGTAATCGCGTCTACTGCACGCGTCAAACCGATACCCAACCCTGGCACCGGACCATTCGCACGATCCAGTCGCGCATAGGGTTTCAACGCCGTCTGGAATTCGGCTGTTGTTGGTCTTTGCCCTTTGTTGGTAATCGCTATGCGCACCCCACCAGAGTGTTTCGCCGACACATAGACATCAACCTTTGACCCTGGCTGCCGATAGAGCAACGCGTTTTCAAGTATCTCGGAAATTGCAATCTTTAGAGCGGCCCGGTTTATGAGTGTATGAACGTTGCGCGGATCATGGATACTGAGGTGATCTGCAGGTGAATCGATGAAAGCCGGAAGTCCGGCAATCACTTCATCGATCAACTTTCTGCAGCCAACCGCCTCAGATCCGAAAGTGTAAAATGTCCCTTTCAAAGACCCGAACTGAAGCCCTTTTTGCAGCATAAGGATCATGCCTTGCGACAATTTGGTGATGCGGGAACCGAATTCCGTCGCATTTTCTGGCTCCAACAATTCGGAATAACCGACAATGCCGTTGAGAGGCGTAATCATTTCGTGGCTGAGGGCAGATAGGAATGCTCCCTTTTCGGCGGAATCCTTTTCTACTTTGGCCAAGGCCGCCCGCAGGGCGCGCGTTTTCGACTGATCTACGTACATCAAATAAGCGGCAATAGCGCCAAGGACGACAAACACAGTCGCGCTTAGGGCCGGACCTACCACCAACTTAGACATCTCGGCCGGCACTTGGTAATCGGCAAAAAGGGCCCCGTCAGTCACGGTCGAAAAAATCCATCCCAACGTCGCCGAACCGGTGAAAATACCGACCACAAGGCGGTCTTTGGAAATGTTGGACATCAGGAGGGGAAGAGTAATTCCCAAAACCGTCGTCAATGCAGCGGGATTTACGCTGGCGTCGATGGACTCAGAAGCAATAAACAATCCGATTTCAGCGAGTCCCCCCCATATGACAATCGCCGATGCCGTCGACCGGAACCTTTGGATCAAAACCCCAAAGGTGCTGCCCAACACGATAATCATCGCACCAATCAGCAGCGTCGTAGAATTCAACGCCAAGGCAGCGCCTGCCCAAAGAAGTGAAAGCCCGCCCGTCATAATAAACGCAGCCATAGAGAGGCGTGACCGCCCCCATTCGTCCGAATGAGTACTTTCCTTGGACAGCCAGTTCATAGACATTTCAATCAACTCGACTCTCAGAACACTTGCCAACATACCCGCCACCAGCGTTGGGCCTAAGCACTCATACGAATATGTAATATACCCAAAAGGATAGGCCGGCCGCTTTTGATAGCGACCGGCCCTACAATTTCTTCAACGAAGATTTTACAGCGATGCGTCGAGTGCTGCGATAATCTTATCGCCCATTTCGCTGGTCGAAACCGGCTTGCCGCCTTCGGGGCCCAGCAGGTCGGCCGTGCGGACGCCATCTGCCAGCACTTTTTCAATGGCTTGCTCCACACGGGTCGCCTCGTCACCGAGGTTGAAGGAATAGCGCAGCGCCATGGCAAACGACAGGATGCAGGCGATCGGGTTCGCCTTGCCCTGACCTGCGATGTCGGGGGCCGATCCGTGGACGGGCTCGTACAGCGCCTTGGGGCGGCCATTGGCCATCGGTGCACCAAGGCTGGCCGAAGGCAACATGCCCAGCGAGCCGGTCAGCATCGCTGCAGCGTCAGACAGTAGGTCGCCGAACAAGTTGTCGGTCACGATCACGTCGAACTGCTTGGGCCAGCGGCACAGCTGCATCGCGCCCGCGTCGGCATACATATGCGACAGCTCGACATCGGGGTATTCCTTGTCGTGGATTTCCTGCACGACTTCGCGCCACAGGATGCCCGATTCCATCACGTTGGCCTTTTCCATCGAACAGACCTTGTTGCCGCGCTTGCGGGCCAGTTCAAAGGCCGAGCGTGCGACGCGGGCGATTTCGCTTTCGGTGTAACGCTGGGTGTTGATGCCAACGCGTTCGTTGCCTTCGACGAAAATCCCGCGCGGTTCACCGAAATAAACGCCCGAAGTCAGTTCGCGGACGATGACGATATCAAGGCCCGCAACGACCTCTTTCTTGAGCGACGAAAAGTCGGCCAGCGCATCAAAGCATTGCGCGGGGCGCAGGTTCGAAAACAGGTCCATTTCCTTGCGCAGGCGCAGCAGGCCGCGTTCGGGCTTCACCGAAAAGTCGAGCTTGTCGTATTTCGGGCCGCCAACGGCACCCAGCAGAACTGCGTCCACCTCTTGCGCTTTGGCCATCGTGTCGTCGTGCAGGGGCGTGCCGTGCTTGTCATAGGCGCAACCGCCGACAAGATCCTCGGAAACGTCAAACTTGATGCCGCGCTTGGCGTCGAACCAGCCGATGATCTTTTTGACTTCGCCCATGACTTCGGGGCCGATGCCGTCGCCGGCGAGGATAAGGATGGACGGGTTAGCCACGGGCAAAACTCCTGCTGAATTTGGGTCGCAAGCGGCCTAGCCTTTGGCTTGGCTCAGGTCAAGGTGGGGCATCCACGATCCCGCGCAAACCGTTCGCCAGAATATCCCAAACACGGCGGATACGAGGGGTTTGGCGCATGGTTTCATGGGCGGTCAGCCACACCGGCAGCCGCGGCAGATCAAAGCCCATGTCGACCCGTTCGACCATCGGATCGTTCTGCCCGATGGAATGCTGGACAAACCCGATACCACACCCCGCCCTAACGAGGGCCCAATAGGTCGCCGTGTCGTCGCATCTGGTTTTGAACCATTCGCGGGTCACGGCGATCCCGCCTTGGGCAAATCCCGAAACAATATCGCCCTGTTCGTCAAAACCCACCACATCATGCTGCATCAAATCGTCTAGCGACCGTGGCATCCCGCGCCGTTCCAGATACCGCCGCGCGGCATAGGCCCCGATGGTCATATGACCCAAATGTTGGGTGATCAGATCCAATTGGGTTGGCCGATACATCCGCACCGCAATGTCCGCCTCGCGATACAAAAGGTTCGACGATTTATCCGATGGCACCAGATCGATCGAAATCTTCGGCTCTTCCTCGCGGATCTTGGCGATTAACTTAGGCAGGTGCCAAATTGACATGGCGACACTCGCAGTGATGCGGACTGACCCCTCGAGCCGGGCCGATTGGCCCGCGACCGTTAGGGATATCTCGCGCATAGCCTCGCGCATGCGACGCGCTGGTTCGACCAATGCGGCACCCGTATCGGTCAAGGCAAGGCCGCGCGCCTGCCGATGAAACAGATCCGCGCCAAGCTGCGTTTCCATTGACTTGATCTGACGGCCCAATGTCGGCTGGGTGGCACCGAGCCTACGGGCGGCGGCGGAAAGGCTCCCGTTTTCGGCGACGGCAAGGAAGGCCTGTATCAGCGACCAGTCGAGACGATCAAATTTATCCATGCATTAATGTATATGTCTTATGCAATCTTATGCAATTTATAAACACCTGCGCATGGATATTTTGGGGCTATCAACCTTGGAGACCCGAAATGACCCAGACAGTTCTTATTCTTGGCGCGAGTGGCAAAATTGGTCGCGCATCGGCAAAGGCCTTTGGCGAAGCAGGCTGGAAGGTCCGCAGCTATCAACGCGGGACAGACATGACGCAAGCCGCACTTGGCGCCGATGTCATTGTGAATGGCCTAAATCCCCCCGCCTATCATGACTGGAAAACGATTATCCCGCAGATCACCACCCAAGTCATTGCGGCAGCAAAGGCCAGCGGCGCCACGGTCATAATCCCAGGAAATGTATACAACTTTGGCAATTGCGGCGGCGTCTGGGACGAAAACACACCCCAGCGCCCAACCACCCGCAAGGGCAAGATCCGTGTCGAAATGGAACAGCGTTATCGGCAGTCCGGCGTCAGGACGATCATCCTGAGGGCTGGAAACTTTATCACCGAAACCCCGTCGGATGATGTGATGGGCGCGGTATTTCTGCGGCAAATCAAAGCGGGGAAACTGTCCCATCCGGGTGCGTCAGACATTCCGCAGGCCTATGCCTATCTTCCCGACTGGGCGCGTGCCGCAGTTGCTTTGGCAGAAAAGCGCGACCAGCTGCAAGGGTTCGAAGACATCCCCTTTCCGGGGCATACGTTTACAGTCCTCGACCTAAAAGCGGCGTTGGAGGATCGGCTGAGCCGCGACCTGCGACTTTCCGGTTTTCCTTGGGGCCTGATGCGTTTGGCGTCGCCATTCTGGGAACTCGCCCGCGAGATGTTGGAAATGCGCGGCCTGTGGAACACGCCGCATCAGTTGGGGGCGACAAAGTTCCACGAAATATTGCCGGAATTTCAACCAACGCCGCAAGAGCGCGTTCTGATCGCGGGACTAGGGCACCAGATCGACCCAAACCAGATGGTGGGGGCCAACGGCATCCCCGTCGGGGCCTAGTAGCGCGGCATCCGGGGTATCAGGCGCGGGCCAAAAGACACCTGCGCCGGATATAGCACCCCATGTCGCAGATGGCAGAACATAGGACACCCGCAAATTGCCCGGCGCACCGTCGGGCCAGTCGGCAGTATCCAGATCAGGCTGGCCGGCCTGATCAGCATCCGCCGCAAGCCGCCCACCAACGGACCGAGGCAAGGGATCGACCAAACGCGGGTCTGCCAGAAAATCCGCCATCGCACCCACAAAGCCATCGCCGTCAACGGGATCAAGGTTTGTGTTTGCGGCCAGGACAAACAGTGTCGGCGCAGCGCCATAGGCACCGTCCAGCACCATTTGCCAAAGCCAAAGCTCGTCCCTGTTGCGCAATCCATTCATATCCTCGGGCCCGTCAAAAACCGGCGGGGTTGCCGAAGACACCAGAAGATGGAACGACCCGCCCGAGGGTAGCAGAACCGGAACCCGCCAATGCCCCGTGGTGGACAGGCGCAAAATGTCCAACACCTGTTCGGACGGGAATGGCGCACCGTCGCGTTGTGGCAAACTTGCCCAAGGTTGATCGCGCCAGATGAGTGCCGACAGGTCCTGGGCGCGGTCCACATCCAATGGAAATCGCGACAAGATCGCCATGCCCCCATCGCCGGAAAACTCACCGTATCCCATCGCGTCGCGGGGTTCGCCGGTACGGCCGTTGCCATCCATATCCAGACCCGTTGCCACGCCAGAATTCGGGCGCAATGCAAACCTATAGGGGTAGGACTGCCCGGCATCTGCGAGAGTATCAGCCAAAGCTGTCAGCGCCTGCAGACCACCGTCATAGTCAATTTCAGTCAGCACGAGGATATCGGGCGCCACATGCGCCACAACCGCCGAAAATGCCGTGATCTGGGGATCGTCCCCTGAAAGGATGTCCCGTAACAAAAGGGCCGGTCCCTGTCGTGACAAGGGAACCGACCAAGTTGCAATTCGCAAACTATCCTGCGCGACAGCGGGGGGTGCCCCCCACCAGACGAGCGATGCTATCAGGCAGGCTGGAACAAATTGCCCGACGACGGGCCACGCTTGCGCTTGTTTTCGATCATCTGCGCGACCCGCCCAACCGCGATACCACGCATCAACAGAGAGGAAGGGAGGAAGGCCCATGCAGTCATTGTCCAGATCAGCGTATGCGGATCGGCAAGTGAAATCGGGTCGAACATATCCGACGCCAATTTGACGAACGCCGGGATAATGAATGGCAGCAGAAACCCTAAGATAAGGTTAATCTGGCTGTCCCGCTGCAACCGAGCGACCACGTCGCCACCCGCTGTGGGGTCAAATGTGGGCAAGTTGGTCCAGACATTGAAACCGCCTGTCTGGTTCGGCCAATTGCGCAAACGCAGGACCAAAACGAAATAGGACAGCGAGACGATCGACACCAGATAGGATATCCCTGCAGCCATGCGGACCTTGTTGATCAGTTCGACAGGCGCATCCGTGGGCATCATCAATACGACAAGCCGGACAGGCGAATAAGGAAAATCGATAGTCGTCCCGAGCCGGTGTCCGATTGCCGAAACAAACCGCGTCAGGGTCGAAGGTGCAACTTCGCCGCGCGCGATCAACGACAACGCAAAGACTGTCAGAAAAAGCGCAACGAACCGAATCCGGTTAAACGGGGGCGCTGCCCGGAATTCGACAAGGCTGGGATAGACCGAATTATATTCGATAAATGTGAAAACCGCCGCGACCACGGCCACCAAAGCCACGATCAGCCGTGTATCCGCGTTCGTGCCGAAAACCAAAATCGACGGTGTGACGATCATCAACACCATCAAAATAGATCGCACGACTGCACCTGTCAGCCTGGTTAGCACTGCTCTTTTTTCCTCAACCCGGTCGGAGTCGGTACTTTGCCGCCCCATTTTCCCGATTTGAACGTCATCTATCGTGACGTCTTGCCTCAACTTTGACACAATCTTGCCCACTTTCACTGATCCCGCAAGTTCATGGTTTAATGGACGAAATTTATGGGGCGGTTTTGCGGCAAATGTGGTGCCAGATTGCAACCATTTGCCGTCAGCAATCGGGCAGAGCCATTTTGCCATCCAAATGTTGGGTAATCTCGCCTTTTCGCCCTCAACATAAGGTATTGCCCCCTGCATCTAGATGTGTTCCGCGGGAAACAGGCTGGATGTGCCGATACCGACAATTCACTTCAATCAGGACACGAAAAACCCCGCTCAGCACAAGCTGGCGGGGTTCTGACTGTCACATTTTGACAAAAATTAGATCCAGGGGAACTGGGCCTTGGCAGTTGCTTCGTAGCTGTCGATCGCGCTGACATTTTCCATCGTCAGGCCGATATCGTCGAGACCGTTCATCAAGCAGTGCTTTTTGAAGGGGTCGACTTCAAAGTTAAAGACTTCACCATCGGATGACGTGACGGTCTGCGCCTCGAGGTCGACTTCCATACGGGCGTTCGAACCCTTTTCGGCGTCTTTCATCAAAACATCGACAGCCTCTTGGGGAAGAACGATGGGCAGGATGCCGTTCTTAAAGCTGTTGTTGTAAAAGATGTCGGCGAAAGAGGTCGAGACGATCGCCTTGATCCCGAAATCGGCCAGAGCCCAAGGGGCGTGTTCGCGGGACGAACCACAACCAAAGTTGTCGCCCGCGACAAGGATTTCCGCCGCGCGATACTGCGGCTTGTTCAGGACGAAATCGGCGATCTCGTTGCCCTGACGGTCATAGCGCATCTCGTCAAAGAGGTTCACGCCAAGACCCGAACGCTTGATCGTCTTGAGGAACACCTTGGGGATGATCATGTCGGTGTCGATATTGACCAGCGGCATAGGCGCCGCAATGCCGGTCACTTTGGTGAATTTTTCCATTACATCATCTCCCGCACGTCGGTCAGGTGACCGGTGATTGCCGCCGCTGCCGCCATTGCCGGCGACACGAGGTGCGTGCGGCCCTTATAGCCCTGACGCCCTTCAAAGTTCCGGTTCGAGGTCGAGGCGCAGCGTTCGCCTTCGGCCAGTTGGTCGGGGTTCATCGCAAGGCACATCGAACAGCCCGCAAGACGCCATTCAAACCCGGCTTCTTTAAAGATATCGGCCAGACCTTCTTCTTCGGCTTGCGCCCGGACAAGTCCCGATCCGGGGACAACCATCGCCCGCATCCCGTCTTTGATCTTTTTGCCCTTCAGGATCTCGGCCGCAGCGCGCAGATCCTCGATCCGGCCATTGGTGCAGGACCCGATGAACACGGTGTCGATCTGGATATCGGTCAGTTTCTGACCGGCGGTCAGGCCCATATAGTCAAGCGCACGTTTTGCAGCCTCGACCTTGCCGCCCTTGAACGATTCCGGTGCCGGAACGGTCGCGGTGATCGGCAGCACGTCTTCGGGCGACGTGCCCCAAGTCACGACCGGGGCGATGTCTTCGCCTTTCAGCGTGATGACCTTGTCGAAATGCGCGCCTTCGTCGGTGAAGAGCGTCTTCCAATAGGCCAGCGCGGCCTCCCATGCGGCACCTTTCGGGGCATGCGGGCGGCCTTTGCAATATTCAAAGGTCTTTTCGTCCGGCGCGATCAGGCCCGCGCGTGCGCCACCTTCGATCGCCATGTTGCAGACGGTCATGCGGCCTTCCATCGACAGATCGCGGATCGCTTCGCCGCAATATTCGATGACATAGCCGGTGCCGCCGGCGGTGCCGGTCGCGCCGATGACGGACAGGGTGATGTCCTTGGCGGTCACACCGGGGCGGAGCTTGCCGGTGATTTCCACCTTCATGTTTTTGGATTTCTTCTGGATCAGCGTTTGCGTCGCCAGAACATGTTCGACCTCGGAGGTGCCGATGCCATGGGCGAGTGCACCAAAGGCGCCATGGGTCGCGGTGTGGCTGTCGCCACAAACGACCGTCATGCCCGGCAGGGTCCAGCCCTGTTCGGGGCCGACGATGTGCACGATGCCCTGACGAACGTCGGACACAGGGTAGTAATGGATGCCAAAGTCCTTGGCGTTCTTGTCGAGCGCGTCGACCTGAATCCGGCTTTCTTCGTTAGCGATTACGCCCGACACACGATCAAGCGTGGTAGGGACGTTGTGGTCCGGCACGGCGATCGTCTTTTCGGGGGCACGCACCTTGCGGCCTGCCATACGCAGACCTTCAAAGGCCTGCGGGCTGGTCACTTCGTGGACCAGATGGCGGTCGATATAAAGAAGGCAGGTGCCGTCTTCGGATTCATGGGCGACGTGGGCATCCCAGATTTTATCATAAAGCGTCTTGGGGGACATGGTCCTCTCCCGTACTGTGTGGTTGTTCATGGTGGAAATGCGCACAAGCGCGGACCCAGCCTCAGAGCCGGGCGAGGATCGTAAGGATGGCGCCGAAAAACCGCCACGGCAGGCGGGCACGGTCCGAAATGTCGAAAACCTGAGTCATACCCGCCAGATACACCTTGACCCCGCGTCCTGCAAGCGTGGGTGATCTGATTGGTTCTGCTTGCCGTATCCATCTCAAGGGCAACAAAAAGGAGGCCGAAATGGCCAACGCATTTGCCAGACTACTAACCACTGTTACGGGGCGCGGCCTGTCAGGCACGGCCAAAGTGTCGAAAGGCAGCTATAGGGGCTATGAAACCCCCACCTATGATGTGGAACGAACCGTTGGTGCTGCCGAAATCCGGGCCTATGCACCGCATCTGCTGGCGCTGGTCACCGTGGGCGGCGACCGCGACAAGGCGCTGAGCGCAGGGTTTCGCGTTCTGGCAGGCTATATCTTTGGCGGCAACACAGGCGCGGCCAAGGTTGCGATGACATCGCCCGTAGCCCAGACACCCGCCGCAAAAATCGCGATGACAAGCCCTGTCGGTCAAGTCGCACAGGGGGGCGAATGGGTCGTCAGTTTCATGATGCCTGCCGAATACACGCCCGACACGCTGCCCACCCCGAAATCAGGTGACATCCGGTTTGAACAAACCGCGCCGGAACGGCAGATCGTTCTTGGCTTTTCCGGCAGGGCGACGCCAAAGTTGATCGCCCAAAAGGAAGCGGAACTGCGCGGGATCATGGCCGCCGAAGGCCTGACAGCCAAAGGATCATCACGAACCTATTTCTACGACGACCCCTTTACCCTGCCATGGAACCGCCGCAACGAAGTGGCATTTGTCCTTGCCTGACGCCCTGAACTGCCGCCACAATACCGGCAGGGGGAAGGCTTTTGGAACAAACACAAAACGCAACTGATATCGCAAACCAGTTGGACGTGGTCGGCTGGGGCCAGTGGGCGCTAGAGTATCTGCACCAATGGTATGACGCCGCGATGCGGCCGTGGAACGCCTATCAGCTGTTGATTGCGGTCGCTCTTTTTGCCTTGGCCCACCTCCTACGCAAGCTTTTGACGCCCCACCTTGAAACATGGATGCGGAGCCGCGAAGGTTGGCCAATGTCGCGGATGCGGTGGTTTATCGTTATCCGCAACCGTTTGCGCCTGATCCTTTTCGTCATACTGATCGGTCTGGTCTACCAAGCCATGCGCCAGACAACCTGGCCATCCCGGAGCTATCTTTTGGGGATCATCGCGGATCTTGGTTTCGCTTGGCTGATTGTGGCCTTTGCGACCCGCCTGATCACGAACGCCGCGCTTCGGTCGCTTGCACGCATCGCGGCCTGGACTTGGATCACCTTGCAGATTCTGGGCCTCACTGATGTCGCGCAGTCATTTCTGGACAGCGTCGCGATCAACCTGGGCGATTTGCGGATCTCGGTCTGGCTGGTTCTGCAGGCGGCCTTTATCATCGGGGTTCTATTCTTTCTTGCCCGCCTCGCCACACGGGCCGTGACAAATACGATTCAGTCGAACGAAGACCTGTCGCCATCCATGCGGGTGCTGTCGGTCAAGGTGCTGCAACTAACGCTTTACGGTGCCGCCTTTTTTGTCGGGCTCAAGGCGGTCGGGGTCGATCTAACTGGGCTTGCGGTTTTGTCTGGGGCCATCGGTGTGGGCCTCGGCTTTGGTCTGCAAAAGGTGGTTTCGAACCTCGTTTCGGGCGTGATCATCCTGTTGGACAAATCCATCAAGCCCGGGGATGTCATCAGCCTTGGGGAAACCTTTGGATGGATCCAGACCCTTGGCGCCCGCTATGCCAGTGTCGTCACCCGCGACGGCAAGGAATACCTGATCCCGAACGAAGACCTGATCACCGGTCAGGTGGTCAACTGGTCCCATTCCGATGATTTCGTCCGGATCGAATTGCGGTTCGGCGCGTCCTATTCCGATAGCCCGCACGACGTCCGGCGCATCGCGATCGAGGCCGCAAAATCGGTCGACCGTGTTTTGGCCAACCGCGACACCGTCTGCCATATCACAGGTTTTGGGGACAGCAGCATCGACTATGTGCTGCGGTTCTGGATCAAGGACCCGACCAAGGGCCTCGCCAATATCAAGGGCAATGTATTTCTGGCCCTTTGGGATGCCTTTCAGGCCAATGGCATCTCGATCCCCTTTCCGCAGCGCGAGATCCGGTTGCTCGACCAGCCCAGCGTCGGGGATTAGGATTTTGGTTGGTCGTCGTAGTCTGTCCGCAGGATACGCGCCGCATCGCCATCGGGGTCTTCATATTGGCGCGATTTCATAGTCCAGAAAAACGCCCCCAGCCCCAAGGCACCTAGCCCGAGCGAAACTGGAATGAGAAAGGCCAGAACATCCATGTCAGCGTGTCCTTAATGCGTTGAGCGACACCACGATGGATGAGCTGGACATAGCGATAGCCGCCGCCAGTGGGGTCGCCAAGCCTATAAACGCCAGCGGCACTGCGATAGCGTTATAGATCGCGGCCACCGCGAAATTTTCCAGTATCCGCCGCCGCGCTGACCGCGCTAGCCCGATGGCCGTGTCGATCTTGGACAGGTCAGGCGACACCAGCACCATATCCGCGCCGACCCGCGTCGCCTCGATCGCCGAAGCAGGTGCGATGGACACATGGGCGACCGACAAGGCTCCAAGATCGTTCAACCCGTCCCCGACCATCAGAACCTTGCGGCCAGCGCGTGCCTTGGCCTGCAAAATGTCGATCTTGTCTTGCGGGAACATGCCAGCCGTCCAGTCCGTAATCCCCAGATTTGCCGCCAATGTGCCCACCGCCGTCTCGGTATCACCTGATAGCAGGCTCACCGGCAGGCCTCGCGCCTTTAGGCTATCAATCAGGGTCTGCGCGCCCTGTCTTTGACTGTCAACGAATTGCAGCAATACCGCCTGGTCCGCGCCGATACGGATCGCGGTTCCTCCGTCGTCCACGCCCAGCCATTCACCACGGCCCAGCCGCACAACTGAGCCATTCCAGCGGGCCTCGACCCCAAAGCCGGGGTGTTCGGTCACGTCCGTCAGGGCGACCTGTGGCAGCGCGCGACCAGACGCCGCGGCAAGGATTGCCTTGGATCGCGGGTGCCCTGAATTCTGCGCAAGCGCCACAGCAACCGCCAAGGTCTGGTCATCCACCGCATCGGCGTTGGTCAGTTTCGGGGTGCCAAGGGTCAGGGTGCCTGTCTTGTCAAAGACAACCTCGTCGACCTCGGCCAGACGTTCCAATGCCGACGAATGTTTGACCAAAATGCCGGCGCGGAACAATTTGCCAGACGCAACAGTCGACACCGCAGGCACAGCCAGGCCAAGCGCACAGGGGCATGTGATAATCAGAACGGCAACGCCGATATTCAGCGCAAACCGCACATCGCCCCCAGTCACCCAAAGCCACAGCACGAAGGCGGCCAAAGCCAGCAGGTGCACCGCAGGCGCATAGATCCGGGCGGCCCGATCCGCGAGCGAATTGTAACGGCTCTTGGCCTCTTCGGCGACCGACACCAGATCGGCTAGCGCGTGCAGCAGGGTATCTGCGCCGACCGCAGTCACCGTCATATGCAAGGCCCCTGTCAGGTTGACTTCGCCCGCGCGAACCTCGTCCCCGGGGCCAACGACGACCGGATCGGTTTCGCCGGTCAGAAAGGCGCGGTTCATCTCGCTGGTGCCGGTTGCGACTTTGCCATCGACGGGCACCTTTGCACCGGGCTGAACAAGCAAGGTATCGCCAACTGCAACTTCGGCCAATCGAACGGTTTCTGCACCGTTGTCAGTCAAGCGCAGGGCGATCGGGGCCTCCATCGCGGCGAGTTCGGCGGCAGCAGACCGTGCGACGCTGCGCATTCTTTGATCCAGATACCGCCCCGCCAAAAGAAAGAACGTCAGCGACAGGGCAGCGTCAAAATAGGCGTGTTCGCCATGCACCGCAGTTTCGAACAGCGACATCCCCGATGCCAGCAGGACCGCAAGTGAAATCGGGACATCCATATTCAGACGCCCGACCCGCAAGGCGGCAAAGGCATTGGAAAAGAACGGGCGCGCGGAAAAGGCAATAGTCGGCAAGGCAATCGCGGCAGACAGCCAATGAAACAGATCGCGGGTCGCATCGGTCGCGCCAGACCAGACAGCAACGGACAGCAGCATGACGTTCATCATGGCAAAACCGGCAACACCCAGACGCATCGCCAGATCCCGCGCTGCGCGGTCGCTTTCGCCTGCAGACAGTGTCGCGCTGTCCAGCGGCTGGGCCTCGTATCCCAATGCAGCGACCGCCGCGACGATCTGTTCGACCTCTATCCCTTGTGCGGCACGGACCGTGGCCCGTTTGCGGGTCAGATTGACCCTGACATCCTGCACGCCGGCAAGGTTCAGCAATCCGTTTTCGACGGTCGAAATACAGCCCGCGCAGTGGATGGTCGGCAGCGAAAGCTGGATTTCCTGCCCATCGGCTGCCGCATCCTCAACCGCGCGACGCGCGATGGTCGGGGCTATCAGGCAACCTGGGCAGGCTGCGGCGCCGGGGTATTCGGTCGCTGACATGGTCCTGTTCCTAGCTTTCGATAATTACCACGATCCGTTGATGGAACGGCGTGCCATCCTTGGCGACAGCCTCCATCCGGAAGTTCCAGTTGCCGGGTGCGGTGACGACAGGCGCGCGATACATCTGCCCGTCAAAGACAAAATCGGGGGTCTGGTCATCGCGGATTTCGGTAGCACGGCCAAAGGTGCCGGTCAGCTGTGCGGCCTCGACCGGTGCGCCGTTGGCATCCGTAATAGCGATGTGCAATTCGCCATGTTGCACCCGTGCAGACACTGTCCAGCCAAGCGCAAGCTGCCCAGCCTTGTCGGTGTCAAAAGTCTGGCTTGCCACATAGGAATTTTCAACCTCCAGCCCGGGAAAGGTCGAGATCGCCTGCGTTGCCATATAGACGTTGACGGCAATGATCAGGACAAAGGCATGGACAAAGATCAGCGCGGCATGAACGCCAGTCAGGCGACCATAACGCCAGACGACGAGCAAAACCCCGAACACGCTCAGGAATATCATCATGAGCCAGTCAAGCGGGCCTTCGCGGCGGATAGCTTCGGTCATTGGTCTGCCCTTCCGTTAAAGATAGTTGCCTTGCTCGCGCGTTCTTGACTGTTCAGATCGGTGACCCAAAAAGTGAAATCTGTCCGGTCGGAGGTTGCCGCCGCGCTGCCCGGTGCGGCCTCGACATAGACCCGAACAAGCAGCATTTCATCGGCGGGCACTGTTACGAGGGTGCCTTCGGCGCCTTCGACCTTGACGGCCAAGTCGGCATCAGTGTTCAGCGCCAGACCGAATGGCCGCGCTTCGCCGTGTTTGTTCCGCAGGCGGACATCATAGACATTCCGGATCGTTCCGTCGGATTGCACGATAAAGGTCGGATTTCGCACAGGGGCGACGGTCAGATCAATGTCGGACCGGATAAACAGCGCAAAGACCAGCGCAAAGCCGACCAGCGACCAGAGCGTCGTATAAAGGATCGTTCTGGGCCGCAGGATGTGTTTGATGATCGGCATGGCGCGTTGGTGATGCCGCTCGGCCTCTTCATCTTTCAGCGCAAGATAGTCGATCAATCCGCGCGGCTTGCCGATCTTGGCCATGACGTCATCGCAGGCGTCGATACACAGGCCACAGGTGATACATTCCATCTGCTGGCCATTGCGGATGTCGATCCCCATCGGGCAGACGTTCACACAGGCCATGCAGTCGATACAATCGCCCTGCGGCGCGCCTACCTTGACCTCGGCGCTGTTCTTGCGCGGTTCGCCACGCCAGTCGCGGTAGCCGATGGTAATTGTGTCTTCGTCCATCATCGCGGCCTGAATACGCGGCCAAGGGCAGGCATAGATACAAACCTGTTCCCGCGCGATCCCGCCAAAGAAAAAGGTCGTCGCGGTCAGGATGAACATCGTTGTGTAGGCTATGGGATTCGCAGTGCCGTGGATCAGGTTCCAGAACAGGGTCGGCGCGTCGGTGAAATAGAATACCCATGCCCCGCCTGTTGCCAGCCCGATCAGGGCCCAGATGATCCACTTGGTGACCCGAAGCCGGACCTTTTGAAAGCCCCACTTCGCATTCCACAGCCGCACCCGCGCGTTGCGGTCGCCTTCGACCCAGCGTTCGACGAGGATAAACAGATCTGTCCAGACCGTCTGCGGGCAGGCGTAGCCGCACCAGACTCGGCCCAGCGCCGAGGTAAACAGAAACAGCCCCAGCCCCGCCATGATCAACAGGCCTGCCACGAAATAGAATTCATGCGGCCAGATTTCGATCCAGAAGAAAAAGAACCGCCGCCCCGCCATATCGACAAGAACCGCCTGATCGGGGAGCTCGGGACCGCGATCCCAGCGAATCCAAGGCGTCAGGTAATAAATGGCCAGCGTGACCACCATGATTACCCATTTAAGCGACCGGAATTTGCCTTTGACCCGGCGCGGAAAAACGGGTTCCCGGGCCGCATAGAGCGACGGAGGAGTATCGGTATTGGACATGTCGAATCCTAGTGCAGCTGGTTCGCGTTGAGTGTCTTATGCAAGACGCGCCGCTGTCACTCTTTGATCTGGGTCAAGATTTCGCGTTTCTCAATAAAACACCCCCGGCCGGAAGGAACCGCCGGGGGTGGGCCCTCTCGCCAGAGGGGGCATCGGTCAGGCGACATGCGCGAACAGGGACCTGGACCGATGCGCACCGGCGACGCAGTTGCAATGCGGCGCCGGAAGTCTTAGTGCCTATTCGCCGCCACCCAACTGGTGAACATAGGCTGCAACCGCGTTGACTTCGGCCTGATCAAGCCCGCCAGCGGACCGATAGGCATCGGACCATGCGGGCATCACGCCGAACCGCGCCTTGGTCACGGTGTCGGTCAAGGTGGCAACATCGCCGCCATAAAGCCAGATCGCGTCGTTCAGCCTAGGCGCGCCCATGTCGCGGTTTCCTTCGCCGTTATCGCCATGACAGGCAGCGCAGTTGTCGGCAAAGACCTGTGCCCCGGACGTGGCAAGCGCGGCATCAGCCTCTTGTCCCGAAATCTGGCGGACGTGCTGAACGACCGCGTCGATTTCTTCGTTCGACAGGATATCGCCAAAGGCAGGCATTTCGACCCAGCGCGCGTCGGGCGATTGGGTGTTCCGGATACCATGAGTCACCGTATAGGCGATGTCTTCGATCTTGCCGCCCCAAAGCCAATCATTGTCGAGAAGGTTTGGATAGCCTTTGGCCCCTGCAGCGCCGGAACCGTGGCACTGGGAACAATTGGCGCGAAAGATCGCCGCCCCGCCGTTGACCGCGAAATTGGCCAGTTCCGGCGTATCATTCAGCGTCGCCAAATCTGCGGCCGCCAGTTGGGCCATCATATCGGCATTGGCTGCGTTGACCGCGTCGATTTCTTCCTGAACCTGCGCCCGGGTCGAAAACCCGAGGTAACCAGCGGTCGCGGATTTGATCCCCGGCCATGCCGGATAGGCGACCGAATACCAGATCCCCCAAACGATAGTGGCGTAAAAGATCCAGACCCACCAACGCGGCAAGGGATTGTTGTATTCCTCGATCCCGTCCCAGCTGTGGCCGGTGGTTTCGATGTTTTTCTTTTGCGTGTCTTTGCTCATGACCGAGCCTCCGCGCTAGTAGTATCGGGGGTATCCGCAGGGGCGTCTTCGTGCCGGAAAGGCACCATGGACGCATCGCTGTGGACGGGGCGGCTGCCAGGGCGCCATGCCCAGGCGAACATACCCACGAAGAACAGGAACAGACCCAACAGGACCCAGCTGTCCGCGATTTCACGAAGGATGTGATAGTTCATTCCATCCTCCGATCAGCGGCTGGCATCTGGGGTAAAGGTCGAAAAATCGACCATCGTGCCCAGAACCTGCAGATAGGCGATCAGCGCATCCATTTCGGACACACCCGGCTGGCCATCGAAATTACGGACCTGCGCACCGGGATACCGTTCCAAAAGGCCGTCAAAGTCGCCATTGGGGTCGACCTGCACCTTAAAGTCGGCCGAGGCCTGGGCGATCATGTCGTCGGTATAGGGCACGCCGACCATCCGGTGACCTTCCAGAAGGTCGGTAATATAGGTCGGTTCGATGATGGTATTGGTCAGGAAGCCGTATTTCGGCATGACCGATTGCGGCACGACCGATTGCGGGTCCGTCAGGTGGTCGACATGCCATTCATCCGAATAGCGGCCGCCCACACGGGCGAGGTCGGGCCCCGTCCGTTTCGACCCCCATTGGAACGGGTGGTCGTACATCGACTCCGCCGCGAGCGAATAGTGGCCATAGCGTTCGACCTCGTCCCGCATGGGTCGGATCATCTGGCTGTGGCACACATAGCACCCTTCGCGAACATAGATTTCGCGCCCCGTCAGTTCGAGCGGCGAATAGGGCCGCACGCCTTCGACTTTTTCGATAGTGTTTTCGAGGTAGAACAGCGGCGCGATTTCCACGATCCCGCCGATGGTCACCACCACCAGGCTACCGACAAGCAGCAGCGTGGCGTTGGTTTCCAGAACCTTATGACGATCAAGGATTCCCATGACGTCCTCTCCTTATTCTGCGGGGGTGGCGACAGCGGCAGGCACACGGCTGCTGAACGCTGTCATCCAGAGGTTATAGGCCATGATCAGCGCACCGGTGAGGTACATCAGACCACCTGTGCCACGCACGACATACATCGGGAACTTGGCGCTGACGGTGTCGGCGAAAGAGTTCACAAGGAAGCCGTTGGCATCAACTTCGCGCCACATCAGGCCTTCCATGATCCCGGTGACCCACATCGAGGCCGCGTAAAGGATGATCCCGATGGTGGCGAGCCAGAAGTGCCAGCTGACCAGTTTCAGGCTGTAAAGGCCCTGACGGTTCCACAGTTTCGGCGTCAAGAAGTAGAGCGCGGCAAAAGTGATCATGCCGTTCCAGCCCAAAGCGCCAGAGTGAACGTGGCCGATGGTCCAGTCGGTATAGTGCGACAGGCTGTTGACCGCGCGGATCGACATCATCGGGCCTTCAAAGGTCGACATGCCGTAGAAGCCGAGTGAGATAACCATCATCCGGATGATCGGGTCGGTGCGGATCTTGTCCCATGCGCCAGACAGCGTCATCAGACCGTTGATCATGCCCCCCCACGACGGCATCCAAAGGATGATCGAGAACACCATGCCCAGCGTCGATGCCCAGTCAGGCAGCGCAGTGTAATGCAGGTGGTGCGGACCGGCCCAGATATAAAGGAAGATCAGCGCCCAGAAGTGGATGATCGACAGCTTGTAACTGAAGACCGGCTTTCCGGCTTGCTTGGGCACGAAGTAGTACATCATGCCAAGGAAGCCCGCCGTCAGGAAAAAGCCCACCGCGTTGTGGCCATACCACCACTGCACCATCGCATCGATGGCGCCGCCGTAAAGCGAATAGGATTTGGTGAGCGATACCGGCACCGCAAGGCTGTTCACGATGTGCAGCACGGCCACCGTGATGATGAATGCACCGAAGAACCAGTTGGCTACATAGATGTGCGAAGTGCGGCGTTTCATGATCGTGCCGAAAAAGAGCAGGGCATAGGACACCCA
>Ga0102812_10000590_pt1 | contig 25790 bp, 26 predicted proteins | sample ColrivemetaGS713_FD_79334 | JGI IMG/M metagenome (GOLD analysis project Ga0102812, IMG submission 79334) | Estuarine microbial communities from the Columbia River estuary - Flood tide ETM metaG S.713 | ecosystem: Environmental > Aquatic > Marine > Intertidal zone > Estuary | place: USA...
CCTTGTATAAATGGTTGTAAACTTTCTAATATCATATCACTTAACCAAAGTGGTGCAACTCCCATTGCAGTTATTGGAATTAATAACAATAATATTCCAGTTGTTTCATACCAAGTAGCATCTTGTAATTTTAAAAATTCGTTGTTTTTAACTGGTCCCATTAACATAATTCCAACAACTCTTAATATATATACAGCGGTAACAACTATTGCTGAAACAGATATTATAGTAGCAACTCTGTAAAACATTCCTTCATTCTGAAATGCTCCTACAAATATGTTCATTTCAGCAACAAATCCACTAAAACCAGGTAATCCTAAAGAAGCTAAACCTGCAATAACATAAATAACTGAAATAAACGGAATTACTTTTAATAAGCCTCCTAGTTTTGTAATATCTCTTGTATGGGTTCTTCCGTAAATCATACCAATTAAAGCGAAGAATAATGCGGTCATAAATCCGTGAGAAAGCGATTGCATAATTGCCCCGTTCCAAGCAGTTTTATTCAACATTAATAAAGCGAATAATACCATTCCCAAGTGACTCACTGAAGAATATGCATTAATGTATTTTAAATCAGTTTGTCTAATAGCTCCAAATGCACCGTAAATAACTCCAGTAGCGGCTAAAATGATAAAGAACCAATCCCAATGCATTGCTCCAGCAGGCAATAAAAATAGAGCTACTCTAAATACACCATAACCACCTAATTTCATTAAAACACCTGCATGTAACATAGAAACGGCTGTTGGTGCAGAAGCATGACCATCTGGTGACCACGTGTGAAATGGGAACAAGGCACCCAATACCGCAAAGCCAATAAATGTTAAAGGAAAAAATAATTTTTGTGCTTCAAATGGAATATCAACTTGAGCAATTTCTAAAATATTAAAAGTTAATGCACTTCCATCAGGACTTGAATTGAAGTAGATTCCTAAAACTCCAACCAACAAAACAGCTGATGCTCCCATTAACATTAAAGTTAATTTCATTGCTGAATATTCTTTTGGTCCAGAACCCCAAATACCTATTAATAGATACATTGGAATCACTGCTATTTCGTAGAAAACGAACATAGTAAATAAATCTATGGAAATAAAAAACCCATAAACCCCTGAAGATAAAACCAATAACGAAATGAAAAATTCTTTTGGTAGATCTTCCATTTTCCAAGAAATGAAAACACCAGCCAAAACAACTATTGCAGTTAATAATAATAAGGCAACTGAAATACCATCAACACCAATAGCATAATGTATGTTGAATTGTTCAAACCAAATATAATCTTTGGCAAAAACCATAATATCTTTATTAATTGCCCTTTCTTTGAAATAAGCGAAAACTAAGTTGATTGCCATTCCAAGTTGAATAATGCTTCCAACCATTGAAACTAGTCGCGCTTGTTTTAATCCTTTGGTAAACACCAAAGCGATAATTGTTAAAACAGGTACAACGACAAAGAGTGATAAAATATCCATATTAATTTGTTAGTTTGTCCATAAATAAATAAACACCATTGCTAAAACTACAACGCCAGCGATAAATCCAAAAGCATAATCTTGTACTTTCCCAGATTGCATTCCTTTAATTTTGTTTGCAATTACAACTGTTTTATTTCCGATTCCTTCCATAGTTCCATCAACTATTTTCTTATCGAATTTTGCTATTGGCGCTGATATTCTGTTGAAAATTATCTTTTTAGTAACAAACATATATATTTCATCAAAATAAAATTTGTTGCTTGTCCACTTATAAAAAACACCGAAAGCACTGGCAAATCTGTCGGCCAAATCATTTTCTTTTTTATAGAATAACCATGCTAATGCAATCCCTATTAAACCTACAGAAATTGCTATTGCTGCCATATCCCAGTGTATTGCCTCTAATGAAGTTAACAAACTTAAATGTCCGTGAATTCCAACTTTGTCAGCAGTTACTAATTCGCTAAAAGGAATAAATCCTGAAACCAAACTAAGTAATGCCAAAAACATTAATGGAAATGTCATTGATAGTGGAGATTCGTGTGGAGCATGTTTGTATTGCGTGTCTTTTCCCCAGAAAATTCCGAAGTACAGTCTAAACATATAAAAAGCAGTTAAACCTGCAACAAATATTCCAACACCGTAAATCAATTTATTATGTTCGAAAGCAGCTACTAAAATTTCGTCTTTACTAAAAAATCCAGAAGTAAATGGGAATCCAGCAATTGCTAAAGCAGCAATTAAAAAAGTAATATTTGTTATTGGCATATACTTACGTAAACCACCCATATCCTTTAAATAGTTGCTATGAACAGCATGAATTACAGAACCCGCACCTAAGAATAGTAATGCTTTGAACATTGCGTGAGTGAACAAATGGAACATTGAAGCCATATAACCTAATCCATTATGGCCTTCATAACCAGAAACACCTAATGCCAACATCATATAACCTAATTGTGACATTGTTGAAAATGCCAGCACACGTTTTATATCTGTTTGTGTAACAGCAATTATTGCTGCAAATAATGAAGAAAATGCCCCAACATAGGCCACTATATTTAATGCAAATCCATCTTCAACAAAATAATACATTGGGAATAATCGAGCGACTAAATAAACACCAGCTACAACCATAGTTGCTGCGTGAATTAATGCTGAAACAGGTGTTGGGCCTTCCATTGCATCAGGTAGCCAAATATGTAAAGGGAACATTGCAGATTTTCCTGCACCTCCCATAAATATTAAAATTAATGCCCAAGTAGTAATTGATAATCCATAAAATGAAGTTGTTGCCCAACTTAAAATAGCATTTCCTTCTGGATTGTTAAGTGTTTGAAAATCGTATGTTCCTGTATAATAACCAATAATTAAAATTCCAATTAAAAAACCCAAATCGGCAAAACGAGTAACGATAAAAGCTTTTTTTGCCGCAGCAACTGCTGAGGTTTTAGTATAATAATATCCAATTAATAAATAAGATGAAACCCCAACTAATTCCCAAAAAATATAAATTTGAAATAAGTTAGTTGCTAAAACTAAACCAAACATAGAGAAAGAAAACAGTCCTAAAAACGCAAAGAATTTAGTATAACCTTCATCTTCTTTCATATAACCTCTACTGTAAATATGAACCATTAATGATACGGTAGAAACTACAACAAGCATCATTACTGAAATAGGGTCAATTAAAATTCCCATGTCAATTGCTAATGTGTCTGTAAAATTCATCCAAGTTGTTTTTTCAACAAAAGTTTGAAAAACACCATTTACTTTTTCTACTACAAAAAAGTATTGGTACGCAGTGTAATAAGACAAGGCTGCTGAAGCGGATAATCCTGCCACACCAATATATCCAGAAACCGTTGGTTTAATTTTTTTGTTAAAAATTCCTAACACTAAAAATGATAGTAGTGGAATTAAAGGTATTAATATTACGTATGTATAATTCATATATTAAAAAGTTTTAAGTGTCTAGATTGCCTAAAGTGCCTAAAATATTTAGTTATTTAATTTTTTTTCCTACGGAAGTGAAAATTGCTAATATTTCACTTGCTTCGTTTGTAATTGATTTAATTTTAGTGGTTTCTATCCACTTTAACGAATCAATAATTTCTAACCAATAAACAGTTTCACTTGCTTCACTTTCACATATTTTTATTTTATTTTTAAAATCAGCTTTACTTCTTGATCTATTTGCTTCTCTATAATTTGCTCCAATACTTGTACCCGATTTTGTTAGTTGGTTTTTAATAACTCTTCCTTCTGAAGTATTTGGTAATTCAACTGAAAGTTTAATAATACAAATAGCAAAAACCTTCGTTCTTATTTCTAATTGTTTACCAAATTCCTTATTTTCCATCTAACTTTTAATTTTAGGCACTCCAAACTCTAGGTACTTTAAGTACTTCATTTTAATATTTCATAATTTCAGTGTCCTTAACTTCTACAGAAGCAATTTGCCTATATAAATTAATTATAATAGAAACAGCCAATGCAGTTTCAGCAGCAGCTACAGCTATTATAAAAATTGAAAAATAAACTCCTTGCAACATATCTGGATATAAATATTTGTTGATAACAACAAAGTTTATAACCGTTGAATTCAAAATTAATTCAACAGACATTAAAATTGAAATCAAATTTTTTCTTGTAATGAAACCGTAAACTCCAATAAAAAATAGGATAGAGGTAACAGTTAAAATTTCGTATATGCTAATTCCGGCTATCATACTAAAAAGTTTAAAGTTTGAAAGTTTAAAGTTAAAAGTTGGTCGTTTTTCATAATTCTACTATTTTTTTTCAATACTTTCGACTTCTGACTTTTGGCTTTCATCTAGTTTTTTCCCTTTTGCAATTACAATTGCACCAATCATTGAAGCTAGTAAAAGCACACTAATTACTTCAAAAGGCAAAATAAATCCGCCAGTTTCATAACTTAGTAATCCTAATCCAATATCTTCAGTAGTTGTAGTAATTGAATTTTCAACCACATTAAATGGGTGTGAATAAATAGTTGTTAAAAATACTCCTAACCCAATTAAACAAGCCAAACCAACTAATAGTTGCTTGGATGTTTTTGCTAATTCTAATTCCAAATCAATATGATGAACTAACACCACTGAAAATATAATTAGTACAATAATTCCTCCTGCATAAACCGTTAATTGAATTGCTGCTAAGAAATTGTAGTCTATTAAAAAATAAATTCCTGCAATTCCGCACAGTACAAATAATAAGTAAATAACAGAGCGAAGCATTTTTTTGCTAGTTACAGAAGCAATTGCAAAAACAATGATGATTAGCGCTAAAATGTAAAATATAATTTTTTCCATATGCTTATTCTTCTACACCAGCTTTTAATTTAGATTCTGGTTGATTTAAAACTTTGGTCAAATAAGATCTGTCGTACACTGAATTTTCAAAATTAGGTGCCCAAACAATAGCATCAGTAGGACAAGCTTCAATACATAAACCGCACATTGTACACATTCCCAAATGATAAATGTGTTTATCTATCATTTTTTTCTTTTTACCGCTTTCAGGATCAATTTGTCTGTCCCAAATAATTTCTATAGATCCATTAGGGCATGCAATTTCACATTTCTGACAGCCAGTACAACGGTGTTCATTGTTTTCGTCATGAGGCATTACAACTTCTCCACGAAAACGCTCAAACATTTTTAATGTTTCTCTATTGTCTGGATATTGTTGCGTGATGGCTCCTTTTCTTGAGGTTACAAAGTACTTTCCGGTAACACTCATACCAGTAAGTAGCGTTTTTATTCCTTTATATATGTCTCCAAAATAACTCATAATTCTTAAAATTGAATTGTTAGGTTTAACCAAACAATTACTGCCATTAAAATAATGTTTAGTAAGTTTAGTGGTAATAAATATTTCCACTCAAGGGTTAATAATTGATCCACTCTTAATCTTGGGAATGTCCAACGAAACCACATCATTAAAAATACTAACAAGAATGTTTTTCCAATAAACCAAAAAACGCCTAACCAAGGAATTGATTCTGTAATTCCGAAAGGCGATAACCATCCTCCAAAAAATACGGTTGTTGCAATTGCTGCAATTATGAACATGTTAATAAATTCAGCTAAAAAGAAATAAGCGAATTTCATTCCAGAATATTCTGTGTGGAAACCTGCTCCTAACTCACTTTCAGCCTCTACCATATCAAAAGGTGCTCGGTTTGTTTCTGCAGTTCCAGCAATCATATAAATCATAAAAGCTATAACAGCAGGAATATGTCCTTGAACAATTAACCAACCATTTTTTTGAACTTCTATTATTTCTGAAAGTTGAAGAGTTCCTGTAATTAAAACCATTGTAACTAAAGATAAGCTAACTGAAAGTTCATAGCTTATAGTTTGAACACCACTTCGCATAGCTCCAATTAAGGCAAATTTGTTGTTACTTGCCCAACCTCCTAATAAAATGCCAATTACACCAATTGATGAAATTGCAATTAAAAAGAAGATCCCAATATTAATATCAAAAGCTTGAAATTCTTGAGTGAATGGAAAAACAGCCAATGCCATTAATGAAGTAACAATTACAAAATAAGGTGCTAAATTGTATAAAAATTTATCAGCTTTTACGGTTCCAGTTAACTCTTTTGAAACCAGTTTTAAAGCATCAGCCATAGTTTGTAATAAACCCCAATAACCAACTCTGTTTGGCCCTAAACGTAATTGAAACCAAGCAGCAACTTTACGTTCTAATAAAACAAGATATAAACCTGCAACTGCAAAAATGGCTAAATAAATTAATGCGATTGTAACCATTGCTCCAATATATGCTGCTCCTTCAGACATAAAACCTGATAGAAATTCAGTAATGGTTGATGTTATATTTAATGATATATTCATATATTATGTGTTTGATGACCGATGACGGTTGACCGTTGTTTACTCAAATTATCAATTAATTTTATTTTTAAAAGCTATCATCATATTCATTAATTCAAAACAATTATTGTAATTGTTTAAGAATGCATCTTCTGACAAATAATTTCTTCTTTTAGATTTATGCAAACATGTAACAACTTCAGCTAATGAACGTATTGCATATCCCATAAACTTTTTTTGTTCAAGATTTGATTGTCCAATAGCACCCTCAGATATATTTAATGCTATTGAATCTGAAGCACGTCTTATTTGAGATGATAAATTATACACTTCTTTTTTTGGAAATGTATCTGCCATTGTATTAATATCTTCTCCTAAATCCATTGCATTAGACCAAATTCTTAATTTTTCAAATTTAAATTTTTCATTCATAGTAATTTTACTTTGCAATTTGTACTTCCATCATCGGTCATCTAGCTCCTAACTCTAATTATCTGTCAATATCTGGAATTACCAAGTCTAAAGTAGCCATAGAAGCAACTAAATCACCAATTTTTCCACCAACTGCAATATGATTTAATAATGAAAGGTTTGAAAATCCTGGAGAACGGAATTTTAATCGGTAAGGGTTTTTAGTTCCTGTACTGTTTACGTAAACTCCTAATTCACCACGAGCAGTTTCAACTTTTTGGTAAAACTCACCTTTTGGTAATTTTATAACTGCATTGGTAGCAACTTGCACATCACCTTCAGGAATATTATCAATCAGTTGTTCAATAATAGACATGGATTCCCACATTTCTTGGATTCTTACTTGGTATCTAGCAAAACTATCTCCATCAGTTTTTAATGCTTCGTTAAAAGTAACTTTATCGTAAGCACTATACGTATGGTGTTTTCTAACATCACAAGAATAACCAGAACCACGCCCAACTGGACCAGAAGCGCCAAATGAAATGGCATCTTCTTTGGTTAAAACTCCAACACCTTTCATACGTTTTTGAAAAATTACATTTCCAGTAAGTAAGGTGTCATATTCTGGTAATTTTGTTTTGAAATGAGCAATAAACTCTTTAGTTCTTTTTACAAAATTTGGGTGAATGTCAAACATCAATCCACCAGGAATATTGTAGTTCATAGTTAAACGAGCACCACAAGTTTCTTCAAAAATATCGTTAATCATTTCACGATCTCTAAAACCGTAAAAGTATGTTGTTAAAGCACCAACGTCCATTCCCATAACTCCCCACCAAAGAGTATGTGAAGCTATTCTGGTTAATTCACCAATAATTGTTCTAATTACTTTAACTCTATCAGGAATTTCTAATTGCAACGCATTTTCAACAGTTAAACAAACTGCTTCATTATTTATATGTGACGACAAATAATCCATTCTATCTGTTAAATGAACAATTTGCTGATAACTATCGCGCTCACACATTTTTTCAATAGAACGATGTATGTAGCCTAAATCTGGTTCAACTTTTTTAATAATTTCACCATCTATAGTTAATAATAAACGCAAAACACCATGAGTTGCAGGGTGTTGAGGTCCCATATTTATGAAATACTCTTCCGATTTAAAGTTGGTATTTTTTATAGTTGTTTCCATACTTATTTGATAACCATATTAATTTCATCAACATAATCTTTTCTCAAAGGAAATCCTTCCCATTCATCAGTTAAAAACAAGCGTTTCAAATTTGGGTGATTGTTGAATTTTATACCAAAGAAATCAAATACTTCACGTTCGTGAAATTCTGCTGTTCTCCAAATATCCCAAACCGAATCAAATGTTGGATTTTCCCTATCTTCTGTTTGAACTTTTACAACTAATTGATGTCTGTGAGCAGTAGATTCTAAATGATAAATAATTCCTAAAGTTTTTTCGTAATCAATGCCAGTTAAGCAAAATAAATAATCGAAACTAGTTTCTTCATTACTTTTTAATTGAGACATTAATTGGTGAAGATGTTCTGGTTTTACTGTTATGTTTAAGAATTGCGAATCGGCTTCAGTAAATTCTAACTCCGGAATCCAGGTACTTATTAAGTTTTGTAATGCTTCGTTTGTCATAACTTTCTTATTATAGTCCTTCATCAAATCCATCAACAGGATTTACTTTGTGTTTCATGTTTTCTTTTCTAATTTTATCTTGAAGCATTAACATACCTTCCAATAAAGCTTCAGGTCGAGGCGGGCAACCAGGAACATAAACATCAACTGGGATTACGTGGTCTGCACCTTTCACAACTGAATATGAATTATAGTAAAAAGGTCCACCTGAAATTGCACAAGCCCCCATTGCAATTACATATCTAGGTTCAGCCATTTGATCATATAAACGACGTAAAACAGGTGCCATTTTATTAACAATGGTTCCTGCAATTATAATTAAATCGGCTTGACGAGGGGAAGGGCGAGCAACTTCAAAACCAAATCGTGAATAATCATGACGAGCTGCTCCTGTTTGCATCATTTCAATGGCGCAACAACTTGTACCAAAATACAAGGACCATAAAGAATTTGATCGCCCCCAGTTAATAATTTGATCTAATGAAGTAACAATTACGTTAGCTCCATTACCTGCAGGAATTACTTTCCCTGGAAAATCTGCTGGAATCTGTGGAACAGACTCCGTTGATTCCATTTGACTTGTGTATCGTTTTTTATCTACTCCCATTTTAATGCACCTTTTTTCCAAGCGTATAATAATCCTAAACCTAAAATCACTAAAAAGATAAGAATTTCAATAAAGGCTACAGCTCCAACATCCTTAAAAACAACAGCCCAAGGAATTAAAAAGGCAACCTCTACATCAAAAATTAGGAATAAAATTGCAAACAAGTAATAACCTACTTTAAATTGAACCCAAGTTGGCCCAATAGTCTTCATTCCACTTTCGTATGGCTCTCTTTTCTGAGGATTATCTGATTTATGCGAGATTAAATTTGATAAAAAATTAGCTCCTGCAACTAACACAATGCCTGCGAGTAGAAATACAATAATAGCTTCTGAACCCATTTTATACTCTTTTTATTATTAGTCTACAAAAGTAGTAGGTTAATTAACATAACCAATTACTTTTTTTAAATTTATTATTTAGGGGAACAAATTTAATTTAACCCAAAAAAAATATAGCTGACTTAAGTCAGCTATATATGTAACATTTGTTACTTAACAGTGTATGTTTCTCCAGAGAAGAATAAATCGTCAGTTTTTTTGAATTTTGAATTTGCTTTTACTTGTTTAGTTAACGCATCTTCACGTTCTTCAAAAGTAATGTCATCAAAACTTCTAATTATACCTGTGGCAACTGGATATTCTAGTCTCACTAACATTTGATGTAATGTAGGATCTTTTTCTTTGGCGTCATGAACCAATAAATCTTCCTGGGTTATTCCATTTTCACCAATAGTTACAACTTCTAATTTCAATTTATTTAATACTAACCCCTTATCTCTGTTTTTACCAAAAATCATTGGCATTCCATGTTCTAAATAAATTTGTTTGTCTTCTTTAACATCTTTATTAGTAATGTTATTAAAACAACCATCGTTAAAAATTACACAGTTTTGTAATACTTCAACTAAGGAAGTTCCTTTAAATTGATGTGCTTCAACAAGAATTTGAGTAATATCTTTTGGCACATTTCCTCCTATTCTAGCAAAAAAACGTGCACCAGCACCTAAAGCTAATTCTCCCGGTATAAAAGGAGGCTGTGTATTTCCGTATGGTGATGATTTTGTTTTTTGACCAACTAATGAAGTCGGTGAGAACTGCCCTTTAGTTAAACCGTAAATTTCATTATTAAATAGTACAATGTTCAAATCAATATTTCTCCTTAGCACATGAATAAAATGATTACCACCAATAGCCATTGAATCTCCATCACCGGTCATAACCCAAACACTTAATTTAGGGTTTGCTAATTTTACACCTGAGGCAATTCCTGGAGCTCTACCGTGAATAGTGTGCATTCCATAAGTATTCATATAATAAGGAAAACGAGAAGAACATCCAATACCGGATATAAATACTACATCTTCTCTTTTAACGCCCATATCTGGCAATGCTTTTTGCATAGAACGTAAAATCACATAGTCATCACATCCTGGACACCATCTCACTTCCTGATCACTTGTAAAATCTTTGAAAGTATATTTTTGTTCTGTAGTCGTTTCCATAATTAATCTACTAATTTTTTAAATTCTTCAATCAGTTCATTATTTCCAAATGGTAATCCTTGTATTTTATTAAATTGCAAAAATTCGAATCCGCTGTAATTTATTTTTAAAATTTTGGCAAATTGACCATTATTTAATTCACAAACAATTATTTTTTTGAATTTAGTTAATAATTCCCCTGTGTTTTTAGGAAGTGGGTTTATATAGTTAAAATGAGCAAAACCAATATTTTTATAACCTTCTTCTTCACTAATTTGTTTTACTGCAGAGTGCAATGAGCCATAAGTTCCACCCCATCCAATAACTAATAAATCTCCTGTTTCTGCAAATTCAGTTTTAATTTCAGGAATATAGTTTTGAACTCGTTTAATTTTCTCAGCTCTAATTTTAGTCATTTTTTCATGATTTTTAGGAGCTTGAGAAACATTTCCTGTAATACTGTCTTTTTCTAAACCACCTATTCTGTGTTCTAAACCTTCAGTACCTGGAATTGCCCAGTTACGTGCCAATGTTTTTTCGTCTCTATCATAAGGATGCCAATTTTCTGAAGCATTTTTAGAAATTCTAGGATGAATTTCCCCTAAGTCATCAACGCTTTTTATTTTCCAAGGAGCTGATCCATTTGCAATATAACCATCCGTTAATAAAATAACTGGTGTCATATGCTCTAAAGTTAATTTTGCAGCTTCATAAGCATATTCAAAACAATTTGCAGGCGTACTTGCAGCAATTACAATTACAGGACTTTCACCATTTCTTCCATACATAGCTTGTAATAAATCTGATTGTTCCGTTTTAGTTGGTAAACCTGTTGATGGTCCCCCACGCTGCACGTTTACTACAACTAACGGTAATTCCATAATCATTGCTAAACCTAAAGCTTCCCCTTTTAAAGCTAAACCGGGTCCAGATGTAGTTGTAATTGCTAAATCTCCGGCAAATGATGCACCAATAGCTGAAGCTATACCTGCAATTTCATCTTCAGCCTGAAAAGCTTTTACTCCAAAATGTTTATGTTTTACCAATTCGTGCAAAATATCTGTAGCCGGAGTAATAGGATATGATCCTAAAAATAGTTCTAGTCCAGATTTCTCAGCTGCAGCTAAAAATCCCCAAGCCGTTGCTGTGTTACCCATAATAATCCTATAGGTCCCAGGTCTCATTTTTGCAGGAGAAATGGTATAGGAATTTGGAATTAATTCTAATGTTTCAGCAAAGAAATAACCAGCATTTAAGACTTTTGTATTCGCCTCAATTAAATTAGGTTTCGATTTAAATTTTTTATTAAAAAAGTCTATTGTATAATCTCTTGAGCGTCCATACATCCAATACACCATACCTAAAGCAAACATATTTTTACTTCTAGTTATAGATTTATTATCCAAACCATCAACATCTTTTAATGCCTCTTTGGTTAAAGAAGTCATATCAACTTGAATAACTCTATAGTTTTCTAAACTATTATCTTCAAGCGGGTTGGTTTCATAAAGCGCTTTTTCTAAATTTTTCTTTGAAAAAGAATTCGTATCAACAATAATGGTATGTCCTGGCTTTAAAGCGTGTAAATTCGTTTTTAACCCAGCAGGATTCATGGCAACCAATAAATCTAAATTGTCACCCGGAGTGCTTACTTCAACACTTCCAATATGAACTTGAAATCCAGAAACACCATATAAACTCCCTTGTGGAGCTCTAATTTCTGAAGGGTAATTTGGAAAAGTTGCGATATCATTTCCAAACATGGCAGACGTGTCAGAAAACTGAGTCCCTGTTAGCTGCATTCCATCACCAGAATCACCTACAAATCGAATAACGACTGCCTCAACTACTTCCGGTTGTAATTTTACTTTATCTGAAATCATAATTTATGATAATTAGAAAATTTTATTTAAATTTATGAAAATAATTTACACTAAATTATTTAGATCAAATTTAAATTTACTTTTTATATTAGTAAATGACTTTTGTCACATTGACTTATGTAAATTTTTATAATTTTGTAGATAATTAATTTTTTTAAAATAAAATAAACATGGCTATTAAAATAACAGACGAGTGCATAAATTGTGATGCATGTATTTCAGAGTGTCCAAATAATGCAATTTACGAACCAGATAGTGAGTGGGCATATGCTGACGAAACTGCTTTAAGTGGTTCAATTACATTACCTAATGGAAAAGAAGCTGATGCTGACGAAATGAACGAACCTATATCTGATGAATTTTACTTTATTGTAACTGATAAATGTACAGAGTGTAAAGGTTTTCACGATGAGCCTCAATGTGCTTCTGTTTGTCCAGTTGATTGTTGTGTTCCTGATGAGGATCACGAAGAAACTGAAGAACAATTATTGGCTAAAAAAGCTTGGATGCACGGAGAATAATTCTCGTTCAAAAATAAAAAAAGCACCGAATTTCGGTGCTTTTTTTATTTTATATACACTATTTATTAGTCATTTAGTTTTAAAACTGCCATAAATGCTTCTTGAGGAATTTCAACATTTCCTACTTGGCGCATACGCTTTTTACCTTTCTTTTGCTTCTCTAATAATTTTCTTTTACGAGAAATATCACCACCATAACATTTTGCAGTAACATCTTTTCTTAAGGCTTTTACGGTTTCTCTAGAAATTATTTTAGCACCAATGGCTGCTTGAATTGGAATATCAAACTGTTGACGCGGTATTAATTGACGTAGTTTTTCACACATTTTTTTACCTATATTATAGGCATTATCTGCGTGAATTAAGGCTGATAGTGCATCAACTGATTGTCCGTTTAATAAAATATCAACTCTCACTAATTTAGAAGTTTTCAATCCAATTGGATGATAATCAAATGAAGCATATCCTCTTGAAACTGTTTTTAATCGATCATAAAAATCAAAAACAATTTCAGCCAAAGGCATATGAAAAGTTAGCTCAACTCTTTCTGGAGTTAAGTATGTTTGATTTACTATTTGACCTCGTTTTTCAATACATAAACTCATTACAGGTCCAACAAAATCGGATTTAGTAATTATAGTTGCTTTTATATAAGGTTCTTCAACCCTGTTTAATTTTGAAGGTTCTGGTAAATCTGAAGGGTTATTAACTAAAAGTACAGTATCAGGATGTTTGTTAGTAAATGCATGGTATGATACGTTTGGTACAGTTGTTATTACTGTCATATCAAACTCACGCTCTAACCTTTCCTGAATAATTTCTAAATGCAACATTCCTAGAAATCCACATCTAAAACCAAAACCTAATGCTGCTGAACTTTCTGGTATAAAAACTAAAGAAGCATCATTTAATTGCAATTTTTCCATTGAATTACGAAGCTCTTCATAATCCTCTGTATCAACAGGATATATACCAGCAAAAACCATTGGTTTTACATCTTCAAAACCATCAATTCTATTTTTAGTTGGGTTTAACGCATCCGTAATTGTATCACCGACTTTAATTTCAACCGCTGTTTTAACTCCAGTTATTAAATAACCTACATCACCTGCTTTTATACTTTGCTTTGGAACTTGTTTTAACTTTAAAGTGCCAACTTCATCAGCAAAATATTCATTTTTGGTGGCCATAAATTTAATTTTTTGGCCTTTTTTAATCTCACCATTCATAACTCTAAAATAGGTTTCTACCCCTCTATAGGAATTATAAACAGAATCAAAAATTAATGCTTGTAATGGCGCATTTACATCACCTTTTGGTGCAGGAACTCTTTCAATAATAGCTTTTAAAATATTTTCTACACCAAAACCAGTTTTTCCACTTGCGTGAATAACCTCTAATGGGTCGCAACCTAATAAATCAACAATATCATCTGTAACTTCTTCTGGATTGGCACCAGGTAAATCAACTTTATTTAAAACTGGTATAATTTCTAAATCATGTTCCAATGCTAAATATAAGTTCGAAATTGTTTGCGCTTGAATACTTTGGGCTGCATCAACAATTAATAATGCACCTTCACAAGCAGCAATTGATCTTGAAACTTCATAAGAAAAATCCACATGGCCCGGAGTATCAATTAAATTTAATACATATTTTTCTCCTTCATATTCATAATCCATTTGAATAGCGTGACTTTTAATAGTAATACCACGCTCACGTTCTAAATCCATACTATCCAATAACTGCGCTTGTTCTTCACGAGCTGTGGTTGTTCCAGTAAAACTTAACAACCTATCGGCAAGTGTACTTTTACCATGATCAATATGTGCAATTATGCAAAAATTTCTAATGTTTTTCATACTTCGTAATCCTTTCTACTTATTTGGCGCAAAGATAACCAAATAATTGTTCCAAAAATGAAAATTAAATCTAGTCGTGATTTGGGTAAATTATACTAGCATCTTTTCTAACCGCATCCAAAATATGCATTAAATCTAAGCTTACTTTGTTAGATAAAATTGGGCTTTCAATAAGTTGCTTATCTAAACATTCCATAACATGAATAGCTTCAAATTGGTATCCCATATATGGACCAGCATCAAAACTTATTTCTTGAATTGTATTATTTATATTTAATTCAATTGGATCACCAGAAAAGCGACGGTATTTTATACAGCCTTTTTCAAAACTTAATTCTACATCATTCTTATAACTAGCATCAAAACTTGAAGACAGTACTGCTGTTTCTCCATTTTTATAACCAAATAACATAGAAATACTTTCTTCCGAACCTGTTGGACTAAAATGAGCAAGGGTTTTTATTTCATCAGGAATTCCAAGAAGCATTAAACTTGTAAAAACAGGATATATTCCAATATCTAATAAAGAACCTCCACCTAAATCAATGTTATAAAGTCTATTATTTGGATTATATTCCCCCTTGAAAAAAAAGTCTGATTTAACAAATTTCAGTTTTCCTAAATCTTCAGTATTAATAATTTCAAGTACTTTTTTTTGTTTAGGTCTAAAAGCAACCCAGAAAGCTTCCATTAAAAATGTATTATTTTCTTTTGAAGCATTTATCATTTGTGCTACTTCTTTAGTATTTATAGCCAAAGCTTTTTCACATAAAACTGCTTTTTTATGCTTTAAACATAGTAAGGAATGTTCTAAATGAAAATTATGTGGGGTTGCAATATAAACTACATCTACTTTTGGGTCTTCAACCATCTCTTGATAGCTTCCATAAGCTTTTTGAAACCCAAATTCTGTTGCGAAATTTTGAGCGTTTTCTATATTTCTAGACGCTGTTGCATATAAATTTGCATTTGGCAAATCCTTTAATTCGGTTGAGAATTTTTTAGCAATATTACCACAACCTAAAATTGCCCAATTGTATTTTTTTGCCATTTCCTTAAAATTTATTCAACCCAATCCGCAATAAATAAATTGGTGTCGCGTGTTCCGTTATTATTTCTATTTGAAGAAAAAACTATTTTTTTACCATCTGGTGAAAACATTGGGAAAGCATCAAAAACCGTATCAAAAGTAATTTGTTCTAGACCAGTACCATCAACATTTATCATAAATAAATTAAAACTATGTTTAGTTTTGTGATTAGATGAAAAAATAACTTTTTCGCCTGATGGGTGAAAAAATGGAGCCCAGTTTGCACTGCCTAAATTGGTGATTTTGCGTAAATCACTTCCATCAACATTACACACGTATAATTCCATATTTGTAGGTTGCACTAAGCCTTCAGCTAATAAATCTTTATATTCTTTAATGGCTTCTGCAGTTTTTGGACGTGAGGAACGGAAAATTAATTTAGTTCCGTCAGGTGAAAAGAAAGCACCACCATCGTAACCAAGTTCATCGGTTACTTGTTTTACATCAGAACCATCAATATTCATAGTAAATAATTCTAAATCACCTGTTCTTGTAGAAGTAAACACAATTTTATCTCCTTTTGGTGAAACTGTTGGTTCTGCATCATAACCATCTTCAAAAGTTAATTGTTTTAATTGATTTCCTTTTGTATCGGCTACAAATATGTCAAAACCTTTATAAACTGGCCAAATATATTTGTTTCCATAATCTTCTTTTTTTGGTACTGGCGGACAATTTTCATCAGCTAAATGAGTAGACGAGTAAATAATTGTTTCGTTTCCAGGTAAAAAATAACTACATGTAGTTCTTCCTAAACCTGTACTAACCAATTGAGGTTTTTCACCATTACTTAAATCATCATCAATATCCATTGTAAAAATTTGGTCACATTCTAAATCCCAAACATTACTAGCTTGAAAAACTAATTTTTTGTTATCAAAACTCCAATAAGCTTCAGCATTGTCGCCTCCAAAAGTAAGCTGCTTAATGTTTTTTAAGTGTTTTTCTTGTGGATAATGCAAGGTGTTTACAATTTTTGTTGCACCTGATGCCCCATCATAAGATGCTTTTTGATGTGAAGATTTACAACCAAGTAATAAGGTCAAAAGAAATACTGAAGTTAGTTTAAGTTTCATATTAATATTTTAAGTTTTTCAAAAATACAATTTAATTTGATGTTTAAAAGGTTTTATATACATCTTAGAATTGAGAAGTTTATTAAATCATTAAAATCGACTAGAAACTTCTACAAACTCCTTTTGACGAGTGATTATTCATTTATTTTTATTAAAATTGGATTCGGGATTGTAGCCCTTCAACTTGGCTCAAGACAAACTTATCCTTTTTTAAATTGTAACTACATTTCAACTTCGTTTAAAGACCGACTATCTTTTAAAAAAGATTTTGCAAAAGCCCTACCCAAAAGGGGATGCTCAAAATATAAAAAATAATTATGTATTTTTGCGCACTTAATTTTTTGATTTGGTAAAAATAGGAGACATAGAATTGAATGACTTCCCATTGCTGTTAGCGCCGATGGAAGATGTGAGTGATCCACCTTTTAGAGCTTTGTGCAAAGAACAGGGTGCTGATGTGGTTTATACCGAGTTTATTTCGAGCGAAGGGTTGATTCGTGATGCCGCGAAAAGTAAAAAAAAATTGGATATTTACGAAAAAGAACGTCCGGTTGGAATTCAAATTTTTGGTGCCAATTTAGAATCAATGTTAAAAACGGTTGAAATAGTAGAGCAATCGAAACCTGACATTATTGATATTAATTTTGGTTGTCCTGTAAAAAAAGTGGTAAGTAAAGGTGCTGGAGCTGGAATTTTAAAGGATATCGATTTAATGGTTTCGTTAACAGAAGCGATGGTAAAACACACCAATTTACCAATTACAGTAAAAACACGTTTGGGTTGGGATGAAAGTTCTATTAAAATTGTGGAAGTTGCTGAGCGTTTGCAAGATGTTGGTTGTGCTGCTATATCAATTCACGGTAGAACACGAGCTCAAATGTATAAAGGAAATGCTAGTTGGGCACCAATCGCTGAGGTTAAAAATAACTCTAGAATGCACATTCCAGTGTTTGGAAATGGTGATGTAAACACCCCTGAACGCGCTGTTGAAATGCGTGATAAATATGGTTTGGATGGCGCAATGATTGGTCGCGCAAGTATTGGAAACCCTTGGTTTTTTAAGCAAGTAAAACACTTTTTTGAAACTGGTGAACATTTACCTGAAATTACAATTGCAGACAGGGTTGAAATGGCAAAACGTCACTTACAAATGGAAATTGAATGGAAAGAAAGTGAAATTGTGGGAGTTATGGAAACTAGAAGACATTATACCAACTATTTTAAAGGAATTCCACACTTTAAAGAGTACCGTTTAAAAATGGTGACTTCAGATTCAGCCAAGGATGTTTTTGATGTTTTTGATGAAGTTTTAGCAAAATTCTCTTAATTTTTAAGCATCCACTTTTTGAATTGAAAATGTATTAATATTTATAATAAAAAAAGCAGTTTTAAAATTTTAAAACTGCTTTTCTATTATTAGACTACGTTTTATTTATTTTAAATCGAACCTATCTGCATTCATAACTTTAACCCAAGCATTCACAAAATCATTTACAAATCTTTCTTTATTATCATCTTGTGCGTAAAACTCTGAATAAGAACGTAAAATAGAGTTTGAACCAAATACTAAATCAGTTCTTGTTGCTGTAAATTTTACTTTTCCAGTTTTTTTAGAACGGATATTGTATATTCCATTTTCTGAAGGCTCCCAAGCATAACCCATATCAGTAAGATATACAAAAAAGTCGTTAGATAAAGTTCCAATAGTATCTGTAAATACTCCGTGTTTTGTTCCGCCATAGTTTGTACCCAAAACACGCATTCCTCCTAATAAGACAGTCATTTCAAGAGCTGTTAATCCCATTAACTGTGTACGGTCCAACATTAATTCTTCTGGACTAACTATATACTCTTTTTTCTGCCAGTTTCTAAAACCATCTGCAACAGGCTCTAAAGGCTCAAAAGATTCAATATCAGTCATTTCTTGCGTTGCATCTCCACGTCCCGGTGCAAATGGAACTTTAATTTTTAATCCTGCATTTTTTGCAGCTATTTCAACACCAACATTTCCTGCTAAAACAATAGTATCCGCAATACTTATTCCAAATTCAGCTGCAATTGATTGTATAACCGATAGTACTTTCAATAATTTTTTTGGCTCATTTCCTTCCCAATCTTTTTGAGGGCTTAGCCTAATTCTTGCCCCATTTGCTCCACCTCGCTTATCTGATCCTCTAAAAGTTCTTGCGCTATCCCAAGCGGTTGAAACCATTTCAGAAATGCTTAATCCTGAATTTAAAATTTTTTCTTTTACTGATTCTATATTATATGCTATTTTTCCTTCAGGAATAGGATCTTGCCAAATTAAATCTTGTTGTGGAACATCAGGTCCAAAATAACAAGATTTAGGACCCATATCACGATGTGTTAATTTAAACCAAGCTCGCCCAAAAGCGTCAGAAAAAGCATTAAAATCATTCATGAATTTCAATGAAATTTCTTTATAAACTGGATCAATTTTCATTGCCATATCAGCATCAGTCATCATAGGATTATGTCTAATAGAAAAATCTTCAACATCAACAGGTTTATCTTCTTCTTCTATGTTTTTAGGTTCCCATTGCCATGCGCCTGCTGGGCTTTTTCTCAATTCCCATTCGTGCTTAAATAACATTTCAAAAAAACCATCATCCCATTTTGTTGGTTCGCTGGTCCTAGCACCTTCTATACCACTAGTTACGGTATAACGACCTTTACCTGTTTTATTTGGATTATGCCAACCTAGACCTTGTTCTTCAACACCAGCTGATTCCGGATCTGGTCCTAATAAGCCTGCATCACCATTACCATGTGTTTTTCCTACGGTATGTCCACCAGCTGTTAAAGCAACTGTTTCTTCGTCGTTCATAGCCATTCTTTTAAATGTTTCACGAACTTGTTCTGCAGTTTTTAATGGATCTGGTTTTCCGTTTACTCCCTCTGGATTAACGTAAATTAAACCCATTTGAACAGCTGCTAATGGGTTTTCCATGGTAGCTGGATTTTCTAAATTTCCATAGCGACTGTCACTGGGAGCAAGCCATTCTTTCTCAGCTCCCCAATAAATATCTTTTTCAGGATGCCAAATATCTTCACGTCCAAAAGCAAAACCAAATGTTTTCAAGCCCATATTTTCATAGGCAATTGTTCCTGCCAAAATAATTAAATCTGCCCAACTTACTTTATTACCATATTTTTTCTTTATTGGCCAAAGTAAACGTCTTGCCTTATCCAAATTCACATTATCGGGCCATGAATTAAGGGGTGCAAAACGTTGGTTTCCTGTTCCACCACCACCACGTCCGTCTGCTGTTCTATAGGTTCCTGCTGAGTGCCATGCCATGCGAATCATTAATCCTCCATAGTGTCCCCAATCTGCAGGCCACCAGTCTTGACTATCTGTCATTAAAGTGTGAACATCCTTTTTTAGTGCTTCAACATCTAATTTTTTTAGTTCTTCTTTATAATTAAAATTGGGCTTTAAAGGGTTTGTTTTAGTGTCGTGTTGGTGTAAAATGTCTAAATTTAATGCCGTTGGCCACCAATCCATTACAGATTTTTCCGATGAAGTATTTCCACCGTGCATAACTGGGCATTTACCTTCTTTTGAATTGCTCATGATTTTAAATTTTAATTTATATCAAAATAAGTATAAACTATTATTATAAATAAAAAATAATTATAGCTATTCTTTATTATTAAATAGAACTTAGCTTGCTATTTTGTAAAGAATGAATTTAAGGTTTTACCAAATGATAATCAAGTAAATTTAACAGAATATTTTTTAACCTTAAATAATAAGGAATATTATTCAACTAGTTTTCTAGAAATTCTGCTACTTGCAATCAGTGAAGCTGAATAACCTAATACTAAGATAGTTACTACTACTGAAAACACATTAAAAAATGTAAACTCAACCGGATATGCTAAATGTTGCGTTATCATAAATAGCGCATACTTTTTTTGTAATAATACTAGTACAATTCCAAACGAAAGCCCTACAATTAATCCAAAAAATGACAATAAAAAGCCCTGTAAAATAAAAACTCTTTTAATATCTTTAATGGTTGCACCGAGGTTATAAAGTGTTTTTAAATTTTCCTTCTTATCTAAAATCATCATAATTATAGCTCCAATTACATTGAACAAGGCTATAATTAAAATTAATGTAAAAATTAGATATGAAGCTAAATTTTCGGTATTCAACATTTTGTAGAAAACTGCATTTAACTGTTCTCGAGTTTCAATTTTAAAATCGGATCCCAATTTATTTTTTAAAGCTGAAATTATTTCATCTCTACTATCAATATCATTAACTTTTAACTCTAACGCCGAAATTTGTTCAGTTTCGTAATTCAATAATATTTGTGCTAATTCTAAAGAAATAAATGTAAATTTTTTATCGATTTCTTCAGTTAAAGCAAAAATACCAATTGGTTGTGTTTCAATTTGATTGAAAGCGTTTTTTGGATTTAACTCATAACCTTTACCAGGCTTTGGAACATAAATTTTTAAAGGTTCCATAAAATCGAAAACACCTACTGACAAAATATTAGAAACACCATTTCCAACAACTACACCTATGGGAATTTCTTCATCTAACCAAGTACCAACATATACCGTAGAATCAATTCGGTTAACCTTAGTATAATTAGGGTCAACTCCTTTTATATAAGCAATATGTGTTTTTTTATTGAATTCGAAAAAAGCTCGTTCTTCTATTACTTTAGAATAAGTTGCAATGCCCTCCTGATTGTCTATATTTTCTTTGATTTTATTATCAAATAAAAAGGATTTTCCTTTTTCAGAAGTAATTTTTATATCAGGATCTGAAGTATTTAAAAAACCAATACTAAATGCTCTTAATCCTGAAAAACCCGAAAGTACTATAAACAGCGCTAATGTGCCAATTATTACACCAATTGCTGCAATAATTGTAATAATATTTATGGTGTTATTGCTGCTTTTTGAAAATAAATAACGTTTAGCTATGTAAAAAGGAAAATTCAAGTTATCGTTTTTGACGTTTGTCTAAAATATCCGGATTTTTAATTGGATTTCCTTTTTTGCCTTGTAAAGCATTATCAATATCTTCAATATAATCTAAACTATCATCAATAAAAAAGTGTAATTCAGGCATTCGCCTTAGTTGGTCGCGTGTACGCCTTGCCATCTCATATCTAATAGAAGCAGTATTTTCTTGCACTCCTTTTAAAATAATTTCTCGTTTCAACTGAGGAAAAATACTTATATATACTTTTGCCTGTCCTAAATCTGATGTAACTTGTACTTTGGTAACAGATATAATAACGCCCTTCATTCCGTCTCGTGCTGCATTTTGTAACACTTCTGCCAAGTCCTTTTGTAAAACTCCTGCTATTTTCTTTTGTCTGTTTGTTTCCATTTTGCAAAAATAAGATTTAAATGTACACAATTTCTGTTTTTACTTATCATTGTTTTTAAATTAATTGAAGAAACCTCCCAAAAAACGTACTTTATTATTGTATCAGAAATTAAAATAGCTAACTTTTTAAAACTATTAGGCATTATATTCCAAAAAAAGATAATCAATTGGGCATTAGTTTCTGCAACCCATTTTATCAAAACAAAAATAGTGCAAATGTGTTCGACAAAAAACCAATGACTATCAACTATTAACTAACAACTAAATTCGTATATTAGCACCCTAATAAATAAAAAATTCCTTTGAATAATTCATTTGAAAAATATCAAAAAAGAAGATTGAGGTCTTCCTACTTTTCAGTAATAATTAGTATTGCTTTGGTATTATTTTTGGTTGGTTTTTTAGGTTTAATTTTACTAAAAACCAATAGTATAACTAAACATTTTAAAGAAAAAGTAGCGCTTACTATTTTTTTAACAGACAATGCAAAATCAAATGATGTTGAAATATTACAGGCGGAATTAAAAAAAGCTGAATATTCAAAAGACGTTGTTTACATTTCAAAAAAAGATGCTGCTGAAAAATACGCAGCGGAAATTGGTGAGAATTTTGTTGAATTTTTAGGCGATAATCCATTAAAAAATGCTATTGATGTAACATTAAAATCAGATTTTGTTACACCTGAAATAATGGAAGAAATTGAAAAAAACTTGTTAATTAGAAGTATTGTTGCCGAAGTTGTTTATGATAAACCTTTAATTGAGTTACTTACAAAAAACATAAACCGCATTAGTTTTTGGATGCTCTTATTTAGCGCCTTATTTACCTTAATTGCAGTTGTATTAATTAATAGTTCCATTCGTCTTTCGGTTTATTCAAAAAGATTTACCATTAAAACAATGCAAATGGTTGGGGCTACAAAAGGATTTATTAGAAAACCATTTATTTGGAAAAGTATCAAATTAGGTATTTTAGGTGCTCTAGTATCTATCATAGGTTTAATAGGAGCAATTTTCTATATTAATAAAATGGTACCTGAAATTGAATTACTTGCAGATTATAAAGTTTTAGCTCTTTTATTCGCATTTATAATTGCAATGGGTATACTAATTAGCTGGATAAGTACGTTTTTTGCTACACAACGTTTTTTAAATTTAAGAACAGACGAACTATATTACTAAACAATGAATAAGAAAAAAGAAGAAAATAAAAGCAAATTACTTTTTGGTAAAAAGAACTATGTAATAATGCTTATTGGTATAGCTTTTATTGGTTTGGGCTTTATTTTAATGGCAGGCGGAGGCAGTGAAAACCCAGAAATTTTTAACGCAGATATTTATAATTTTAGAAGAATTCGTTTAGCACCAACGTTGGTTTTAATTGGTTTAGCTATTGAAATTTATGCCATTATGGTAAAACCTTCAAAATAATTTATGAGTTATCTTGAAGCTATAATCTTAGGAATTATTCAAGGATTAACGGAATTTTTACCAGTTTCCTCAAGTGGACATTTAGAAATTGTAAAAGCGTTATTTGGTGAAAATTTATTACCAAATGAAAGTTTAACATTTACAGTAGTTTTGCATTTCGCAACAGCCTTAAGCACATTAGTTATATTTAGAAAAGAAGTAATTGAAATTATTAATGGATTGTTTCAATTTAAATGGAATGAAGAATTACAGTTTTCTTTAAAAATAATTTTATCAATGATTCCAGCAGTAATTGCTGGTCTTTTTTTTGAAAAAGAATTTGAATCTTTTTTTAACGGACAAATTCTATTAGTTGGTTTTATGCTTATTGTAACATCGCTACTTTTATTATTTGCCGATAAAGCTAAAAGCACAACAAAAAACGTCACTTTTTTTAATGCTATTGTAATTGGTATTTCTCAAGCTTTAGCAATTCTGCCTGGAATTTCGAGGTCTGGAGCAACAATTTCTTCATCTGTTTTATTGGGAATTGACAGAACAAAAGCGGCCCGTTTTTCGTTTTTAATGGTGGTACCTTTAATATTTGGAAAAATTGGAAAAGATGTGTTATCAGGTTCAATAAGTTTTAACAGCGGTCAAATTGGGGTATTAAGTATTGGGTTTTTAACCTCATTTATTGCTGGTTTATTTGCTTGCAAATGGATGCTTTCTATTGTTAAAAAAAGTAAACTTTCTTATTTTGCATTGTACTGTTTTATTGTTGGAATAATTGCAATTAGCATAACTTTATTAAACAATTAATGACTTTAGAAGACTACAAAAACGGACAGGTTTTACTAATTGATAAACCTTTAAACTGGACTTCTTTTCAAGTGGTTAATAAGTTGCGATGGCATATAAAACAGCACTTTAAAATTAAAAACATTAAAGTTGGTCACGCAGGTACCTTAGACCCATTGGCAACTGGATTATTAATAATTTGTACAGGCAAATTCACTAAAAAAATTGAAGAGTATCAAGGGCAAGTAAAAGAATACACTGGTGAAATTACATTAGGAGCAACCACACCTAGCTACGATTTAGAGACAGAAATCAATGGAACCTTTCCAATAAATCATATTACTAAGGGTTTAATTCAAGAAACCGCCAAAAAATTTATTGGAGAAATAGATCAAAAACCGCCTATTTTTTCAGCCATAAAAAAAGATGGTAAACGTTTGTATGAATTGGCCAGGGCAGGCGCAACAACCGAAATAAAAGCAAGAAAAATTACAATTGACTCATTTGAAATTACCAACATAAATTTACCAAAAGTTGAATTTAGAGTTGTTTGCAGTAAAGGAACTTACATTAGATCCTTAGCGTATGATTTTGGGAAAGCTTTAAACTCTGGAGGACATTTAACTGCATTAAGAAGAACAAAAATTGGTGACTTAAATGTAAATAATGGTACAACTATTGATGCATTTATCGAAAATATTTAAAGCATCGTATCCTTTATGAAAAAGTTATTTTTCATTATTATTATTTTTATCAGTTTAGTAAGTTATTCTCAACGAGATATAAACTATAATTTTACCATAAATACTACATTTACCGTTAACGAGAATTTTGGAGGGTATGATGAATATGCAGATGATATGGATTGGGCTTTAATAGTTCCTAGAGCGGTTTTATTTCACAATGGAATTGATGTTAAATTAAATAATTTTATTTCAACTGGTATTAATTTAGGATTGGATTGGCATCCTGACATAGATGTATTGGCAATCCCCTACTATCTAGATTCTAAATTTGCTCTTGTTAGGGTTGATGATGATAAGTTTTATATTGGTGGTGGAATTGGAAAATTATTAAAACTTGGAAAAGCTTTTGAAAGAGGCAGCTATTATAAAGTTGGGATTGGCTATCATATTGCTACTGAAAGTTCATATAATTTTATGCTAAATGTAGATTTTCATCAAAAGAAAATTGCTGATTTTGAAAATGGAAGATTAAACAGTTTTTCTTTCGGTTTTGGAATGTTTTTTTTA
>Ga0102812_10000596_pt1 | contig 25641 bp, 20 predicted proteins | sample ColrivemetaGS713_FD_79334 | JGI IMG/M metagenome (GOLD analysis project Ga0102812, IMG submission 79334) | Estuarine microbial communities from the Columbia River estuary - Flood tide ETM metaG S.713 | ecosystem: Environmental > Aquatic > Marine > Intertidal zone > Estuary | place: USA...
CGTAGCTAATTTTCAGAGTGATAGAACCCTAAATTTTAGCAGAATAAACGACACTATTAAGTTTACGCAAACAACCGAAAACTACAGCATTATGCCCGTAGTAATGCTAAAAGGAGAGAAAAATTCCACAACCATAAGTGCAATGGTAAACTACCAGAAATTAATAGATTTGGGTTTACAATTAGATGGATATAGTGGAATTGATAACTATACAGGAAACCTAAATGTAAGCGTGTATAATAAAAGTACCGATGTAGGTATTACGGGTAGTGTGCTATACAATAAAAATGTTATGGGCTTAAATGAAAACCAACGCATTGGTTTAAATGGAACCTATGCCAAAAAGGTATTGAAAAAGAAAATGTCTTTATCTGGCAATTTGGGCTATATGGTAAATACCCAAAATAACACATCAGATGGCTTTACAATAACCACAAATGCAAGTATGAATTATAAGATAAAGCGTAAAATATCAGCAGGTATTAATGGCAATATCTTATTTAGAAATTCAGCAACTCAAAATTATCAGGAATTCAGAGCCACGGCACGAGTTTCTTACCATTTCACCACAAAAAAATCTTAGAATATGCAAAAAGTTATAAAACATCTACTCTTTTCCATACTTTTAGGATTAGGATCGTTAGCCTCTTATGGTCAGTATGATATTGAGATAAATTTAAATATATCACCTCCATATCCAACCAATTTGATGCCTATTTCGAATATTTGGATAGAGGCCTGGTTCAAATATACAATACCACAAACGCTCCATTAGAAGTATATTTCCGTGTGCGTTTTGCTGAAGTAAATGGCAGAATTGCAGTGGAAGGACCCGCTCAATTATTTGAAAGTTTTACATTTCAACCTGGGGTTACATTACTAACTTCGTCTGAAATTAGAGAGGTGTTTGCTGCCATACAAGAGAGCGACTTTAGCTCTAGTGGCCTTACAGACGCACAATGGGCTGCAATACAAATTAATAAAGAATTACCAGAGGGTTCCTACCGCTTGTGCGTTTATGCCTACAATGCTCAAAACCAAAGAATTTCAGATCCGGACGGTGCAGGTTGTATAGATTTTGAAATTGTATTTGCCGAACGTCCCATAATTGACCTACCCCTTGAAGGTGATACGCTGGCGGCTATTGGTAATATGAATATACTGTGGAGTCATTTTCTTACAAGCCCAGATGCAATGGCCAGAACGCAGTACGAGCTTAAACTTATTGACATAACCGAACAAAATATTGAAAACATTCAAAATGCTTTTCTAAACCCAGGCATTTCGCCTGATTTTGAAGAAAATGTGGTGACCCTACGCTCTAAATTTATTCAAGATAACGTAGAACTTCCGCTTGTTGCAGGCCATACCTATGCCGCAAGAGTAACCGCTGTAGACCCCATGGGTAGCATAGCCTACCAGTTTGGCGGCCATAGTGAGATAGTAAGCTTTGTGTATGGAAGAGCTGACACAACAGAGAGTGAACCAATACCCGGAAACACCCCAGAGACTGTAATAGCTTCTAACGGAAAGTGTACTGGCGAGTATGCTAAAGAAGCCCCCACCGACAAAGTATCCGTGGAGTTGAAGAATGACGTTCCATATAAATTTGGTGCTCTAAATATGACTATTCCAAAAAATACTCCGTTTGAGGGGTCAGCAAAAGATGGATTTACGGGTTTAGGGGTTATTACCACCACTATTGGTAAAACAGAGGTTAGAGTTAATGTAAAATTTAAAGATCTTAAGGTAAATAAGGCCAAAGAAGTTTTTGCCGGAACGGCCAAAGGGCAATCCGATAAAACAGGCGAATACGACGAAACAATTGCTTCGTATTTAGCGGGTAGCACACCTTTAAGTACAACACAAGCCTTGAACATCACTAGTTATACCAGATTGCGGGTAAAACGAGGAGCAGCTGAGGTGGGATTGCCGATTTCATTACCTATTGGTATAGACCAAGAATTAAATGGAGAAACAACTGTTGTGGGCATTAACGATATGACGCTGACACCAACACAAGCCACTTTAACAGCGTTATTTAGCATGCAAAATCCCGAATGGAAAGGACACATACCAACATTGGGTGCGAAAAATGTGTGTTTTAATGAAACGGGAATGGGACAAAACGTATTCCTTTTTCTGCCCATTGATTACACCATTCCATTAACAGGTGGTGATTTAGTATTAAAAAAGTTTGAAGCAGGGGAAGAAGAGAAACACGGGGGGACATATGCATCTTTTGTGGATGGAGCTTTTAAAATCGGGCAAATAGACGGAGAGATAGCCATCCCTCAAGAAGTACTTTTGGCTGAAGATAAAGAAAGCAAAGTAGACCGCTCAAAAGATGTAAAACTTAAGCTGGTGGGCACATTCGTTACTACAAAAAATTTTATACTAAGTGCAAGTTTGACGCCTTGTCAAATACCCGGCTTAGAGGGTTTTAGTTTTGAATTGGTGAATGGAACCTATGATTTTTCTACCACGCTAAATCCAACTGGGATGAAATTTCCTAAAGAATACCCCGATTCAACTAAAGGAGAAGAGTGGAAAGGAGTCTATTTCCCTAAGGCTATAATTAAAGCTCCAGAAGGTTGGGGAATGGCTGGAGAGGGCAATAGAACATCATTTGCCATAGAGCATTTTATAAAAGATAATGTAGGAGTATCACTATATGGTGTTGCGAGAAAGGTATTGGATATTAAAGTAGGTGAGTTTGCCGGCTTTGCTTTTTCTGTTGATACGATGTCTATTCAAATAGTCCAAAATCAATTCAAAAAAGCCACTATAAATGGGCAGATAGGGCTTCCTATTCTTCCGGATAGCAACTATCTTAACTATGCTGGATTTATTGATAGGCCAGAGGTAAAAATGGAGAATGGCGAAACACAGTCGAAGGAGTTTAGGATGAACCTTAGCGTAACTCCGCGAGCAGAAGGGTATGATATAGATTGGCTATATGCCCACGTGGACTTTGATTCAAGTAGAATAACGCTTCTTAATGACTCTAAGGAACAATCATTTGAAGGTAAACTAAATGGATACGTAAAGTTAATAAAAGCAAAGGATGACAACCCTGAATTAAAGACCCCAAAGTTGAAATTTACAGGAATGGAATTCAGTAAAAAAACGATTAAAGGTGCTAGTAAAAAGGATAACAAGTCCATACCATTCACATTCGTTGGTCCTACCTTCGAACTTACTCAAAGTGCAACAACAAAAAAAGCTATTGCTGCAGCCGAGAAAGCAGATAAAGATCCGAAGAAAACGGAACCAAAACTAGATAAGAAATTTAAAATTGGGGATTTTGCATTTTCATTAGACAGCTTAAGTTTAAACTCTTCTAGCAACAATGAGTTGGTAGAGGGTTCTTCACTCACCTTATTCATAAAGCCTTCTATAGAATTGGTTCGTCCTCCCAATAGCACAAATAATGCTACTGAAAATGGGTATTCTCTCGCAGCATCTACTAGCATAGAAATATCGGCTAGCATGAAAATGGATAACAAAGACCTAAAGACAGCTCATTTTGGAAATCCAACGTTTAAAGTAAAAGAAATTACGGTAGATGGGCAAGTTAAGGGCATCGTTTTAAAAGGACTAGTTGCTTTTAAGTCAACAAGCACTACCAGTGGCGTAGCTGGTAAATTAAGCGTGACTACGGACTTATTAGAAGTTGCAATTGCAGGTGAATTTGGTTCTGGTGCTTTTGATTACTGGTACTTATACGGAGAAGCAGGCACAAGACCTGATGAAAATGGTAATGGAACGCCTCTTTATCCAAGAGGTGCCGTAAAATCACCTTTAAAACTTTGGACCTTCGGTGGAGGTGCTTATTACCATATGAGCAATAAAGGTACATTAGCAAAAGAAAATTATGTAGCTGACGAAAAAATATCCCTTGGACTTAAAGGACGAGTTGTTATATCCATGCCTGATCCGAAAGTTTTTTGGGGTGATGTGACACTTGAAGCAGAATTTGGTGACACAACCAGAATATCATTATTGGGAAAAACGTATTTTCTGAAGAGTGATATGAAACCTAATACAGGTTCAGTGGAAGGTGTTGAAGCTATATTAAATGCCAAAGTAAATATTGCTGAAGATTACCTAGACCTTGCATCTACAATGGACGTTCTAGTTAATTTAAAAGACGGTACGTTTACAGGTAATATGCCGGAGAAAAAATTTAAGCTCGCAACTGCGACCTTAAATATAACACCAAATGATTGGAAGTTTTGGATAGGACAGCCTTCCAATAAAGCAAAAGGAAAATTAACAGTGCCTGGTTTAGGAGCATTTGAAGTTGATGCATATCTGATGATGGGTACGGAGGATATGGAGGATGCTATAGTCCCTGAATTCATATCACTTATGTTAGGGGGTTCCGATTCGCGATTTAGCTCTGAGAATTTGGCATCAAGTACATCTCAAAGCACTAGAAATACAAGTTCTACGGGAGAAGGGGTTGCTTTCGGTGCGGAATTAAATTACACCTTGAATTTAGAGGCAGCTATACTTTATGCTACGTTTGAGGCGATGGCTGGGTTCGATCTTAGTCTTTTAAATACGAATAAGTTATGCTCTAATAATAAAGATGGAACGGGTGTTTCGAAACCGCAAGGGGCTGATGGCTGGTACGGAAAAGGACAAGTATACGCAGGTTTTAAAGGTGATATGGGCTTAATGATTGATCTGTGGTTCTGGTCTGGAAAAATATCGCTAGTCACCCTGAAGGCTGCTATGCTCATTGAAGGAGGAACACCGAACCCCACATATGTGAGTGGGACCGCTTCTATGGGTTATAGTGTAATGGGAGGAATCGTTAGGGGAACAACTAGTTTTAATATGGCCTCAGGCTCGCCGTGTGTTGAAGAAGATATTGACCCTTTTGTGGGAATATCTTTTATTGCGAGCATGACACCTGGTGATGCCAGAAGTGGAGCAGCGAAGAAAATTTCGGTTTTTGCAAAACCTTCCATTTCTTTCAACAATAAGGTTGGAAAAAGTAGCACTTCAATAAATGACATTGACGAAGTTTATATTTTCGAAGAACCAGGTACAAAGAAAATTACCAAGTATCGTATACGAAACGAGCGGTTTTACTTAAGTATAAATGATGGCAAAAAGGTTGCAGTTGAAGGTAATGAAAAAATGCCAAATACAACGGAGTTGGAGTTTACACCAACTGAAATGCTAATGCCACAAACCAACTACTATTTCGAAATAAAATTAGTGGCTGATGAGTGGATAGAAGGCAAATGGGTACCGGTACGCGACAAAAAGGATAAACTTTGGAGCATTACAGAAAGAAGATACTTTACAACAGGCGATTTACCAAATAGAATTATTTATGATAATTTGGTTATTTGTTATCCTGACTTTGGGTATAATGCTATGACAGGTGGATTACACGACTACAACTACCTGCAAGGCGAGAATAAAAAGAAAGAGGGTTTCATTCAGTTTGAAAGACAAACCGATTATCTGTTCGAAAAATCGAATGATCCAGAATCGTTGTGGTGGTCAGAAGTAGTTGCTGTATTTCGGTCATTTAATGAGACAAAGAATAGTGGATATGCCTATTTAGGCGAAACCAAAATTGTTAGTGGGAAGGGGAATTTCTTAGTATTTAAAATGCCTGAAAAGGATCTCCCAAACAACACCATGATTATAATAGATTTTAAACGAAAATACTATCAGAACCCCAAGTATAATTTCAAATCTGAGAGTCTAGAAGAAGTGGTAGGTAATGCAGGAGATACCATCCAAAGAAAAGGAAAAATTTACACGAACTACCCTGTATCTAATAAATCCCCGAAAAGTGATGAATTGTGGTCGTTTAGATTTTATACCAGTAAGTTCAATACTTTCCAACAAAAAATAACAAAAGACCGCACTTATGAAGTTTCTATGCAAGATGTAGTTTATGCCGAAGGAACCTTTAAACGACTTGAGTATAACTATGGTTTCTCCACTAAATATGGAGAATCTTTCTGTAATGGTGAAATGCTAGGAAATAAAATTCGTTATGGTGACCCTCGAATTGACCAAAACGTACACTTTAAAGAAGACTATTCTAAGGCGTACTATAGAGATTTACTGGTAACATGGAGAGGAATACTTAATAGAACAAACACCGCAGAGGGTTGGAATAGGTATACCGATTGGGGTGACAAATACAGAGATGCGAATTGGCAAGACACAGCTAAACAACACTCTCTTCTTTATGGATATTACACACCCCAAGTGTACGACTTTAATTCGTTTAAAATTTATTATACTACAACGCCAAGCAGTCTTAAAGGGTATGACGCATTTAGCGGCTACAAACTATTTCCGATGAGTCACAAATCTTTAGGGTCGTCTGTACTACTCAATGCTCAAATGCAAACCCGTATTCCGTTAGCAAGAATGAGCCCAAATACCTATTCACCAGAAACTTGGGCCAGGCTTACTTCCTCAGCAAGAATTCTCCAAGTTTATCCAACAATGGGCTCTATATTAAACGTTAGCGGGTTTTATAGTCATCCGGAGATAATAGCAAATAGGAAATTCCAGATACTTTCAGCACCCGTCAATCTTTTCTTTAAAGTCGTACCGGCAAAAACAGATTAAAATGAAATTAAAATTAACTCTTATAGCAGTCTGTATTTTTTTGTTCTTACCCCGTGTAAAAGCACAAGATGAAACTGCTATACAACAAGACGTCATTCCTCAAGAAGAACCAATTATTCCCTTAGATATTTATATCTTTTGGAAGGTAGGAAAAAATGAAATTAAACTGCGGTGGGCACCTTCCAATGCTGATATATGGCTTAAAGGGAATAAAAATGGGTACCAACTAGAGAAGGCCATTTTGATGCCGAATGAAGAGCCCGTTTTTAAAAAAATGGCTGTTCAAGCTATTAAGCCATGGCCTTTAGATGATTGGCAAAGCATTGCTAATGCTGAAAACCCATACGCTGCTGCCGCTGCAATGGCTATTCATGGAAAAGATAAACAGCCTGCAATTGGTTTTGCTGTTGCTGACCAAAATTTAAATAATAAGTTCGGGATGGCACTATTATCGGCTGATCTTGATAAAAAAGCTGCTGAGGCCTCGGGTTTATCCTTTACCGATAAGGGGACAAAAAGTGGCGATGTTATTGCGTATCGAATTTACGTTTTAGACTCCTTGTCGAACCCCGTTTCCGATACTACGGTACAGTATGTGGTGGTAGGCGAACCGTATAATTTTGTTGGCCCCAATAAAATTACGACGTATGAAAATGAACATGAAGTGATATTGTATTGGGATAAGTATTATATGGGTATGGTGAATACAGCTTACCATATTGAGCGTTCATCTGATGGAGGTACTACTTTTAAACGAGTGAATAAAAACCCATACATAGATATAAGTACCAACTTAATTAAAGATGCAAGCATGATGAGTTATAATGACTCTGTTTCTAAAAATTATGTACCCTATTACTACCGCATTATTGCCTTAGATGCATTTGGTGATGAAAGCAAACCGTCCAAATCCATTAAGGCGATGGGTAGAGATAGAACGCCACCTGCGGCAATAACAGAACTAGAAACTGCCGAAAGTCCGGGTAATTTGGTAAACTTAAAGTGGACCTACCCAAAAGAAGAATTAGATATTGCCGGTTTTAAGGTGTATCATTTTATAAAAGAGGAGAAAGATAAAAAAGTAATTGCAGAATCTTTAGGAAAAGATGCCCGATCCTTTACACATAAGACTCCTGATACTAAATCCACCAACTATTATATAGTTTCTGCCTTAGACAAGGAAGGAAATGAGGCACGATCACACGTTGTTTTTGCCATGGTTACGGATGTTACACCACCGGAGCCTCCTACCAATTTGCAAGCCACAATTGATTCACTTGGGGGTTTGTTGCTCTTATGGGACGCACCCAAGGACAATGACATAAGGGGATATCAGGTCTTTTATAGTAATGAACCCGATGAAAATTTCACTGTACAAAAGGGACCCTACTTGGAGCAAACTCATTTCGTAAAAAAAATACCGATTAGAACACTTACTGAAGAGATATACTTCTATATTTTAGCCATTGATAACAGTTATAATGTTTCGAAAGCATCTGAGGTAATCAAGGTAAAGAAACCGGATGTTGTTCCTCCTGCTGCTTCATTTTTTAGCGACTATTATGTATCCGAAGAAGGCATATCTTTTACTTGGGTAAAAAGCAGTAGTGATGATGTGGATCGGGTTGAGCTGAAAAGAAGAAAGCTTGATTCCGACTGGGCGATAATTAAAGAATTTAACCAAAATGAACGTAAATTTCTTGATAAGAAAGTGGAAGAAGGGGTTTATTATGAATACAAGCTCTGGACATATGATGACGATGGAAATGAAAGTGTGACTGACGATGCACTAAGCTTAAAAGCATTAAAATCGTTTTACCTTAAAAATACGCCTATACTTACTTCTAATGTAAGTGAGGATAGCTTAATCCTAAATATTGAATTCCCAAAAGGTGTAGCAACCGAATTTGTAATTTACCGTGCTGATGGAGAGGAAACTTTAAGCATTTATGAGGTAATTGATGCTGCTAGTAGTTACAAAGATTCGCATTTCAAAAAAGGAGCAACATATAAATATGCGGCAATTGCTAGAGGTGCAGATGGTCGAGAATCAAAACAAAGCAATGTAGTTTTGATTAAGAAATAGGGAGCTAATTAGCTCAAAAAGAAATCAGGTTCTAGCAATATTTACCTCCGCTGGAGCTGTTTATCGCAGAAATTATACTTCTGAACAATCCCGTAGGGATGATATATTGGTAGAAAATTATTCAGGGTGCCCTTTTAAAGTTCCGTAGGAACAAAACCTATAAATGCAAGGAAATACAAATAAAGGTAGATAGTGTGCTACCCCTTCATCAACGCCTCAATCTCCTCCACCTCAATCGGCATTCCTGCTTCGTCCATCATATCTACCGGGCCGTTTTCGGTTATCAATATTTGGTTTTCTATACGCACACCAATTCCTTCTTCAGATATGTAAATACCGGGCTCGCAGCTAAATACCATACCCGCTTGCATGGGCTCGTATCGCATACCGCTATCGTGCACATCTATACCCAAAAAGTGACTGGTGCCGTGCATAAAGTATTTTTTAAGTGCCGGCCAAGCAGGATCTTGTTTTTCTATGTCCTCATCTGTTACTAAGCCTAAACCTCTCAGTTCTTCTTGCATTAACAGTTCTACCTCTTTTTGGTATTCCATAAGCATAGTTCCGGGTATTAGCTTAGCTCTTGCTGCTTTCATTACCCGTAAAACAGCATTATACACATCTTTTTGTCTAGGAGAAAACTTGCCATTTGCAGGCACACAACGGGTCATGTCACTCGCGTAGTTGGCGTAGTCTACTCCACAATCTACCAATATTAAATCGCCATCTTTTACTTGGTCTTTATTTTCTATGTAGTGCAGCGTACAAGCATTTTTACCAGTTGCTACAATGGGTTCAAAACTAAAACCATTGGCTCTATTGCTTAAAAACGTGTGAGCAAGATTTGCTTCTATTTCGTATTCGCCCATACCCGGCTTGGTAGTTTTAAGAATACGTAAAAGTCCTTTTTTAGAAATTTGAACTGCTTCCCGCATTACTTCCAGCTCATATGCTGTTTTTGTACCTCTTAGTCTTTGCAATATTTTACCTGCACGCTTGTAAGTATGCATCGGGTATAAGTTTTGCATTTCCTTTGCAAAGTCTAGAGCTTTTGCTGGAGCTTTTGGGCTAAATCGATCGTTCTCGTTTAAAGGTAAATACACATTGTCGGCCATATTAATTACTGCACGCAATTGCTGCATATAATCGTGGTTCCAATATACTTTTTCAATGCCACTGGTTGCCGTTGCATCTTCTTTGGTGTATTTATAACCTTCCCAAACCGCAATTTTTTCATTGGTTTCTACCAAAAACAAACATTCGCGGTATTCAGGCATTGGGCAGTCAGGGAAAAGAACCAAAACACTATCTTCTTGATCTATACCGCTTGCCCAAAAAATATCTGAATTTTGCTTGAATTTGTATGCGGCATCTCCGTTCCAACTGTACTGATAATTACTGTGAAAAATGGCGATACTATTCGGTTCCATTTCAGCAACAAAACGTTTTCTATTTTCTATAAATATTTGGTTATTTAGGCGTGGATACTTCATATTGGGCAAACCTACATAAATTTATGTTCAATTTCTTTTGACTAACTATTTATTCTGCTTCTATATGGCGTACCTCAGTTACACTCGGTATTTTCGACCAATGTAAAACCAGTAAATAATAAAATTGCTATTTTTGTTTTGACATTTTGGTGACTCAAAAAGCGTTTACTATTCTGTACAAACTGACATTAACCTAAAAAAGACACAACGTTATGAAGCGATTAATTACACTTACACTAATTACACTTTTACAAATAGGAGTTTTTATAGCCAAACCTCCTGTAACCAAACGAGCTTTAATTGTAGCTATAGGAAATTATCCTGAAGTTACCGGATGGAAGCCAATTTCGTCTCTAAACGACGTAAGCATTATGCAAAATGCTTTAACCAAACAAGGTTTTACAGACATAAGCGTAATTCGTGATGCCGAAGCAAACAAATCAGGAATTATAAATGCTTTAAACGCTCTTAAAAGCAGATGTGTTGCTGGCGATATAGTGGTAGTTCATTTTAGTAGCCACGGTCAACAGATAATGGATAATAACCGCGATGAAATAGATGGTTATGACGAAGCAATTGTTGCTTACGGAGCACCTGCTGTTTACGATCCAGGATACGAGGGCGAAAACCACTTGCGTGATGAAGAATTAGGAGAGAAATTGGATGATATTCGCCAACAATTGGGTAAAGATGGAGATGTACTTGTACTAGTGGATGCTTGCCATAGTGGCACTGCTACTAGAGGTGAAGCCAAAACAAGAGGCGGTGTGTCTGCTTTTGCTCCAGAAGGGTACAAGCCAGAGAAAACAGATAAAAATGAAGTAGGTGTTTTTGAGAAAAACAACGCAACCAGTAGAGGAAACGAAGCGGCAATGTCTCCAATGGTAGTAATAAGTGCAGCCAGGGCAGACGAGTTAAACTATGAGTATGATGGCTACGGATCGCTCTCAGTGGCTGTTGCACGTAGTTTTGAGAACCTTAGTAGTCAATATTCTTACCGCTCTTTGTTTAGCAAAATAGTAAAAGAAATGAGCGTAATTGCTCCAAAGCAAAACCCAGCGATAGAGGGCGATGTAGATAGAATTTTATTTGGTGGAAATGTAGTAAACCAAGAGCCCTACTATACTTTGTTTAATATTGATGGAGACGCTTTGAGTATAGATGGTGGTGCATTTACGGGTTTAAACGAAGGTTCTACTGTAAAAATATATGCAAGCGGTACTATTCAAACCAAGGGTGTGCAACCACTGGCAACAGGTACAATAACCTTTGCAGATGCTTTTAGTTGCAACGCCATCCTAGACAAACAATTGCCAGGCAAAATGGCGGATTACTGGGTGTTTGCAGACGAACTTACTTTTGGCGATGTTGGGGTGAAACTAAGCCTTAAGAATGTTACCGATAAGGCATTAAAAACCAAACTAACTGCTTTTGCATCTGAATTTGCATTAGCCGAAATAGGCGAAGAAAATGCAGAATTTAACGTGGTAGAAAAATCAGGCAAAATTGCACTCGAACGCGTGCAAGATGGAGAGCTGTTTAAATTTCCAGGAAGAGGTGGCGTAATGCAGGAACTTATTCCTACAGATGATAATTATAGAAGTTTAAAGGATATACTTTCTAACTATGCACAAGGTAAGTTTCTTAAAAACTTAGAATTGGGTAACCCAGATTATAATGTAGAGATTTCGCTTATACCAGTACGTGTAGAGAATAATGTAGTGGTAGATACTATTGATGTTCGCACTATAATGGATGAAGGTGGAATGCCACAATTTGGAAAACAAGATAGAGCATTAATAAAGATAGTGAACAACAGTAACTTCCCTGTTTACTTCAATATAATAGATATACAACCCGATGGTAGAATAAATGCAGTAGTTCCAAACCCAGCTAAAAACGAAAACCCAGCTGATTTTAGAATTGGAGCCAAAGAAAGCTTTATTATTAGAGGTAAATACATCACTTTTAGTCCGCCATATGGCACAGAAATATTCAAAGTATTCGCTAGTTACAGCCCATTAAATTTCGCTCCTATTTTAACTACACGTGGTGCTGGCGACACTCGCGGACTAAGCAACAACTTAGAAAAACTTTTTGCAAACAGCTACAGTATGAGCAGAGGAGCTGGCGTTGAGTCGTTGAGCACAGATGCAGATGCAGCAACATTTTCGTACACCTTTAAAATCGTTTCAAACAGAAATTAATAACCAATTAAATAGTAAAAAATTATGAAAAAAATATTTGTTATAGTAAGCCTACTGGTAGCATCAAGTTTGCAATTATGGGCACAAGATTATCCAAAACCAGAACCACGCGATTATCCTTTTGCTGATGGCTCGGATACTTCTAGAGGGGTATATGGTGTAGATGACAGAAAAGAAGTAGGAGACAAAAGCTGGGTTAAAGACTACGCCAGAGCTACAGCAGTTTTGGTTAAAAAGAGCGACATTGTAGGAAATAAACTATATGCTCCAACACTTCGTAAAAATCTATCTCAGTTTTACGGAACATCTAAATTTCACGAAAATGTAAAGTTTTTAGATCAACCCATTGCTGCCTATTGCACCGGTTTTTTAATCGCTCCAGACATAATGGTAACGGCTGGGCATTGCATAGAAACTATGGAACAAGCAAATGAGTATGTATGGCTTTTCGATTATACATCCAACAATAATTTTGATCCGCAGAAAGGGTATATGACCATAGATAAAAAGAATATTTACGAAGTAAAGGAAGTAATGGATGCTTGGCTGTATAGCGGTAATGTGCAAACTAACTCAGGAGATGTATTTTATGCAGACTACGATTATTCATTCTTAAAACTAGATAGAGAATCTGAAAGAAGTCCGTACAGATTTAGAACTGGTGGAGATGTAAAGTTATTTACTAATATGTACACTATAGGTTGCCCAACAGGTTTGCCATTAAAACTTACAGATAATGCCTATGTTTTAGATACAGATAAAAAGGAATGGTTTAAAACTAATATTGATGGTTTCCCAGGTAATTCCGGTGGTCCAGTATTTGACGAATTGGGCTACATCGAAGGAATACACGTAAGAGGGAGTCGCACGTATTCCAAAATTGAAGAAGCTTGGAAAGGAGATTATATGTACGATGAAACCTGTAGATGTATAAAAACGGTTACTTGGAAATCGGCTCTAACAGCCGAAAATGAAGATGAGATGATAATTGGATCTCAAGAACATCGAATTTTATTTAACAAGTTGCCGGAAGTTAGGTACGAGGCTTTGTATAACAATATTAACTATGCCATTCGTACTAAAAACAATGATAGATTGGACTATTGGAGCGTGTATACTTGGATACTGGACAACGATTACACGGTAAAAAGAGGTAGGCTTGAAATTGTAGCGGCAAAAGAAAATAATCTAGCTGCATTAGAGAAATTGGTAAGCATTTCTGGAGAGGCAAATATGGTAGATGAGGATGGAAGAAGCCTATTGTTTCACGCAATAAAAAATAACAACACTGAAATGTATACGTATCTTCTAAAAAAAGGAATTAGCCCAAATAAGCCAGATAATGCAGGTATTTCACCTTTGGTTTATGCCTTAAGTATATATAAAACGGAAATGGCTACTAAGCTTATAAATAGTGGAGCCAAGGTAAACGATTATCCTTCAAGTTTGTCAAGCCCACTGCATTATGCGGTAAGCCAAGACGATATGGAAATGGTGCAATTACTGCTACGTAAAGGTGCTAGTTTAAGTGCTGAAGATTATAATGGGGTTACTCCATATAAACTGGCCAAAAAGCTTAAGCACAAAGAGGTGAAGAAATATTTAAAGAAAGCGAAAAAAGGTAAATTATAATGAAGAGAATAGTTGGGTCTGCAGCTTGCATAGTTGCATTGGCTGCGGTAGTTTTTGCACAAGTAAAACCAAAAGCTGAGCCTATGCAATACCCTTTTGGTAAACCCGGCGATAGTACTAGGGGCGTTTTTGGAGAAGACGATAGAAAAGAAATAAAAGACGCATACGAGTTTAAAGATTATGCCCGAGCAACTGCTGTAATGATTCCAAAATCAAGCATAAACGGAAACAAAGTGTATGCTTCTACACTTCGCAGCAGGCTTGTCAAAAAATTTGGATCGAGTAATTTTGATGAGAGCGTTAAGTTCTTAGATCAACCAACGTGTGCCAATTGTACTGGATTTTTAATTGCTCCCGATGTACTTGTAACTGCCGGACATTGCATAGAAGCAATGAGCAAGGCAAAGGACTATGTGTGGCTGTTTGATTATACAATAGAAAGTGATTATAACGCGAACAAAGGTTACTTTACTATCGATCCCAAAAATGTTTACGAAGTAAAAGAGATAATGGGAGCGTATTTTCAAAACTTAAGTACGTATACGGATTATTCTGTTTTGCGATTGGATAGAAAATCTGACAGAAAACCCTACCGATTTAGAACGGGTGGAAACATCGGCTTATTTTCCGATGTAAATACAATTGGTTCGCCAACAGGTTTGCCGCTAAAACTTGCAGACAATGCATACGTGGTAGATAATAGCTACGAAAAATGGTTTAAAAATAATATTGATGGATTTCCAGGGAACTCAGGCGGTCCCGTGTTTAGTCCAGATGGATTTATTGAAGGAATACACGTTCGCGGAGCGGTAGAGCTAAATGAAGGCAGCTATGTAGGCGATTACAAGTACGATGCTTCGTGCAATTGTGTAAAAACACTGAAGTTTGAGACTACTACGGATAACGCGGGTTCTCACGCCCATCGCATTACAGCAATGCCTGTTGAACTTTTGCATACCACTTTATACGATAACCTTGAATATGCCATACTAAATGGAGATTTGGAACGCTTAAAAGATTGGCTTGCTTACAGTTGGTTTTTAGATGCGGATTATACTGTAAACAGAGGTCGCCTAGAGTTTTTGGCAGCCCAAGAAAATAACTTAAGTGCATTGCGTTTGATTTTGGAAACCACATCAAATATGAATGTAACTGATGCGGGAGGAAATAGCCTACTGTTTTATGCAATTGATAACAACAATACCAAAATGATTGAATATTTGCTTAGAAAGGGGTTAAGTCCGAATAAAGCGGATAGTTACGGAATTACTCCGCTGCATCACGCAGTTGATAATGGAAACTTAGAGGTTATAAAAACACTTTTAGCTAAAGGAGCCAATATAGGTCCGGTAAACATGGCCGGAGAAACAGCTTTGCACAACGCTGCATACACCGGTAATATAGATGTAATTAGAGTGTTACTAGAAAAAGGGGCAAACCCAAAAGTTAAAAATAATGACGGCAAAACACCAAGAAAAGTAGCTAAGAAAAGCAAAAATAAAGCAGCAGCTAAATACCTTAGAAAAGCAGAAAAAGGTAAGTTGTAATCTTAGTTTTTTTTAGACGAAACAAACATAGGTCGTGCTCCCAAGCTCGACCTTTTTTTGTGCCGTTGCTTTGACACCCTTCAAGCCCTTTTCACTACCTTTGCAAAATTCAAATTTACACTATGGCAAAATCAATAGAAGAGCTGTTGCACAGTTTAGGCATTAAAGAAAAAAATGAGAGTATTTGCACCGGTAGAGAGTGGGTTACTTCGCTCGGCACAGAAACCATAGAAGTTACAAGCCCTGTTGATGGAAATGTCTTGGCTTCTGTTGTTTTTTCAAGCAATAGCGAATACGAGCATGTTATAAAAAAGGCCGAAGAAGCTTTTGTGCAATGGCGTAAAGTTCCAGCTCCTTTAAGAGGTGATATTGTTAGGAAATTTGGTGTAAAACTACGTCTTCGCAAAAAGGATTTAGGGAGGTTAGTTAGTCTAGAAATGGGCAAAAGCTACCAAGAAGGCTTGGGCGAAGTGCAAGAGATGATTGATATCTGTGATTTTGCAGTTGGGCTATCTCGTCAGTTATATGGCTTAACCATGCACAGCGAAAGGCCTGAGCATAGAATGTACGAACAATGGCATCCATTGGGTACAGTAGGCATTATTTCAGCATTTAATTTCCCAGTTGCCGTATGGGCGTGGAATGCTATGATTGCCGCGGTTTGTGGGGATGTATGCATTTGGAAACCGAGTGAAAAAGCTCCGCTTTCTGCCATTGCTTGCCATCAAATACTAAAAGAGGTAATTGTAGAAAATGATATACCTGAAGGCGTATTTAACCTAATAATAGGCGATTATAAAATAGGAGAGGGAATGGCTAAAGACCGAAGAATTCCTTTAATATCAGCAACAGGAAGTAACAGAATGGGCCGCAGAGTTGGGCAAATTGTTGGAGCAAGATTGGGTAAATCGCTATTAGAATTAGGTGGAAACAACGCAATTATTATAACAAAAAGTGCTAATATGGAGAATGCATTACGTGCCGCTGTTTTCGGTTGTGTAGGTACTGCCGGCCAACGTTGTACGAGTACGCGTAGGCTTTTAGTGCAAGAAGATATATTTGATATGTTTAAAGAAAAGTTGGTTGGAGCGTATAGGCAACTTAGTATTGGCGATCCATTAATAGAAACAAACCACGTCGGCCCCTTGATTGATAAAGGTGCTGTAGCTGCATTTAAAAATGCCATAAAAGAGCTAGAAGACGAAGGTGGAGAGATAATATATGGAGGTGACATATTAAGTGGCGAGGGGTATGAGAGTGGGTGCTATGTTACTCCTTGTATTGCCGAGGCAAGAAACCATTTCAGTATTGTACAAGAAGAAACTTTTGCTCCTATAGTTTATTTAATTCCGTTTAAAACATTAGACGAAGCTGTTTTGATGCAAAACGATGTAAAACAAGGACTTAGCTCTGCTATTTTTACAGACAATTTGCAAGAAGCAGAAGCGTTTTTAAGTAGCTGGGGTAGCGATTGCGGAATAGCCAATGTAAATATTGGAACGAGTGGTGCAGAAATTGGTGGTGCTTTTGGCGGCGAAAAAGAAACCGGCGGAGGAAGAGAAAGTGGCAGTGATGCTTGGAAAGCCTACATGCGTAGACAAACTAATACCATTAATTACGGTAAATCTTTACCATTGGCACAAGGTATAAAGTTTGATTTATAGGTTGGTTCACACCTCTGTAGGTACACGCCTTTAAGGCGTGTACAAGAACTCGTGAAAAACAAATATGCTTTTGTTTGCGATAATATCTTTAAGTTGGTTTCTATTTCTGTATTACCTCATTTATCTTAATTACGTGCATCTAAATGAGGAGTCGAAATCAGACCGTAAAAAGTTGCTAGAAGATTTGGCAGATATAATGCTTAATCTTTCTGGTGCAATGATTACCAGTGTTTTAATAAATGCTCAGCCAGAAGCCATAAAAAAATACACTCGAATATTTTATGCGTACACCGTGCTGTTGATTGTTTTAAGCTTAATACATATAGTTTCTTGATTGTTAAGTTATAAAAAAAACAGAGCCACACCTTTAAAGTGTGGCCCATATTTAAGTACGTTTAAATTAAGCTATACTAGTTACAAGGACACTTGCTTAGAAGCTAGAACCGTCGGTAAACATATACGTTACCGTAGCTTCCCAATGGGTGGTGTCAACACTGTTTACTTTAAACTTGGCATATCCATCGTGGCATTTTACAATCATTACATGGCCAGGCAGTAGCGGATTAGGCATAGTATCCCAAGCTGTTGGAATGTTTTTAACATCGGCAAAATTGGTTTCACCAAGATCGTATGTTTTTGTTTTGTAATCCGTAGGAGCTACTTGGTCGTTTCTATACCATAAATAGGCTCCATTATTTGGGTATAGAGGGTGGTGATTTCCAGAGCCAGGAAACCACGTAATAACTTCTCCATCATTGTTTTCCCAATTAACGGTGTCACTTTGTCCTGCAGAAAAATCAAAGCCAAAATGGCCAATTGTAGCAGTTAATTCACTGGGAACTTCGTCCCCATCATCCTTGCAGCCATAGCCAATAAAAAATGTTAATGCGGTTAGAATTAAGAGGTGTCGAAATTTTACATTTAATAAGTTTTTCATTTTTTTAGCTTTAAATGTTAAACTAGAGATAGCTAATAGAACTATCTTTAAAAACTATACGCCGAAGGTATGTTAAATGTATTTTTTAAACTTAACCTAGGTTACCTTGCGTTTATACCGCCAAAAGTAAAATTTACGTGGGTGGGTAGGAGAGCGAATGTTTTAGGGAGCTACAAATAACACATCTTGTTGTAGGAACTCGCCTCAGAGGCGAGTTCCTACAAAATTTAATTTTTCAATTTATATCCCAAAGAAGGTATAATTTGTTGATTACCCAATTTTCATCATCATCTACTTTTTCATCTGCCGTTATAAGTTTTAATGCAAATTCCAAAAATTTTATTCGTTCAGGTTCATTACTGTCGGCATAAAAGTCTGCAGCACATTTTTGCAGTAAAAGGGGTAAATCTTCTTCAGCGGTGGTGCTTAATTCCTCAAAAGCAGCATCTAAATTTCCGCCAAGCGGAAAGTTTTCTTCCATATAGTCTACCACAACTTCGCCTTCACGAGGGTCAAAATCACCATCTATTACGGCCAGTATACAAAGGATCATGTATCCTGCTACATCTTTATTTTTTCTTATGGGAGTTGCCATTCTATATGCAAGTTTATCTATTTTTGACCGGTATGAAAAGAATAGTTCAGTTATTTTTTTTCTTAATATTTTCTTCATTTGTTTACGCTCAAGATTTTGGTGCTGCTTTATTGGTGGGTTCTAATTTTAGCCAAGTAGATGGAGATCAATTAGGAGGTTATAATAAATTAGGTTTAAATTTAGGCTTAGAAATAAATCGAAAAATAAATACGGATTGGGAAGGTGCGTTTGAAATACGCTTTAGCATGAAAGGGGCAAAAAAGGTTATTGATATTAACAATCCCACACCCGATTTACGACTTTCATATCACTATTTAGAAGTTCCATTTTTAGCAAAGTACACCAAGTTAGATAAGGTTACGCCTTATGCAGGTTTATCTGTTGGCGTAAATGTTTTTAACCAACGAGATGACAATGGGATAATATCCAAAGAAGAAAAATTAAACAAGACGGAAATTGGATTTCACCTGGGCGGAACGTATCACTTAAACAATAAATGGGCGTTAGATTTACGACATAGTTATTCGTTGTTCTCCATTCGTGATTACCCTATCATTATGAATAGCCCAACTGTATTTGGCAGAGCTGGATGGTATAACCGATTATTTACTGCCGGTTTAAGATATAACTTACAATAGCCCCAAATTGAATTACATAGGGTCTAAAGTAAGGTTGCTTCCATTTTTGGAGGAGAGTATTAACCAAGTAATAAATCAGCCATTAGCAGATTGCAGTTTTTGCGATTTATTTGCGGGAACGGGTGCGGTTGGCAAGTACTTTAAGCCCAAAGTAAAAAGTGTAATTGCCAATGATTTGGAGTACTACAGTTATGTGTTGAACAGAAACTATGTTCAGAATAACTCTCAGTTTGATTTTACTAGTTGGATGGAAAAATTAAATGACTTAGAAGGTTTGCAAGGCTTTGTATATAAAAACTATTGTAAAGATGGCCATGGAGAACGCAACTATTTTAGTAGTAAAAATGCGTTAAAAATAGATGCATGTCGGTCGCAAATAGAGGAATGGAAAACAACAGAAGCCATACAAAACGATTTGTATTTCTTTCTACTCGCTTCTTTACTAGAAAGTGCAGATAAGGTTGCAAACACTGCCTCGGTGTACGGAGCGTATTTAAAACATATTAAAAAAAGTGCCCAGGCAGATTTAGTTATAAAGCCAGCAGTTTATGAAGTTTTAGAGAGCAAAAATATTGTTTACCAAGAAGATGCCAATGTATTGATAAATAAGATAGATGGAGATATTTTGTACCTAGATCCTCCTTACAACGCACGGCAGTATGGGGCAAATTACCATTTGTTAAACACTATTGCTAGCTACCAACATTTTGTACCTAAGGGAGTTACAGGTTTGCCCGAATATAATAAATCTGCCTTTTGCAGTAAGGCAACGGTTTTGCAAAGTTTTACAGACATTATAGCCAAAGCAAAGTTTAAGTATGTATTCTTAAGCTATAATAATGAAGGACTTATGAAACACGAAGAAATAACAGAAGTGCTTTCAGCTTATGGAAAAGTAGAGTTAAAAACACAAGATTATCAGCGATTTAAAGCAGATAAAACAGAAAACCGCAACCACAAAGCGTCAGAAACACAAGAGTATTTATTTTGTTTAACGAAGTTTTAATTATCCCTGTCCTCAAAATCTTCCGATTTTTTTTCTTCTAATCGTTTAAAAATGAGGTACACTAAAATTATAATGCAAACAAGGATAAAGAGCCCTTGTAAACTTAAAAGCACGCCAGCTAGCCAATCCATATTATTTTAGTTTTACTGCGGTGCCGTAGGCTAAAATTTCCGAACAACCTTGCATAACCATACTGGTGGTTAATCGCACATTTATTATAGCGTCTGCACCTAAACGTTTTCCGTCGTCTATCATTCTTGCCATTGCTTGTTCCCTAGATTGAGCTTGCAGTTTAGTGTACTCTGTTATTTCGCCCCCCACAATATTTTTTAAGCCAGCAAATATGTCTCTCCCTATGCTTCTTGCACGTACTGTGCTTCCTCTTGCAATATCTAAAATTTCGGTTACTTCTCTATTGGGAATAGTTTCGGTTGTGGTTATTATCATGGCAATATGGTGTTTAATTTTTCCCAAATATCATCTAAAAACAGAACAGGGACCAAACTATTGTCTGGATTTTCGCCCATTCTTATCATAATTAGGTTTAAAGAAGGCACAATGCATAAAAATTGGCCGTTTTTACCCAAGGCAGCAAACATGTCTTTGGGAGCATTGGGAGCATAGTTACCAGGGAATTTAATTTGACTTCCGGGCAGCATAAAGCTGTTCGAATTGTTTAGCCACCATAAATAACCATAGGCGTGGTTTATGTCTTGTGATTTGGTTACAGACTGCTGTAAATAAGCGGAATCGATTAATCGCGTGTTTTCCCACACTCCGTTGTTTTGCATTAATATACCAAAGCGGGCCATAGATCTGGCTGTGCTGTAGTACACGTGGTTATTACCAACCCAAAGCCATTGGCCATCCATACCAATTTGGTTTCGTAGCTTTTCATTAAAGTAGCTTTCAAATAGTTGGCCAGTTGCAGATTCTACCACCGTATCGAGTATGGTATATGGTGCATTATGGTATGCCCAGCGTGTGCCAGCATCTGCCAAATAAAGCAAATCGCTTGGCTTTGTAGCGTCAGAATTTGCCACCCCGTCATCTAGTCCGGTGGTCATTGTAAGTTGGTGGCGAATAGTTATTTTATCTTCTTGATTTTGGGTTAAACTGGTCCATCCATTACCTAAGTATTTGTTTGTTTTGTCGTTTGTGCTTAAGTAGCCTTCTTGCTGTGCTTTGCCTAGCATAAATCCAGTAAGTGTTTTTCCTGCAGACGCCCAATACCAAGCCTTGGTGGCATCAAAATTATTGATATTTAGCACGTCTTTCCCCCAATATTCTTCTAACACTATTTTGCCGTTTTGCAGAACTAGAAAAGCTCTTGACTTATTGTCCTCTAGCAACGTATACAAATCGTTTATGGCATTTGCATTCCATTGCATTGAGTCGGCATTTGTGGTTGCCCATACTCCAGTTTTAGGAGGAAAGTAGTGTGGTATTGAATCAACAGGGGGTAAATCGCAACACGTCTCTTGGTCTTTGCATTGCATAAATATGAGGGAAAGGAGTGCAAGTGCTAACAGGTTTCGCATACAAACAAAATTAGCCTAAATCCAGTCAACTAGATTAATTCAATTAAGAATTACTTAGGATAAACTCCCGCTTTTTACGTGTAAATCGCGTTGAGGGAAAGGAATTGTAACATTGTTCTTTCTAAATGCTTCATCAATCATAAATCGCAAATCACTTTTTACCTGCTCAATTGGGAATATATGGTTAGACCAAAAAATTAATTCCATATTTAAACTACTATCACCAAAATCTCTAAATATTACGAATGGACTCGGGTTGGTTATTACTTTATTGTGTTTCCAAGCAACTTCTATTAGTAGTTTTTTAACCAATTCCACATCGCTTCCGTAAGCTACACCAACGGGTACGGAAAAGCGAGTAACAGCATCATTGGTACTCCAGTTTATTAGTTTCTCACTAACGAGCATGTGGTTTGGTATAATCATAGCAATCCCTTCACGACTTTCTACTTTGCTGGTACGCAGTCCTATTTCTTTTACCAAGGCTACTATTCCATCCACTTCTACTATATCGTTTACGCGTATTGTTGGTTCAATAAGCAGAATAATGCCGCTTACCAAGTCGTTAAAAACCTGTTGTATACCCAAACCAAAGCCTATAAGTAAAGGGCCTAGTACATAGAAAATTCTAAAATCGACGTGTAAGGCAATTAGGCTTAAAACAACAAAAGTTACCGCTAGAATGTACTTAAACAATTGGGTAACGGCATAAGCTCTTCCTGTATCTATTCTGCCAGCCTGTATAGATAATTTTGCTAATCGCTTTGCCCAGCGGTAGGTGAAAAATATCACCACAAAAGACACGGCTATGTAGAAAATGCTACTAACCTTTAAGCTAGCTTCTTCGCCAAAACTCCATAACTCATAATCCAAAAAATCTTTCATTCTGCCTCGTGCTGCTTGTTGTATACAAGTGCAAAGAAACCATCATCTAGCTTCAAGTAACCATACTCGTAACAAAAAAAGTAAGTTTTATTTGCTTTTGTCGTGTAGGTATTAGTGAAATATTCGAAACTGAATCCTTCTTTAGCTAAATCTTTTTGCGTCACTTTTATGGATTTTTCTTTTGGGGTAAGACTTTCCAAAATATTTCTATTTCGCTTTAGAATATTATTAACCTTACGAATGTAGAAATTGGTTTTGCCGTTAATCAGGTTGTTATGATCATTTCGACATTGCTGATGACAAAACTTTTTATCTGCTCTGCCTATCAATTCTTTACCACAATTTAAACAATGAACTGCTTCCATTTTGGCAAAGTTAGGAAAAAGAATTGGGGTCTAAAACAAATGCAATTGTGTTGGCCTGTTCAGTTTAAAATCGGCAATGTTAAAAGTCGGCATTTGAGCATTTAGTTTGTATTTTTTACGTGCTAAACGCACTTGCTGGCTAATAGATTCCGCCATAACCCCTTTCCCTTTCATTCGCTCGCCATACTTAGAGTTTCCTAGCTTACCTCCTTGTGTTTCGGCAGTAAGATTTAATACCCGATTAGCTTTTAGTGGAAACGTTTTTTGAATCCAATCTTCAAATATTAAGGCAATTGCTCCATTTAGTCGCACCACCGAGTGTGCAAAACATTGTGCACCTGCTAGTGCAGATGCTTTAGCTACATCAAATATCTCATCACTATTTAAACCTGGAATAACGGGAGCCATAAGTACGCTTACAGGTATATTTTTTTCTGCTAAAAACTGCACTGTTTTTAAACGGTTTTTAGTGGAAGAAGTACGTGGCTCCATTGTTCTTCTCAATTCCTCATCCATGGTGGTTATGGAAATATGAACGTGCACGAGGTTTAGTTTTGCTAGTTCTTGCAAAATATCAATATCGCGACAAACCAAAGCATTTTTAGTAATTATACCTACTGGATGCCTTAGCTTAAGGCATACCTTTAAAAGGTCTCGTGTAATTTCGAATTTGCGTTCGCAAGGCTGGTAGCAATCGGTATTACCGCTAAGCATTATTGGGCTGGTTTTCCACGTCTTGCTACGCAGTTGTTTTTCCAACAATTCGGCAGCGTTTTTCTTTACCATTATTTTCTGCTCAAATTCTTTGCCAGCACTGTATCCCCAGTATTCGTGGGTTATGCGTGCATAGCAATATACACAGCCATGTTCGCAGCCTTGGTATGGGTTCATGCTCCAGTCGCTGGGTATGTCCGGACTATTGACTTTGTTTACAATTGTTTTAGGGTAAACTTCGGTAAACTGTGTTTCATTGCTGTCTTCTAATATTTCAATGTTATGCCTAGCATCGTCCCAAAACAGCTCAACACTGTGTTTCTCAAATCTATTTTGCGAATTTAATTGTGCTCCGCGTCCTTTGATGGTATTCATTTTGATAATATTATTACCTATTAGTTGGTAAACAATATAATCAAAAAAAAGAAGTTGTAGAAGTTCGAACCTATTTTTTAATTACACCTAGGTCTTTCAAAAAAGACTTAAATCCACTTTTACTCGATATCATATTTTTTAATTCGGTCCAAATAGTGGGTTTTGGTTGTGGTATACTTTCGAACTTAGGTTTAATTTCGGGCATAGAATCAATGGTTTTAATACCAAGTAAATCATCGCTATCTTTAAATCTTTCTCTGGCTTTTTTGGTATATCCAAACTTTTGCTCTGCTAAGCCTAAATTATTTAGTGTTATTGCATCGCTTGGATCTAAATCGTGTGCAGTGCTATAATCTTTAATAGCACCTTCTATATCCCCTATTTTGTCTCGTATGTAAGCTCTGCAGCTGTAATAATAAGGTTCCGCAGGGTCTAACCTTATTGCTTCGTTAAAGTCTTGAATAGCGTGCTTAAATCGCATTTGAAATTTGCAAACACCGCGTTCGTTATAAAATGCAGCATTTTCAGGGTATATAGCGATTAAAGTGGTCCAAATTTGCATAGCTTCTTCCCATTTAGCCATTTTTTGGTATGCAAAGGCTAGCATTTCTTGAGAACCAACATCTGTATTTTTCTTAAGTAGAGAAATAACTTCTTTATACTTACCTTGGTCGAAGAGCTCTTTAACATTCATAAATTAAAAACAAAGAAAGTACAAAATGGATTAGCATTTGAAAGAATTAATGTATTTTTCCGCAATATTGTCGTGTGTTAGCACTTTGCAAATCAGTAGTGGATCTCCTAATGCGAAAGACCGTTTCATTCTTGATTATATCTCAAATTGGGGCCACCCCAAAGTGTCAAATACTGTTTGGAATTAGATTGAGCAATCGGTTTAATTAACGAAAACTTTCTTTACGAGCGACGTAGCATTAGTCTTGATAGAAACTAGGTATAATCCAGAAGCAGGCAGTTTCACATCAACGGATGTTCCGGTAAACTCGTTGGCTAAAAGCAGTTGTCCGCCAAGTGTGTAAATTTCGTATTGATAGTTATCAGCTTGTGAGAGCTCGGCCCTAAATGTGGTGTTTCCTAGCGATTTAATTCTTAGTTCAGTTTGATTTTTATCAGACAGAAGATGGGTGCTAGAAGTAAATTCTATCGAAACAACTTTACTTGCTGCTAATACCGTATTATTTAAGTTATTATCTATTAGATTAAAATAAATAGTGTAATCTCCAGACACTAAGTTCAATCCTGCCAATAAAAATGAATCGGTTTGTCCCAATGCCTCAAAATCAATGTTTTTATAGGTTACTTCCTTATTAATTCCGTTTC
>Ga0102812_10000598_pt1 | contig 25630 bp, 22 predicted proteins | sample ColrivemetaGS713_FD_79334 | JGI IMG/M metagenome (GOLD analysis project Ga0102812, IMG submission 79334) | Estuarine microbial communities from the Columbia River estuary - Flood tide ETM metaG S.713 | ecosystem: Environmental > Aquatic > Marine > Intertidal zone > Estuary | place: USA...
CAAGCCGAGGCCGAAGCGGCCGCCGCTGCCCAAGCCGAGGCCGAAGCCGCCGCCGCTGCTCAAACCGAGGCCGAAGCTGCCGCCGCTGCTCAAGCCGAGGCCGCCCCCCAAACTCTGGACGGGGTCGAAGAACCTGTTGTGGCTTCAGAAATCGACGTAACTGCGCCCGAAGCCGAACCCGCCGAAATGGAAGCCCCCGCGACCCTCGAAGATCTAGGGGTCGAGGAGGGCGAACCCTTGCCTTTGGAGGTTCTGGTAGAGGAAGCGCCAGTGGTGACCGAGGAAGCGATCGAAGCGCTCCCCGAGGTTGACCCAACCCTCGACCAAGTCGAGGAAGCGCCATCGATGGCTGCACAAATGGATGACACCACCCAAGAGCCTGCCGCGACAGGCGAGGGCGCGACTGTGACCGAAGAAACCGTCAGCGAAGAAGCCGCGCGGACCTCGGATCAGGATTTCACCACGGCAGTCGCAACCACCGCGACCACAGAGACCACCGCCACCGCAGAGACAGAGGCGCGCGGCATGACGCCGTTTGAAAAGGCGCTATTGATTGGGCTGGGGGCGGTTGTTGTCGGGTCGATCCTGAACAATGGCAACGAAGTCGTGGCCAATTCCGGTGATCGCGTTGTCGTCAAGGACCCGGCGACTGGCGCCTATACGGTCTATAAGGATGATGATGCGATCCTGCGCCAACCGGGCAGCAATGTGCGGACCGAAACATTTGACGACGGGTCGACCCGGACCTTTGTCACCCGCGAGGATGGCACTCAGGTCATGACGATCCGCGACGCGCGCGGCCGTATTCTGCGACGGGCGCGGATCCTTCCCGATGGTAGCCAGATCGACCTGCTGAACGACATGGCGGCGGCTGATCCGGTGAACGTGCGGGAACTCGCCACCGTCGCCCCGCGGGCGCGGAGCTTTTCAGCCTCGGAATTCGACCGTGCCGCCCTGCGGGCCGCGCTTGTGGCAGGGCCCGTCTATGACACCGACCGAGGCTATACCCTGCGCCAGATCCGCGAGATTCGGCAGGTGCGTGACCTGATGCCGGGGATCGATCTGGATACGATCACCTTTGCGTCGGGTTCGGCGGCTATTCCGGTCGAACAGACCCGTTCGATTGTCCGCCTTGGCCTGTTGATCGAGGAAATCCTTGCCGAAAACCCGCGTGAGGTTTTCCTGATCGAAGGTCACACGGATGCCACGGGCGGCGAGGTGTTGAACCTCGCGCTTTCGGATCGACGTGCCGAAACGGTGGCCCTTGCCCTGACCGAAACCTTCAACATTCCGCCCGAAAACCTGGTGGTTCAGGGCTATGGCGAAGAATTCCTCAAGATCGATACCCAAGCGGCCGAACAGGCGAACCGTCGGGCAACTGTGCGCCGCATCACGCCTTTGCTGCGGCAGGTCGCGTCGAACTGATCTGGGCAATCTCGCACACCAACAAAGGGGGGCTTCGGCCCCCTTTTTCGTGCCAATGCGCAAACGTCGGGTCGCGCTTGGCTGTCTATCAAGGGCAACTGGCAAACGAACATCACCAAAACCGGAGGCTGACAATGACCCTGACTTTCCTGCCATATGATGCTGATTTCGTGACCCAAGTCCGCGCGGGCGGGGGCGACGCCAACGGGCAGCCCGCCGAACGGGCCATTTCAACAGGCGAGGGCACGCCCTGCCGCTGTTGTCTGCGCGATGTGCCGAACGGCGCACCCTATCTGATCCTATCCGCGCGGCCCTTTCCCGCGCCGCAACCCTATGCCGAACAGGGTCCGATCTTTCTGTGCGCCGATGATTGCGCGCCTTGGTCGGGCGTCGGGCTGCCGCCGATCCTGACCACATCGCCGGATTACCTGCTCAAAGGATATTCGCCGGATCACCGGATCGTCTACGGGACAGGCCGGATTGTCCCGAGTGAAGACATCATACCCTATGCGAATACTGTTTTCGAAAACGGTTCCGTGGCCTACATTGATGTTCGAAGCGCCCGCAACAACTGTTTCCAGACAAGGATACCGCGCACCAAATGACCCAAAGCCCCGACTACCCCGCGCTTGCATTGGATTGGCACCGTTCCGGGCGGGGGGCGGTTCTTGCCACTGTGGTCGAAACATGGGGGTCCGCCCCGCGCCCTGTCGGCAGCCAGTTGGTGATCGACGCCAGCGGCGCGATGGAGGGATCGGTGTCGGGTGGCTGTGTCGAAGGCGCGGTGATCACCGAAGCCATGGAAATGCTCGAGGAGGGCGACAGCGGCGCGCGCCTGCTGGATTACGGCGTTTCCGATGATCAGGCCTTTGCAGTCGGTTTGGCCTGTGGGGGGCGGATCAGGGTTTTGGCCGAGAGGGTCGGGGGCAGCTTGCCGGAAAATGTGCTGGCCGACCTTGTCACCGCCCGACAGGCACGCCGACAAATCGCCTATATCGCGGACCTGCAGGGGACTGCACGGTCGCTGGTGACGCCGCCCAGCCATATCGACAGGTTCAGGTCCGACCGGTCGGGGGTAGAAGAGGATGGGGCGACCTTTGTCGCGATCCATAACCCGCCGCTCAAGATGATTATCGTCGGCGCAGTGCATATCGCCCAGCCCTTGGTGCAGATGGCCCGCGCTTGCGGCTATGACCCCGTTCTGATCGATCCACGCCCCGTTTTCGGGTCCGAGGACCGTTTCCCCGGTGAAGCGATTTCAGATGACTGGCCGGACGAGGCGATGGCCAAGGTCGGGCTTGATACGCGCACGGCCGTTGTGACCCTGACCCATGACCCGAAACTCGATGACCCCGCGATCCGCGCCGCCCTTGCATCAGATGTGTTTTATCTGGGCTCTCTCGGGTCTACGCGGACCCATGCAAAACGGGTTGAACGTTTGACCGAGGCTGGATTTTCGCCAGACCAGATCGCCCGCATTCGTGCCCCAGTCGGGCTAAACATCGGTGCCAAATCCCCGGCCGAGATTGCGGTCAGTATCATGGCGCAGATCACCCAAGTCTTGCGGCAGGGCTAGATGCGCTTTGGCCCTGTTCCAACCGCTGCGGCGCTGGGCGCGGTTCTGGCCCATTCTGTGGGCCTGACGGGGGGTAGGTTGCGCAAGGGCCATGTTCTGACCTGCGAAGACCTGTCGCGGCTCCGCTCGGACGGGATAACGACCGTCACAGTGGCGCAGCTCGACCCCGGTGACCAATCCGAAGACGCAGCGGCGCTGCACCTGGCCGAGGCATTGGTGCAGGGCAATGACGGATTGCGGCTGTCGGTTGTGGGAACGGGGCGTGTCAATATCCATGCGACCGGCGCGGGCATCCTGCGTCTGGCGGCCGAAAGCATTGCATTGGTCAATGCGGTGGACCCGATGATCACAGTTGCGACCTTGCCGCCGCTCGCGCGGGTTCAGGCTGATGAAATGGTGGCTACGGTCAAAATCATCGCCTACGCCGTTCCAGCGGATCATGTGGCGCAGGCCGCGCGGGCGGGCGCGGGGGCAATTGGTATCGCCGGACCGGTTCTGACTGCGGCAAGTTTCATCGAAACCGTGATAGGCGACGGATTGGGCGACAAGGGCTGGCGCGTAACCAATGACAGGCTGGCGCGGCTGGGCGTTGCGCTGGAACCTGCTGTCGAGGTCCCGCATCGAACAGACGAACTGGCGGCAGCGATCGCAAGCGCGCCCTCTGACCTGATCCTGATCCTGACAGGATCAGCCACGTCCGACCCACATGATGTTGGACCCGCGGCCCTGCGTCAGGCAGGAGGCGAGGTGATCCGCTTTGGCATGCCTGTGGACCCAGGCAACCTTTTGTTCTTTGGTCGCCTTGGGCGCAAATGGGTGATCGGCCTGCCGGGCTGCGCGCGGTCACCCGCGTTGAACGGTGCCGACTGGATACTGGAACGGGTCATTTGTGGCCTGCCGCCTAGTTCAGCCGATATTGCTGCGATGGGCGTGGGCGGTTTGCTCAAGGAAATTCCGACGCGCCCGAGACCACGTGGGGCTTAGCGCGAAATTCGCGTCCGTCAAGCATCACAAATCTGTGGATTGTCGAAAGAAAAGAGTTCTCAGACTGCCGATTGCGTGTTTAACCTGTGAATAAAGACGAACAATCGGGAGGAAAAAATGACACAAGTCACTATGACTGTGAACGGCAGAGCTATGTCTGGCGACGTAGAGGGCCGGACACTCTTGGTCGAATTCTTGCGAAACTCTGCGCGCCTGACGGGAACGCATGTTGGCTGCGACACCTCGCAATGCGGGGCATGCGTTGTGCATGTCGATGGTAAGGCCGTCAAATCCTGCACCATGTTTGCGGTCGAAGCCGATGGCGCCGATGTTCGCACGGTCGAGGGAATGGCGAATGCGGATGGTAGCCTTGGCGCGATCCAGCAGGCGTTTCAGGATTATCACGGGCTTCAGTGCGGGTTCTGCACACCGGGGATGATCATGTCGGCCGCCGCGCTGTTGAAAGACAACCCCAAACCGACCGAGACCGAGGTGCGCCATTATCTGGAAGGCAATATCTGCCGCTGCACCGGCTATCATAACATCGTCAAGGCAATCCTTGCCGCGTCTGGTCAGGACGTGAGCGCGATTGCAGCCGAGTAACCGGCGGACGGATTTTCAAATTCTCATGGTGGGTCCATGACCCCCGCCCCAGAAGGGAGAACCACAATGCCCAAGGATCACGGGATCGGCGCAAGCCCCAAGCGGCGCGAAGACGTTCGCTTTCTGACTGGCAAGGGCCAGTATACCGACGACATCAACGTCCACGGACAGACCTATGTCCATTTCCTGCGCTCGGACGTGGCGCATGCCAAGATCAACAAGGTCGATACATCCGCTGCATCCAAGATGCCGGGTGTTGTTGCCATTTTCACCGGCGAGGATTTCGCGGCCATTGGCGGTTTGCCCTGCGGTTGGCAGGTGACTGACAAGCACGGGCAACCGATGCTGGAACCGAAGCACCCCGTTCTTGCCCATGGCAAAGTGCGCCATGTGGGGGACCCCATCGCTGCCGTGGTCGCCGAAACCAAGGAACAGGCCCGCGACGCCGCCGAGGCGATCGAACTTGACCTGACCGAACTGCCCGCCGTCATCGACATGAAAGAGGCCGTCAAGGGCGGCGCGCTGGTCCATGACGATATCGGGTCGAACCTTTGCTATGACTGGGGCTTTGTCGAAGACAACAAAGCCGCCGTGGAAGAGGCGATCAAGAACGCGGCCCATGTCACTACGCTGGAACTGGTGAACAACCGTCTGGTCGCGAACCCGATGGAACCGCGCGTGGCTGTGGGCGACTATAACGCCGCAACCGGCGATCATACGCTTTACACCACCAGCCAGAACCCGCATGTCATCCGTCTGTTGATGGGTGCCTTTGTTCTGGGCATCCCCGAACATAAGCTCCGCGTCGTGGCCCCCGATGTGGGCGGCGGTTTCGGCACTAAGATTTTCCACTATGCCGAAGAGGCGTTCTGCACATTCGCGGCCAAGGCAGTGGGTCGTCCCGTGAAATGGACAGCAAGCCGGTCCGAGGCCTTTATGTCTGACGCCCATGGCCGTGACCATGTGACCAAGATCGAACTGGCGCTGGACAAGGACAACAATTTTACTGCGGTGCGCACCGAAACCTATGCGAACATGGGCGCCTATCTGTCCACCTTTGCGCCTTCGGTTCCGACCTGGCTGCATGGCACGCTGATGGCGGGGAACTATAAGACCCCCGTGATCTATGTGAACGTCAAGGCCGTGTTCACCACCACGGTTCCGGTTGACGCCTATCGTGGCGCTGGCCGCCCCGAGGCGACATTCCAGCTCGAACGGGTGATCGACAAAGCCGCGCGCGAGCTTGGCGTTGATCCGATCGCGCTGCGTCGGCAGAACTTTATCACCCAATTCCCATATGCGACGCCTGTCGCAGTGGAATATGACACCGGCGACTATCACGCGACGATGGACAAGCTCGAAGAGATTGCGGACATCAAGGGCTTTGCCGCCCGCCGCAAAGCATCCGAGGCCAAGGGTCGACTGCGCGGTCTGGGCGTGAACTGCTATATCGAGGCCTGCGGCATCGCGCCGTCGAATCTTGTGGGGCAGCTTGGCGCGCGGGCGGGTCTGTATGAAAGCGCCACCGTCCGTGTCAACGCCACCGGCGGTATCGTGGTCATGACCGGCAGCCATAGCCACGGGCAGGGGCATGAAACCACCTTCCCGCAGGTGATCGCCGAAATGATCGGCATTGACGAAAGCATGGTCGAGATTGTGCATGGCGATACGTCGAAAGTTCCGATGGGGATGGGCACCTATGGGTCCCGTTCGCTGGCTGTTGGCGGGTCGGCCATGGTCCGCGCGGCGGAAAAGGTGATCAAGAAGGCGAAAAAGATCGCGGCCCACCTTTTGGAAGCATCGGATGCCGATATCGAGCTGAAGAACGGCAAGTTCACCGTCGCAGGCACCGACAAATCGGTGGATTGGGGCGGGGTGACGCTGGCGGCCTATGTGCCGCACAACTACCCGCTGACCGATCTTGAACCGGGGTTGGAGGAAACCGCCTTTTACGATCCGTCGAACTTTACCTATCCCGCAGGGGCCTATGCCTGCGAGGTCGAGGTTGACCCCGAAACCGGCAAGGTCACTATCGAGCGGTTCAGCGCGGCAGATGACTTTGGCAATATCATCAACCCGATGGTTGTTGACGGGCAGGTCCATGGCGGGATCGGGCAGGGAATCGGGCAGGCGCTGCTGGAATCCTGTGTCTATGACGCCAATGGCCAGCTTCAGTCGGGTAGCTATATGGACTATGCCATGCCGCGCGCCGACGATCTGGTGTTCTACAACGTCGACCATTCCTGCCAGACGCCCTGCACCCATAACCCGCTTGGCGTCAAAGGCTGTGGCGAGGCTGGGGCCATCGGATCGCCCCCTGCGGTGGTCAACGCGGTGATCGACGCGCTGCAATCTGCCGGGTCCAAAGTAACGCATATCGACATGCCCATGAGCCCGTCACGGGTCTGGGCGGCGATGAACCAATAAGGGAGGCTGCACAATGTATGCTTTTGAAATCGAACGGCCTTCGACCATCGCCGATGCGGCGGCGGCCCTGTCCAAGGAAGAAGCACAGGCGCTGGGCGGTGGTCAGACCCTGATCCCGACGCTGAAGCAACGTCTGGCGGCCCCGTCAGTGCTGGTCAGCCTTGGTGGGATCGCCGAGATGAAGGGGGTCTGCACCGCAGATGACGGCGCCCTTTGCATCGGCGGCGGCACCACCCATGCCACCGTGGCGGCCGAGGCTGCGAAATCCTATCCCGCACTTGCCGCTCTTGCGGGCGGGATCGGCGACCCTGCGGTGCGCAACCGTGGCACTATTGGCGGATCGCTTGCCAACAATGACCCATCGGCCTGCTATCCTTCGGCGGCGCTGGCGTCGGGGGCGACTATCGTCACCAATACCCGCAAGATCGCGGCGGATGATTACTTTCAGGGCATGTTCACCACGGCCCTGAATGACGGTGAAATCATCACCGAGGTCCGCTTTCCGGTGCCGGAAAAGGCGAATTACCAAAAGTTCGTCCAGCCCGCGTCCCGCTTTGCGCTGACGGGTGTCTTTGTCGCCAAATTCGCCGATGGTGTCCGCGTCGCGGTGACGGGTGCGAGCGAAGGCGGCGTGTTCCGCTGGAGCGAGGCCGAGGCTGCACTGTCGAAATCCTTTAGCGCAGACGCGATCGAAGGTCTGACCGTTTCGGCAGACGGAATGATTTCCGATATGCACGGATCGTCCGCCTATCGCGCCCATCTGGTCAAGGTTATGACCAAACGAGCTGTTGCGGCAGCACATTAGAAACATATCGTAATATATTGAAAAACCCCGGATTAATTTCCGGGGTTTTTTGTTTGGCCGGGTCAGGGGGGCTGTCTGCCCCCCTCGGGCTGCGCCCTCACCCCCCGAGGATATTTTTGGGCCTCTGAGAGATCAGGTTTCAGAGATCAGGCTTTTTGGCGGTCTTCGAGGGCGCTAAGGGCCGCGTCGAATTGGGCGGCTGTCCAGCCTTCGGACAGGCCTTGGCGCATCAGGTCGGCTTGGGTGATCGGGGCCAGACCGCCCACGGGCGGGTCGCTGTCGAGGTTGGTGGGGAAAGAATAGCCTTCGGCGCAGGCGGCAATGGCGGCGGCGGTTTGCGTCGGCGTCAGCCCGTGCGCGCCTGACAGGACCGGGAAAAGTGCCCGGCACATTTTACCCCTGTTCACGGTTTCAAGGCTGCGCCCCATCGCCGAGGAGACCTGAAGCAAATTGACAAAGCGTTCGACATCCGCTGTCCGGTTCTGGCCACCCGCATGGAAAAGGGCAGGGTTAAAGAAGATCAGATCGCCCTTGCGCAAGGGAAGCTGGACAAAGTTTTCTTCGAAATAGGCGCGGAAATCGGGCAGGCGCCATGCGGCATATCCGGGCCGGTAGCTTTGCGAAAAGGGCAGGAGTTTGGTCGGGCCTGCCTCGATATCCATATCGACATGGGCAATGCCGCCTTGCAGGGTCAGAACGGGCGACAGGTCGTGCACATGGGCGGGATATCGGGCCGAAACATCGGCGGTCATGAACCCAAGGTGGTAATCGCGATGCGCTTGTTGGGCCGCCCCGCCGGGATGCACAAGGTTGACCTGGGCCGTCATCTGGTAGTTCGGGCCGAGCCAGGCCTCGCTTGCCGCATCGATAAAGATATTGCCATGATAGGCCGCGAAGCAGGCGGGATCGGCCTCGCAGAGTTTTTGCAGACTGTTCCAGACGCGGTCATTTGACCCTGCCGCCGCGAAATGGTCGGCGGCTGTGATAGTTGCCTTTTCTGTGGCGATGATGGTGTTGAAGATTTCGGTAGCCCTGTCGATGACGGTCGTATCGTCGTAGGCCTGCCGGATCACGATGACCCCGCTACTTGCGCGCAAGACATGTGCCCATTCTGCCATGATGTTCCGTCGCGCTGTGCCATCGGCAAGCACGGGCGCGATTCCAGCGGCATCATAGAGCGGGATGTTTTTTTGCACCTCGGTCGCGAAGGGCACCGCTGCGGGCTGGAGTGTCTGGTTACAAATTGCGGCGAGATCGGCAATGTTGCAGTCGGTTGCGTCGAAATAGGCGGGGCCGGTTTGCGTGATGGCGTCTTTCATGGGGTCCTCCCTGTGTCATGGGCAGGATAGGTTTCGGTCAGCCTTGCTGTCGCGACTGAAATCCATCAATAATACATCAAATGACCCATCGTTTTCCCATCAAGGAAATTGCCCTGCAGGCCGGATTGTCGACCGCCACCGTCGATCGGGTGATCAATGATCGTCCGAATGTGTCGGCCCAAACCCGTGCCCGTGTCGCCGCCGCCTTGCAAGAGTTGGAGACCCAAGAGGCGCAATTGGCGGCCAAGGGCAGGCGGTTGTTTTTCGATGTGGTGGTCGAGGCCCCGGATCGTTTCGCCCGGGAAATCCGGGCAGCGACCGACCGGATTTTGCCACTGATGGGCGGGGCGGTGATCCGGCCACGGTTCGAGATGCACGAGGTTCTGGAGGAAAGGCGCACGCTGGCCATTCTGGACCGGATCGCGCGACGGGGAAGCCATGGTATCTGCCTTAAGGTCCGTGATGTTCCATTGGTCAGGCAGGCGATTTCCGATCTGATGGCGCGGGGGATTCCGGTTGTCACGATCTTTACCGATATTCCAGCCTCGGCGCGGATCGCCTATGCGGGGCTGGACAATCACAGCGCGGGGCGGACGGCGGCCTGGCTGATGGCGCAGACCCTGGGGCGGGGGGCGCAGGGTGCGATCTTGACCACCCTATCAAACCGTCAATTTGCAGGGGAAACAGCCCGGTTTGAAGGGTTTCGGGCGGAAATGGCGCAGCTTCTCCCTCGCCTTCGGCTAGTCGATGCATGGGATGGCGGCGGGCTGAACCTGACCACCGGGCAGGCGGTTGCGGGCAAGCTTGCGGTGGAACGTGACATTCTGGCAGTTTATTCGATGGGGGGCGGAAACCGTGCCGTGCTGGCAGAGTTGGATCGCTTCGGCATCAAGCCGCAGGTCTATATCGCGCATGATCTGGATCAGGATAATCTGGCGCTTTTGCGGGCAGAGCGGCTGACCTTTGTTATCGATCATGATCTGGAGGCGGATATGCGGGCCGCGTTTGCGCATCTGCTGGCCTATCGCGGCCTAGTGCCCCCGAATTCCACGGGGGGCGGATCTGATATTCATGTCGTGACGCCGATGAATATTCCCGAACATCGCGGGTAAGTCCCAAAAAATAAGGCCGCCGAAAATCGGCGGCCTGATCGTTAGATTTTTGCGGCGTTACTTGCCGGCCGGCCCGATCATCATTACCATCTGGCGACCTTCAAGTTTGGGCATGTTTTCGATCTTGCCCACGTCCTTGATGTCTTCGGCGATCTGTTCCAGCAATTGCCGGCCCAATTCCATATGCGCCATTTCGCGACCACGGAAACGCAAGGTGATTTTGACCTTGTCGCCGCCTTCCAGAAACTTGACCACTGAACGCATTTTGACTTCGTAATCGTGGGTATCGGTTCCCGGACGGAACTTGATTTCCTTGATTTCGATGACTTTCTGCTTCTTGCGGGCTTCGGCTTCTTTCTTTTGCTGTTCATATTTGAACTTGCCGAAATCCATGATCTTGCACACGGGCGGAACCGCGTTCGGCGAAATTTCGACTAGATCGAGCCCGGCTTCTTCGGCCATGACGAGCGCCTTTTCAGGGCTAATCAAACCGACATTTTCGCCATCAGCGCCAATCAGGCGAATTTCAGAGCCGCGAATGCGTTCGTTGATCCGGGGGCCTGTCTCACGCACCGGGGGTGCGTTATGGGGTCTGCGTCCTATGGTATTGGTCCTTTTGACATTGAAAACTTGAGGCGCAAGTTAGTCCTCCCTCGCGTAACCTGCAACCCGGATTCGGCGATAAGGGGCCTTGTTTGTAAGGTTGCACCTTTAAACCTGCCCAGAGTTCTGCCATATGGCGCGCAGGTCCCGCTGGGGGACAGTCCATTTATTTGGAAGGACAGGATCGTGAACAAGAAACTCGTTGCCCTAATTGCTGCCGTTGTTGTTGCTGTAGCTGGTTATTTTGGTTGGTACGCGCCCAAGCAGGAGGCGATGAAAGCCGCTGAAGCTGCTGCCGTCGCCGCAGCCGAAGAAGCCGCCGCTGCCGAGGCTGCTGCTGCAGAAGCCGCCGCTGCTGAAGCTGCTGCCGCCGAAGCCGCTGCCGCAGAAGCCGCTGCTGCTGAAGCCGCTGCCGCTGAAGCTGCTGCCGCTGAAGCTGCCGCTGCAGAAGCTGCTGCTGCCGAAGCCGCCGCTGCCGAAGCAGCTGCTGCAACCGAAGAGACCGCTACCGACGCCGACGCCGACGCTGCTGCTGCCGAAGCTGCTGCTGCTGAAGCCGCTGCTGCCGCTCAGGCTGAGGCCGACGCTGCTGCTGCCGCCGCTGCTGCAGAAGCACAAGCCGCAGCCGATGCTGCCGCTGCCGAAGCTCAAGCTGCTGCGGATGCCGCCGCTGCCGAAGCTCAAGCTGCTGCGGATGCCGCCGCTGCCGAAGCTGCCGCCGCCGCAGAAGCCCTGCCGTCGATCGACGAACTGCTGGCTGCAGAAACCGTTGATCTGGAAGCTGTGAAGTCGGTCATCGCCGCTTCCGCGCTGGACGACGCAACTAAGGCTACCCTGACCCAAGCAATCGACACCTCGGCCAACTTCCCTGGCCTGCTGTCGAACGTTCTGGAACGCGTCAAGACCGCGCTGTCGAACTAATCGACCGCCGTGCATCAAAACGAAAGGGCCGCTGTTTCAGCGGCCCTTTTTCTTTGTGCATCAGTATGTTGGCTTAGATGCCTTCGCCCACAAAGGCCTTTTCGACCACGAATTCCTGCGGTTCGGAATTGGCGCCTTCGCGCAGGCCAAAGGTTTCGATCAGGGCCTTGAGATCGATGTTGAACGCAAGGCTGCCACAGACCATGGCGCGGTCAGTTTCGGGATTCAACGGCGGCAAGCCCAGATCGGCAAAGAGCTCACCGTTTTCGATCAGCGTCGTGATCCGGCCCATCTTGGGGCTCTCTTCGCGGGTGGTGGTGGGATAGTATTTCAGCTTGGCAATATGATCCGCCCCGATCAGTTCGTTCAGCATTTCATCGTTGCGGATGCTGTCGATCAGGTCCCGACCATAGGTCAGCTCTGCCACTGTCCGGCAGGTATGGGTGATGATGACTTCGTAATATTTTTCGTAGGTTTCCGGATCGCGCAGCAGGCTTGCAAAGGGGGCAAAGCCGGTGCCGGTAGAAAAGAAATAGATCCGTTTGCCGGGCAATAGGGCGTCATGGACGAGGGTCCCGACGGGCTTGGGGCGCAGGATGATCTCGTTCCCTGGCTGGATATGTTGCAGACGCGACGTCAGCGGGCCATCGGGCACCTTGATCGAATAGAACTCCAGTTCATCATCCCACGCGGGCGAGGCGATGGAATAGGCGCGCAGCAGGGGGCGGCCGTTGTCACCCATCAGCCCGATCATGACAAATTCGCCCGACCGGAACCGGAGAGAGGCGGGACGCGTCACCCGAAAAGAAAACAGGCGGTCTGTGTAATGCTGCACGCTGGTGACGATTTGCGCGTCAGGCAGGTGCACGGGTTTTGCGGCGGTCTGGGTCACTGGGCTTTGCTCGGTCATAATTCATATCTGCCCCGTCTAGCGGGTTCCTTTGTCATAGTCATTGATTTGTGTCAGGAAAAGGCCGCGTTCAGCCGCGCAGCCGCGACTGATAGTCATGGGCGCGCCAGTTTGCGCGGGCGAGCCATTGGTCCTGCGGTTGGCGGGCAGCGAGGTCTGCCGAAATCTCGACCTCGTCAAAACCCGACCGGCGGGCCATGGCGTATTGATCCGCGATCACATGCCCCTTTGCCCGCAGGATGCCGCGAAACCCCGCCAGCCGCAAAAGCCGCGCAATGGTAAAGCCGCGCCCATCGGCAAAACTGGGAAAGTCTATGCGGATCAGGGCTAGGTCGTTCAGATAGGGACCTAACGCTTCAGGGTTGGTGGACGAAGGCACATCCACCCCCAGCCCCGTTGCATCATTGGCAGGGATTTGGTCGAGCGCCACGATATCGCCCGTGAAACCATCCACGCCAAATCCGCTGTCGGTCACAATCACAGTCATTTCAGTTCCTTTCATGCCGCAACACCTTTGCCACGGACCAATTTGCCGTTCACAAAGTGAATGCCGCATTCTTCTTTGTGGGTATCGCGCCAGCGGCCCGCACGCGGGTCTTCGCCATCGTTCACGCGGGTGGTGCAGGGGGCGCAGCCGATGGACGGATAGCCCTTGGCGACCAGCGGATGCCGAGGCAGGCGGTTTTCGGTGATATAGTCGCGCAGGTCCTCCATCGCCCAATGAGCGAGGGGGTTAACCTTGATCCGCAGGTCCGCTTCGTTTTCAAAGAAATCAATCGCAGCACGAGTCGTGCCCTGATACCTTTTCCGCCCGGTGATCCATGCATCATAGCCCGACAGCGCCTTTTGCAGCGGTTCGGTCTTGCGCAGGGCGCAGCAGGCGTCGGGGTCATGCAGGTGCAACAGGCTTTCGTTGTCGCGTTTGAACACCTCGTTCCTATCGGCCCGAATTACCTGAATGTTTTCAAGGTGGAGCCGTTCGGCGAGTTCCTGTTGATAAACCAGCGTTTCGGCAAACAGCATTTCGGTGTCGATGAAGAGAACCGGGGTCTTGCGGTCGAGGATCGACACCAGATGGAGCAAGACCACAGATTCCGCCCCGAACGACGACACCAGCGCGATCCGCCCAACCTGAGGATCGGCAAGTGCGTGTTCAAGAACCGCAGTGGCACCGTGGTGCCGATACCGGCTGTTCAGGGCCGCAACCCGGTCTTGGACAGTCTCATTCAGCGGCATGGGCTTTGGCCTCGGAATAAAGGGCGGCCTTAAACGGTTCCGCGCCCAGCCGTTTGTAGGCGGCGAGGAATTCTTCGGCCGGATCGCTGCGCAGGGACAGATAGGTCATGACGATGCGTTCGATGGCATCAGTGATGTCTTCGTAGGAAAAGCCGGGGCCGGTTTTTTCGCCGATCACCGCGTCCTGCGTATGATCGCCGCCAAGGGTAATCTGATAATTTTCGACCCCCGCCCGATCCAGACCCAAAATCCCGATATGCCCGACATGGTGATGCCCGCAGGCATTGATGCAGCCCGAGATCTTGATCTTGAGTGGACCGATGTCGTGTTCCAGCTTGAGGTCTTCGAACCGGGTCGCGATTTCCTGCGCAATCGGAATGCTGCGTGCGGTCGCCAGCGCGCAATAATCCATACCGGGGCAGGCGATAATATCCGAGATCAGCCCGATATTCGCAGTCGCAAGGTCCGCCGCCCGCAGCGCCTGATAGACTGCCGGCAAATCGGATTTGTGGACATGCGGTAGGATCACGTTCTGTTCGTGGCTGATCCGCAGTTCGCCATGGCCATAGGTTTCGGCGATATCGGCCAGTGCCCGCATCTGGTCGCTTGTCGCATCACCCGGTGTGGCGCCATGTTTCTTGATTGAAACCGACACAATCGCATAATCCGGATTTCGGTGTTGCGCGAGGTTGGTATCGGTCCAAGACCGGAAAGCAGGGTTGGCGAGCCGTTCAGAATCGAATCCGGTGACGGGTTTGGTTGAAAACTGCGGCGGTTGAAAGAAATGTTCGATTTCTGCAAGTAATTGCCGAACTACCCCCGCAAAAGTCGCCTTTATTTGTTCGAAACGTGCATCTACCAGATCACGAATTTCATCGATCCCGTGTTCGTGCACCGTGATCTTGATGCGTGCTTTGTATTTGTTGTCGCGGCGGCCCAGCAGGTTCCAGACCGAAACCACGGCCTCGACATAGGGTAGCAGGTCCGCCTTTGGCAGAAACTCTTTGATGACCTTGCCGATCATCGGGGTGCGTCCAAGACCACCGCCGACAATCACTTCGAACCCGGGTTCACCGTCTGCATTACGAACCATGCGCAGTCCGATGTCATGGGCGCGGGTGACGGCGCGGTCATTGGGCGATCCTGTGATCGCGATCTTGAACTTGCGCGGCAGGAACTGGAATTCGGGATGGTCGGTGGACCATTGGCGCAGCAGTTCTGCCACGGGGCGCGGGTCTTCGATTTCATCCGCTGCAGCGCCAGCGAAATGGTCGGCTGTCACATTGCGGATCGTGTTCCCGCTGGTCTGGATCGCGTGCATGCCGACATCGGCCAATGCCTCCAGCATATCGGGGACATCAGCCAGTTGCGGCCAGTTGAACTGGATGTTCTGGCGGGTGGTGAAATGGCCATAGCCCTTGTCCCAACGGTCCGCGATATAGGCCAGTTGCCGCATTTGCGACGGGTTCAGGGTGCCATAGGGCACGGCGACACGCAGCATATAGGCATGCAATTGCAGATAAAGCCCGTTCATCAGGCGCAGCGGGCGGAATTCGTCTTCGGTCAGGGACCCGTCGATCCGGCGGGCAACTTGCGCACGGAACTGGGCTACGCGTTCGCGGACAAAGGCTTCGTCAAAGTCGTTGTATTGATACATTTTTCAGGCTTCCACTTGTGCGCCGTGGGCGTAATTCGATGGGCCGCGTCCGCGAAACGCTTCGCGGAAATGGACGGGTTCGGGGCCATTGACCCCAAGCCTCGCATCGGCGAGGTAAGGGCCGACGACGGTTTGGGGCTGGGACTTGGCAAACAGCAGCCGGATTTCGGCATGTGCCTCGTCCTCGATGAATTCGGCGTCACACATGCGCGGCGACCAGACATCGGCTTCGGTCAACCAGACCGAAGTGCCTTCGATCAAAAGGTTGGCGGTGACGACTTTGGGCAGAAATGCGCGGCTCATGCTTGGGCCTCCTTCAGAATCGTGCTGTCGTTCGCAGAACGGCTGGCGCGCGGGGCCAGACCGAAAAGTGTAAGGGCAGGGCCGCTCAGTCCCGCCTGCGTCAAGGTCGGTTCCAGCTGGGCCAAGGTCGTGGTCACCACACGCTGGTCGGGGCGGGACACGTTTTCGATGATGGTCACGGGCGTTTCCGGCGCAGCCCCATGCATCAAGAGCCGCCCTTGGATGAACCTTGCGGACCGTTTGCCCATATAGATCGCCGCGACCTCGCCCGACCGGGCAAGGGTGCGCCAGTCCTGTTCGGCAAACCCTTTGGTGTCGTGGCCAGTCAGGAACCGGACCTGTGAATTGCGTCCGCGTTTGGTTAGTGACTGGCCGATTTGTGCAACCGCTGCCGATGCTGCCGTAATGCCCGGCAGAACACGATAGGACAGGCCCACGGCCTCGATCGCGGTGATTTCTTCGTCCAACCGCCCGAACACTGTCGGATCCCCCGATTTCAACCGGACGACATAGGCGCCGTTCTGCCCATGTTCCACGATCATCTCGTTGATATCGTCTTGCGAGGTGGAGGGACCGAAACCCTCTTTTCCGGCGTCGATCAGGATCGCCTCGCGGCGGGCGAGTTCGAGGATTTCGGGCGCGACCAAGCGGTCGTAGATGACGACATCGGCGCGATCGAGCGCCTTGCGGGCCTGAAGGGTCAAAAGTTCCGGATCACCCGGACCCGCGCCCACCAGATCGACATGGCCCGCACTGGTCTGTTGCGACAGATGCCCGTCCAGAAGGGCAGTTAGACGATGGCGCGCCTGTTCCTCTGTTCCCAGATCGGCATCATAATAATCGGCCCAAAACGCCCTGCGGCGCGGACCCATCGGCAAGGCCTCGACCGCGTGGCGAAAGGCTTTGCCGACACGCGCCATCAGGCCCAGACGCGGGGAAAGCATTTCCTCTAGGTCGGCCTTGATCTTACGCGCCAGAACGGGGGCCGCGCCTTCGGTTCCGATGGCCACAACGACCGGGTCGCGGTCGACGATGGCGGGGGTGATAAAGGCAGAGTCTTGCAGGTTATCGACGATATTGACCAGCGCGCCTTCGGCTTTGGCGACCGCACTGACGCGGGCATCTTCGGTGGCATCTTCGTTCGCGGCGTAGAACAGGACAGCGCCGGACACATCGCCAGCCGCCAAGGGGCGCAGGACCAGTTGCAATTTATCCTCTGCCGCCAAGCGCAACAGATCAACCGATGGGTCGGCCGCATAAACCACGATGCTGGCCTCGGTCTTGAGCAAAAGCCGGAGCTTGGCCAAAGCTGCCTCGCCTCCGCCGCTCAGAACGACTTTTTGCTGTGCAAGATTAACGAAGATCGGAAAATGCTGCATGGGACACCTTTGGTTTCGTCCTCAATATAGAACATTTGTCCTTGCAAATGGTATGTGTCGTGGGAAATAAGGAACGTGTGTTCTGCATTGTGAGAATGGCAGAACAATCTTCTTTGATTAGGGGCCAAGGGCGAATGACATACCAACTGGATGATCTGGACCGGAAAATTCTTGTCGAATTGCAACGCGACGCGAGCCAGTCGCTCGACGAAATCGCGGCAAATGCAGGGTCGTCCAAGACGCCGGTCTGGAACCGTATCCGCAAAATGCGCGAGGCTGGAATCATCGGTCAGCAAACGGTTATCCTCGATGCCGAGGCACTAGGGTTCGAGGCCACGTTCTTTGTGCTGATCCGCACCAGCGAACACGAGGCCGCGTGGCAAAGCAAATTCCTGCAAGCGTTGAAATCGCGCCCCGAAGTGCAAGAGGCCCATCGTCTGGCGGGCGATATCGACTATATCCTCAAGGTGCGGGTGCGGAATGCGCGGGCCTATGACGCCTTTTATCAGGCCCTGATTTCCGAGGTGCGGGTGCATAATGTCACTGCACTTTTGTCGATGGAGGAAATCAAATCCACCGTCGCTTTGCCGCTGTGATCGGCAATTTCCTGTCCCACGTGGAATCCAATCGAAATGGAGCAGGTTTGGTTGCGCGGCTCTGGTCTTTGCCAATAGGCCGTTGTTAAGGTTCGCCATGGTCAGAGTGTTCCGCAATCGTATCGTCATGGTGGTCGCTTTTCTCGCGCTTGTGGCGGGGTTTGCGGGCGGGTTGCGGTGGTATGCCTATGGGCAGGCATTGGATCAGCTTAACCAACGGGGGCAGTCCGATCTTGCGCTGGCGTCCGACCGTTTGACGGGGGCCTTGCAGCGCTACCGTGAATTAGCCGTTCTTTTGGCCGACCATCCGGCGGTTTCAGTGGCGCTTGCCAATCCCGATCTGGCGCAGGGCGGGATGCGCCAGATACTCGAGGTCGCGGACAAATCCGGTTCGCTGAATATCGTCATTGTCGATCCGACAGGGCAGGAGGTTCTGTCGGCCCGCGGGGTGGCGCCGCGGTCCCATTTCGCCGAACCCGATTTTCAACGGGCGATGGATGGGGCTTTGGGGCTCGCCCATCGGTGGGACGATCAATTCGATCAACGGGTCTTTGCCTTTGCGGCACCTGTCTTTTCCGCCTCGGGTCCGGTGCGGGGCGTGGTGATCGTGACCGTCGATGTCGAAGCGATCGAGGCAAACTGGCGCGGCAATAGCGAGGCCGTGTATTTCACAGACAAACTGGGGGTGGTCTTTGTCGCGAACCGGTCGGAACTGGTGTTCCTTTCACGATCTGGCGATGTGACAGCGGCGGGCATCAGCCCCGATTATCCAACAGGCCGCATAGGCCCCTTTGTCCGTTATGTTCAGGTGCAACGGGGGCCGCACGAAATCTGGCAAGTTGATGGTGGCCGCTATCTTCCGTCAGAGGCGCTGCATCTTGTCCTTGATCTTCCGGTGATCGGTATGACCGGCGAGGCCCTGCTGGATGTTGCACCGGCCCGTCAATTGGCGGACTTGCAGGCGTTGGTGGCGGCGGCACTGTGTCTGGCGTTCGGGGCGCTTTTGTTCCTTTTGATGGAACGCCGTCGGACCTTGGCCGAAGCGAACCAGATGCTCGAAGGGCGTGTTGCCGAAAGAACCGTGGAATTGCAGCGTCTGAACGCCGAACTCAGGCACGAGGTGGCTGAACGCGCCGCGACCGAGGCCCAGTTGAAAAAGGCGCAAGCGGATCTGGTGCAGGCAGGCAAACTATCCGCGCTTGGCCAGATGTCGGCAGGGATCAGCCATGAGTTGAACCAGCCCTTGATGGCGATCCGGTCCTTTGCCGAAAATGCTGAAGCCTTTCTGGCCAAAGGTAAAACCGAAGTCGCCGCCCAGAACCTGTCGCGGATTTCCGATCTTGCCCGCCGGATGGGGCGGATCATCCGCAACCTTCGCGCCTTTGCGCGGCAAGAAAGCGAACCGATCGGGACGGTTGATCTGAACGGGGTGGTGCAGGCTGCGCTGGAAATGGCATCAGGCCGGATGCATCAGTCGCAGGTCGCGGTTCAATGGCACCCCGGCGATCCGGTCTGGGTGCGCGGGGGCGAGGTGCGGTTGCAGCAGGTCCTTATGAACCTTGTCACCAACGCAGCCGACGCGATGACAGGATCTGCTGAAAAGCGGATCGAGATCGCGATAGACCAGCAATCGACCCGTGTTTTTCTGACAGTGCGCGATACAGGCCCAGGCATTTCGGAACCCGAAAAGATCTTTGATCCGTTCTATTCCACCAAACAGGTCAGCGATTCCGAAGGCATGGGGCTGGGTCTGTCCATTTCCTATGGTTTGGTGCAATCCTTTGGCGGCGATATCCGTGGCCGTAATCACCCCGAAGGCGGCGCGGTTTTTTCGGTGGAACTTGAAAGGGCAGTGGCCCCATGACCCGACGTGTGCTTTTGGTGGATGACGACCGCGAAGTGCGAGAAGCTCTTGGTCAGACGCTTGAACTCGCCGATCTTGATCCGGTTCTGGTGGGGTCGTTCATCGAAGCCAAGGATCATCTGGACGCCCGCTTTGACGGTGTGGTCGTGACAGACATTCGGATGCCAGGCCGCGACGGGTTCCATCTGCTGGATTTTGCCCGCGCGCTCGACCCTGAATTGCCGGTGATCCTTTTGACTGGCGAAGGCGATGTGCCGACGGCCGTCAAGGCCATGGCCAGCGGTGCCCATTCGTTTCTGGAAAAGCCCTGCGCCCCGCAGGATCTGGTCGCCGTCATTGAAAAGGCGCTGCGGGCGCGGGCCGAAGTCCTCGAAGCGCGGCGGCTGAAGTTCGAGGTTGAAAGCGGCGATGCTGCGGCGCGGATGCTTTTCGGGGTATCCGCCAAGGCCAAGGAATTGCGCGACAGGGTCCGCGCCGTGGCCCGCGCCAGTGCCGAGGTGCTGGTTACGGGTGAACCCGGAACCGGAACGCCCAAAGTGGCCGAAGTGATCCATCTTCTATCCTCGGCGGCCCGCCTGCCGTTCGTCAAACGCACCGCCGGTGTTCTAACCCTGCAAACGCTGGACGAGGCGCTGGAGGCCGCACAATCGGGGACGCTATATCTGGACGAGGTGTCAACGTTATCCTCGGCGGTGCAATTTGCGCTGTTGGACAGGCTCGAGTCCGGCGCACGCGCGCGGATCATCGCAGGCTCGACGCGGGATTTGACCGAAGAAGTCGACGCAGGCCGGCTCAGCGCGGATCTCTATTACCGGCTTGACCTGATGCGGGTCCGCATACCGTCACTTAGCGAACGCCCCGAAGATATTCCGGTGATTTTCCGTCGCTATGTGGCGCAAGCCTGCGAACAGGCGAATATTCCCCTGCCACATATCCCGCCCGATTATCTGGGTCGGCTGATGGCACAAAACTGGCCAGGGAATGCCCGTGCGCTGATGAATGCGGCGATGCGTTTCGCCCTTGGCGTGGCCGAGGTAGAGGAGGCTACGGGCCTCGGGCTCGCCGAACAGATGGCGCAGGTCGAACGGTCGCTATTGGTGCAAGCCCTGCAGCGTAGCGGCGGGAATGCGACCGATGCCGCCCGTGCGCTGAAACTGCCGCGCAAGACCTTTTACGACAAACTGACCCGCCACGACATCAAACCGGAGGACTACAGAAATGGCTGAAGTCACGCGCCGAGGGCGCAACGCGCGTCAAACCGCGCCAGTTGCGCGGCGTCCGAACTATGCCAATCTGCGCAATCCCTTTACCCCGCAAACCGTGTTTTCCGAAGACGAAGTCGCAGGCCTGCATGATACTGCGCTGCGGGTTCTGGAAAACCTCGGGATTTCGATCCTCTTGCCCGAAGCCCGCGATATTCTCGGTAAATCTGGCGCGACAGTCGTCGAGGATATGGTGTTTTTCAGTCGTGACATGGTGGCCGAGGCCCTGCGCACTGCGCCGCGTTCCATCCGGTTGCGCGCCGCCAATCCGGAATTTGACCAGACTTATGAACCCGGTGCCTTGCTGTTTACGGCCGCTGGTGGATGCCCGAACGTATCCGACCGTATCAGGGGCCGGCGACCCGGATCGATGGACAGTTTCCGCGACGCGATCAAACTGATCCAAGGCTTTGACGTGGTCCACAAACTTCCTGTGTCGCCCGAACCGCAGGATATTCCGATCCACCTTCGCCACCTCGCCACAACCGAGGCGCAACTGACCATGGGCGACAAGCTGATGACAGTCTATGCGCGGGGCACGGGGCAGGTGGAACAGGCCTTTGCCCTGATCCGCGAAGGACTGGCGCTGAGCGATGCCGATTGGGACAGTGGCACTTGGGCCTCGACCGTGATCAATTCAAACTCGCCCCGCCGGTTGGACATTCCGATGGCGCAGGGGATCATCGATTTCGCGCGGGCAGGGCAGATGACCATTATCACGCCCTTCTGCCTTGCTGGGGCCATGGCGCCGGTGACGGTCGCGGGCGCGCTAGTCCTGCAACACGCCGAGGCGCTGGCCGCGATTACGCTGGCCCAGATGGTGCGGCCCGGCGCGCCTGTCAGCTACGGCGGGTTTTCGTCGAATGTGGACATGAAAAGCGGCAGTCCGGCCTTTGGCACGCCAGAACACCTCAAGATGCAACTTGGGGCAGGGCAGTTGGCCCGCCACATCGGGCTGCCGTGGCGGTCGGCGGCTGGGTCTGCGTCGAATATCGCGGACGCGCAGGGCGCACATGAGAATATCATGGGGCTGTGGGGCGCTGTGTTGGCCGGGGCCAATCTGGTGATTCACGGGGCTGGCTGGCTCGAAGGTGGGCTGACCATGGGGTTCGAGAAATTCATCTGCGATGTCGAGGCGCTGCAAACCATCGCTGAACTGTGCAAGCGACCCGAGGCGGATGCCGCCGCCATGGCCTATGACGCGATTGCCGAGGTCCCGCCGGGGGGCCATTTCTTTGCCGCTGCCCATACGATGGAACGGTTCGATCAAGCGTTTTATGCGCCGCTGAACGCCGACCTGACAAACCACGGGACGTGGACGGCGAACGGGGCACATACCGCCGAAGAGCGGGCAACAGAAGTCTGGCAGCAGGTCATCGCCGACTATCGCCCACCCGCCAATGCGGGGGACATCGGCGAAAGGATCGCGCCCATGCTGGAACGGTTCACAAAAGCGGGCGGGGCACATCCGGTTTCAGATTGACCTGTGCGATTTTCCGCACAGTTAGCGGTATCGCCTGTGCGGAACTTCGCCAAGTTTTGCGGCACAAGGTTTTTTCCACCTGCGCCCGAGTCCGATAAGTGTCCGGAATCAAATGCAAAAATGCGGATCACAAAGCCGCGAGAAATAGCGCTTGCCGCTTGTTTTCGGACCGCCTCTTATTCAGGCGTTCCCCATTCCTAGGGGGCGAGACTTTCTGTTTCTGGGAGGAAACCAATGAAATATTCGTTCGTTGCGGCCGCTGCCGCCGCTGTGGCCCTGTCTGCAAATGTCGCGCTGGCCGATCCGGCCGCCTGCGATGATGGCGAAATCGTCGTCAAGTTCAGCCACGTCACCAACACCGACAAGCACCCCAAGGGCATCGCGGCCCAGCTGCTGATGGAGCGTGTGAACGCCGAAATGGAAGGCACCATGTGCATGGAAGTCTTCCCGAACTCGACCCTTTACAAGGACGAGGAAGTGATCGAGGCGATGCTGCGCGGCGACGTGCAGATGGCCGCCCCGTCGCTGTCGCTGTTTGAATCGATCACCAAAGCCTACCGTCTGTTCGACCTTCCCTTCATGTTCAAGAACATCGATGCGGTTGATGCATTCCAGGCTTCGGAAACCGGACAAGAGATGCTGAACGCGATGCAGCGCCGTGGCCTGCAGGGTCTTGGCTACTGGCACAATGGCATGAAGCAGATTTCGGCCAACAAGCCGCTTTTGGTCCCATCCGATGCCAACGGTCTCAAGTTCCGCGTGCAGCCGTCTGACGTTCTTGTCGCCCAGATGGAAGCCCTCGGTGCCTCGCCGCAGCCGATGGCCTTTGCCGAAGTTTACGGCGCACTGCAGACCGGCGTTGTGGATGGACAGGAAAACACCTGGTCGAACATCTATGGCCAAAAGTTCTTTGAGGTTCAGGACGGGATCACCGAAACCAACCACGGCATCATCGATTATATGGTCGTGTCCTCGGTTGATTTCCTTGACAGCCTTGACCCAGCAGTTCGTGACCAGTTCCTGACCATCCTGAACGAAGTCACCACCGAACGGAACGCAGCCGTCCAGAACGTCGACATCGAGGCCCGTCAGGCCATTCTCGACGCCGGTGGCGTGATCCGTGAACTGACCGCCGAACAGCGTCAGCAGTGGGTCGATGTGATGAAGCCCGTCTGGGAAAAATTCGCAGAAGAAGTCGGTCAGGAAAATATCGACGCGGCTCAAGTGATCAACGGCAGCCTCTGATCGCGGATCCAACTGACAATCGGGCCGGGGGGAATTCCCCCCGGTCTGGATGATCGCCCGACGTCGGATATCCAAAACAGGGGAGGGTCCGCGATGAGCGGCCATAGCAAATACGAACCCAAGACGCGGTTCGCCAAGTTTTTCAATTCCTTCGAAGAAAACATGATTGCCGCCCTATTGGGGGCGATGACGCTTTTGACGTTTCTGAACGTCGTTCGGCGCTATGCATTCAACCAAAGCCTGATCTGGAGCCTGGAGGTCGTTCTGACCCTTTTCGCATGGCTTGTTTTGTTCGGGATTGCCTATGGTTTCAAGGTTACTGCCCATCTGGGTGTTGATGCCGTGATCAACGAGGTCCCGCCGCGCATCAAGCGGATTATGGGGATTATCGCGGCCGCGCTGTGTGTCTATTACGCGATCCTTTTCGCCAAGGGCGCTTGGGATTACTGGGCACCTTTTGCCGATTTGCCACCGACGACAGGGCGTTGGTTCCCCACGGGTTTCGACCTGCGCGCGCGCAGCACGTCCTATTTTGAAACCGACCAGATACCAATGCCGGGGTTCCTGCGGTTCCTCGAAGACCTCATCAACTATGGTGATGCCTATTCGAAAATGCCGCGGGTCGTTCCCTATACGATTCTGCCCATCGCGGGTCTGATGATCCTGGTCCGCATGGTTCAGGCCACGATCCGCCTGCTGAAAGGCGAACAGGATAGCCTGATCGTCAGCCACGAAGCCGAAGATGCGGTCGCCGAAGTCGCCGCCATGAACAGGGATTGATCCGATGGATGTGCTCTTTCTTTTCTTGATGATCATCGGGCTGCTGTTCGTCGGGGTCCCGATTGCGGTCAGCCTTGGCCTGTCGTCTATCGTGTTCCTGTTGCTGTTTTCGGATACATCACTCGCTGCCGTTGGCCAGTCGATGTATCAGGCGATGGCGGGGCATTACACGCTGCTGGCCATTCCGTTCTTCATTCTTGCCTCGTCTTTCATGTCGACGGGCGGTGTGGCCAAGCGGATCATCCGGTTTGCCATCGCGTGCGTCGGGCATTTGCAGGGCGGCCTCGCGATTGCCGGGGTTCTGGCCTGTATGATGTTTGCAGCCCTGTCAGGGTCGTCGCCTGCGACGGTGGTGGCCATCGGGTCTATCGTGATCGCCGCCATGCGGCAGGCAGGCTATACCAAGGAGTTCGCGGCAGGCGTTATTTGTAACGCGGGCACGCTGGGCATTCTGATCCCGCCATCTATCGTGATGGTGGTCTATGCCAGCGCGACCGACGTCTCTGTCGGACGTATGTTCCTTGCTGGTGTGATCCCGGGTATTCTGGCAGGAACCATGCTGATGATCACGATCTACGTCATCGCACGGCTGCGTAACATGCCAAAAGGCCAATGGCAGGGCTGGGGCGAAGTCATGAGCGCCGGTCGCGATGCGTTCTGGGGACTGATGCTGATCGTCATCATCATGGTCGGCATCTATGGCGTTCCCGGCATCACCTCGGGCATCTTCACCCCGACAGAGGCCGCCGCCGTCAGTGCCGTCTATGCCTTTATCGTCGCGAATTTCATTTACCGCGATATGGGCCCGCTCAAGGATCGTCCGCTGTTATCGGCCGAGGACGAAGACCAAGGGCTGTTCGGTTTGCGGGTTGTGGGGCTTGCGCTTGCGCTGGCTTTTGCCGGCGTCGGGATCGGGGCAATGCTGGGCGACTGGTCGATTGCTGGCACCTTTGTCACCAGCTTTGCGGTGCCTACCTTTGTGGTCGGCGCGGTTGCGGCGGCGGCACTTTATGTTGCGGCACGGTCGGGCAGGGCGCAGGCGCTTCGGGTTGGCGGGGCTGCTGTCGTGGCTGCGGCTGCGGTCTTTGTCCCGGCGGCATTTCCCTATTCCGAAGGTTCGCTGTTTTCGATGATCTTTGA
>Ga0102812_10000602_pt1 | contig 25550 bp, 22 predicted proteins | sample ColrivemetaGS713_FD_79334 | JGI IMG/M metagenome (GOLD analysis project Ga0102812, IMG submission 79334) | Estuarine microbial communities from the Columbia River estuary - Flood tide ETM metaG S.713 | ecosystem: Environmental > Aquatic > Marine > Intertidal zone > Estuary | place: USA...
ATTGAAGGTTCTTCGTCCTTTAGGGCGAATGGGTCGTACCCGCCATAAATGACGGGGAACCAATATACAAACCACTAATTTGTAGCACACTCAAATGAATAAGGCGACTCAGTTTTACCTGAGTCGCCTTATTTGTTTGATAATTAAGAGCTTGTTCGAAAAATTCCCGAACAAGCTCTAATACGTTGTGTCTTTGGTGGCGACGGTTAAGCCGTCTCTACCGCAGCAAAAACATCCACCTGGTTGCGGCGGATGTCCTCCATGGTTTCTCGCTTGCGTACCAGATAGGGCTCGCCTTCGTGGACCAATACTTCGGCCGGACGGTAACGGCTATTGTAGTTGGAGGCCATCGAGAAGCAGTAGGCGCCTGCGTTGTGCAGGCAAATAACATCCCCTTCCCGTACTTCATTGAGCTGGCGGTTTGCACCGAAAGTGTCGGTTTCGCAGATGTAGCCCACTACGGTATAGATCCGCCTTTTACCCTCTGGATTGCTTAGGTTGGTGATATGATGGTAGGCATCATACATCATAGGACGGATCAAATGGTTTAACCCGGAATCAACCCCCACGAAGGCAGTAGCGGGAGTGGTTTTGACGACGTTGCACCGCGCCAGGAAATAACCGGATTCACTAACCAGGAATTTTCCAGGTTCGAACATTAACATCAGATCCCTCCCGTAGGTAGCACAAAATTCATTGAACCGTTCGCTCAAGCGCTCGCCAAAGTCTTCAATATCGGTTTCAATACCTCCAGGCTTGTAAGGTACCCGGAATCCACTCCCGAAGTCGACATAATCTAAATCAGGGAACTCCTTGGCACAGTTAAGGAGTATCTCTGCTGCTTGTAGAAAAGACTCGGCATTGAGGATGTCAGAGCCGGTATGCATGTGGATACCCTCCACCTTTAAGTGTAGGGTAGATACCACTTTTAGTACGTGGGGCAGTTGGTGGATAGAAATACCAAACTTTGAATCGATATGACCTACCGAAATCTTGGAATTTCCCCCGGCCATGATGTGCGGGTTAATTCGAATACAAACGGGGACTTCCGGAAATTGATGGCCAAATTGCTCCAGGATAGAGATGTTATCAATGTTGATCCTGACCTTACGGCTTACGGCTTCGGCAATCTCTTCCAACGATACACAATTAGGGGTATAGATGATATCCTGAGGCTTAAAGCCTGCCTGCAACCCCAGCTCAACTTCCTGGATCGAAACGGTATCCAGGCCGCTTCCCCAGCCTTGCAAAAGCCGCATAATACTCAGGTTGGTATTGGCTTTACAAGCATAATTGATCTTTAACCGTTTTACCGTAAAGGCTTTGGTGATGCGGTCATACTGACGTTTGATAATGGAGCTGTCATAGATATAAAGTGGACAGCCGTATTCAGTGGCCAATGCTAGTGGGTCAACGCCCGACGGCAGGAGGTAACGATTATCTTCCTGGATCATTTTGAATATTTTGAGGAAAAGAAAGTTGCAAAAATAGACTTTCCAGCAGCTAAAGGCCAGTTTTTTCAGCTAAACCATTCAAAGAAAACCGATTTCTAAGCTTTTAAATGTTCTGGTAAGGAGACCGCTACCCACCATTCCCCAAAAAAGTTGCATCTTGTTTTCGGAAATTAATCACACTACCAGGTGACAGAAGAACAACTAATAGCAGCTTGCCAACAGCAGGACCCTCTGGCGCAACGTCGTTTGTACGAAACTCATGCGCCAAAGATGCTAGGGGTGTGTCGGAGGTACCTCTCTCGGATAGAGGATGCTGAAGATGTGCTGGTAGAAGGTTTCTGTAAGGTATTTCAAAACCTGGATCAGTATACGGGCAAAGGCAGTTTTGAGGGTTGGGTCCGCAGGATCATGGTCAACGAATCTTTGATGTTTTTACGTAAGAAACACGCTTTGCGCAATGCTTACGAAATTCAAGAGCATTTTGATCTTCGATCCGACCAAAATATCGTAGCGGAGTTGGCGGCCCAGGATATCTTGTTCTTACTAGATCAATTGCCAACCGGCTATCGGACCGTTTTCAATTTGTACGTGTTAGAAGGATTCAAACATCGTGAAATTGCGGAAGAACTGGGCATCAGTATCAATACTTCCAAGTCACAATTGATTTTAGCCAAAAAACGCTTACAGGAATTATTATTGAATGTTAATTACCCCGGCGTACGCGATCGTATGAAAGATGCACAGCTGGGTAAATAGATAAAAAACAACACCATGGCAAAGAAGGATATCTTTGACCTCTTCAGGGAAAAATCAGACGAATTGGAGCAAATACCTTCATCGCAGGCATGGGCCCGCATCGAAGGTAGAATAGCTGCTAAGCGGCCGAGGATAGAACGTTCGGCCAGTGTTCGGAAGTTGCCTCATCCGCTTGGTATTGCTGCTGCGTTGGCCCTTTTGTTAGGGCTTTCAGTTGTGTTTATGTGGTTGTCGGAGCAAGGCCAGACCGGCGTGTTGGCGCACCAACAAATGCCACTGGAGATGGAGGAATTACAAATTATCGTTGATGATTCTTCGTCAAGTGCGATAGAAAAAGCCCCCACTCATTTGGATATTACTACTCCTACCAAGCCCATTGGAGAGGGCAACGCTAGTCAGAAGTTAGTCGCTAAAAAGGAAGCTTTTCAAGATGGTGGCTCAAGTCCGGTATCTCGTCCCGATTCTGTTGATAATGAAAACCGACAAAGAACTGGTAGATAGTTAGGGGATTTGTGGCGATTGCTTCGCCACTTGTGGTAGCGTGTAGAGGGATTCTAACAACGCTGGTAGAAACGGGGTTGAGAGAATTTTCCTGATTCTTTGCTATCCTTCTACCCTATACCCTAAGGGTGCGAAGCAGCCCGCATCCTTCGACAGACTTTTGTCCAAGCCTAATCTTTAAACGGATGCCGAGGTTCCCACTCGGGGAGTGGGGCGATAAATTTCGCGATGATGGGTACCAATGGATTCGCCACTGCGTACCGTGCCCGCATCCAACAATACAAATCTTCTGGTTTAGCACCTACAGAGCTCTTGATCTCTAAGGCGGTGCGAGAGAAAATCAGTTCTTTATTGCCAGCCAAAATAGCTTCTTGTACCAAATCATAGAGCATGTTGAGGTACAGCTGATGGCTTCGATTGTAATCTGCTTCAAAGCCTAAATAATGAGCTTCCAGTTCTTTGCCGTTGTATACAGCAGTGCCGAAACCAATGAATTCTTCTGCCAAAAAGTACCCCCACACTTTAAAACGTTTGGGAAATTGTTCCTTCCAACTGGTAAAGTAATGCGCAGGAAGAACAACAGCATTGAAATCCGACTGTTTAGCAATAATACAATACAAACGGTGCATCTCTGATTGCCTTGATCTTATTTCATCCAGCCCCATTTCTCTTCTTATGAGCTCGTCACCTTTCTTTCTGGCACGACGGGCTCTTACCCTATATTTTGAACTCATGGCGTCCAGGTAATCCGAAAATGTAGACCAGGATTCGTCTAAATGAAGAACCATGTTGGGTTGTACGGGTAAGGGATGATAAGCATGCGCTTTGGGGTGTTGAGCCAAAGGCAAGTCTTTGATCATGATACCGTGGATCTGTTCGGGCCAGACGCGGGCAATGGCTTCGCCACCCTCGGCAATAAGCGCCGCAAGTTCACTCGCTGGCAATTGGGAAGCTCCTCTTAGGCCATGATTACCGGTTAGGAGCAGCTGACCGAAGGAAAGAATACGAAACCGTAAGATTTTGGCTAAGAAATCTTTGGTCCGCTTAGCCAGATTTTTTAAGCGACCATGTTGCTCGTTTTGATCCAGTTTGCCCATTTGCTCCTCCGGGTTGAAGGAGAACGTTTGTACAACCAGGCCAAAAGGATCGTGTTTGGGGTGCTCGAAAATGGCAAACCCTGTAGTTACACCTTGGAGGTTTATTTGATCGATCAAACTGAAAAAATCTCCAGACAGGAAAAAATCGTCAGTTGCTGCCAGTTCCTCCCAATACGCCTTACCATCCACCAGAGAAGGGAAACATTTTATTTGCCAACCGGAAGTTAAGGGATTGATATTCAATGAACTAGGAGCTAGGGATGAGAGAGGAGGAATAGCAGATAAGGTGCCTTTATGCATACGTATTAGGCTACATTCTGATCTTAGCGGCTCCTTCACGGGTGTATCTGTCATGGTAAAGTCAAATCAATAGTATACTGTAACGATATTCATTGCAGGATGGTTGAAAAAAGTACCATTTTGTCCATGCTTTATGTGGTGAACGACACTTATCTTGCTATCAATGATGCAAAACGAGCACTAATCACGCATCATTCAGGATGCCTATTTTTTCCACTTTTCTACCTCCTGAAGGGCGTATTGTTCATCTTCCCACCTGAGGATTTCGACCCCTTCTGCTCCTTTATAATTTTGGAACCAGTCTTCGATAATTCGCCGTGCTGCGTCGTAGCGCAAAGCAAAGGTCATAAAGTCGTCTGCTTTAATGATTTGCTTTAGAGGATCAGCGGGGATAGCGATGATTTTGGTGTCAATTTCCTGACGGTCACGTAGCATTAATGCGCCGATTGGAATCACCTGCATGATGGTTCCAGTTGGAACTGATTCTCCAATGACGAGGATGTCCAAAGCGTCACCATCACCACCTCTTTCCTTGTCCATCAGGGTACTGGGAATAAACCCGTAATTGCCTGGATAGGGGAGGAAATTGATGACTCGGTCTTTGCCGTCTATTTGGTCGTTGAGGAACTGTTCACTTTCGTAATCGTATTCGATCTTGTGGTTGGTGCCTGCAGGAATTTCAATGACTGCTTGCAGGTAATCGCCTTTTACTGCGGAAGCCGTCGTTGGATCCGATGTCGCTGTTTCCCGACAAGCAAAAATGCTCAGAAGGAGGAGGGTGGATAAAGTAGCGGTTTTGATGCTCATGAACACTATTTGTATTGTTGGGCATAATATTCCCGGTAAGCTCCCGAGGTCACCCTTTCCAGCCACTCGGTGTTATCGAGGTACCATTTAGCCGTAAGTTTCAGACCTTCCTCTACTCCAATGGTAGGTTCCCAACCAAGTTCTGCCTTGATTTTTGCAGCATCAATGGCGTAGCGCTGGTCGTGGCCGGGGCGGTCTTTTACGAAAGTAATTAACTTGCGTGAACTACCTGGGTTACGCCCCAATAGCTCGTCCACCACGTCACAAAGTTGGTGAACCAAGTCAAGGTTAGAGCACTCATTATTGCCTCCGATGTTATACGTTTCCCCATTTTTTCCTTTACGGAAAACCAGATCAATGGCAGTGGCGTGGTCTCCTACCCATAACCAATCACGAATATTGGAGCCATCTCCATAAACAGGGAGGGACTTTTCGTGGCGGATATTGTTGATCATCAGCGGTAGCAGTTTTTCAGGAAACTGGTACGGGCCGTAATTATTAGAGCAATTCGAAATTACTACCGGCAAGCCATACGTATGTTGCCACGCGCGAACAAAGTGATCAGAGCTGGCCTTGGAGGCGGAATAGGGGGAGCGGGGATCGTAGGCGGTCTCTTCCGTAAATAGCCCTTCTGCACCCAGCGAGCCATAGACCTCATCGGTAGATACGTGGTAAAACCGTTTTCCGGTAAAGTCGCCTTGCCAGCTGTTTTTGGCAGCATTGAGCAAGTTGACAGTACCCACCACATTGGTCATAATAAAAGCCATCGGATTGGCAATCGAACGATCGACATGCGACTCGGCAGCGAGGTGAATAACCCCCGTAAATTGGTGTTCGGCAAAGAGTTGCTCAAGAAAGCCAAAGTCGGTAATGTCACCTTTGACAAAGGTATAATTGGGCGCATTTTCAATGGCTTTCAGGTTCTCAGGATTGCCTGCGTACGTCAAAGCATCCAGGTTTATAATTTCATCCTGAGGATATTTCTTGACCAGTAAGTGAATCAAATGAGAGCCAATAAAACCAGCACCACCGGTGACTAAAATCTTTGCCATATTAAGTTACTTAACAACAGTTTTAAAGTATTCGTACGTTCGCTTGAGCCCTTCTTCCCGGTCAACGGTAGGATTCCAGCCTAAGATTTCTTTAGCTTTGGTAATATCTGGCTGCCGGATTTTGGGATCATCTACGGGTAAATCATGATGGATAATGTGGGCTGCCGGATTGTTCACCAAGGCTAAGACCTCTTTCGCGAAGTCCATGATGGTAATTTCATCAGGGTTGCCGATATTGACCGGTAGGTGGTAATCGCTTAAAAGTAGGCGGTAAATTCCCTCCACTAGATCATCAACGTAGCAAAAGGAACGGGATTGTGAACCATCCCCGAAAATGGTGAGCCCTTCGCCGCGAATAGCCTGAGAGAAGAAGGCGGGAAGCACACGCCCGTCATTGGTCCGCATCCGCGACCCGTAGGTGTTGAAAATGCGTATAATCCGTGTTTCCAGTCCGTGATAATTATGGTAAGCCATGGTGATCGCTTCCAGAAAGCGCTTGGCTTCGTCATAGACGCCGCGTGGTCCAACAGGGTTGACATTTCCCCAATATTCTTCTGGTTGGGGGTGGATCAGTGGATCACCATATACTTCCGAAGTCGAAGCAACCAGGATACGTGCTTTCTTCTCTTTGGCTAGCCCCAGTAAATTATGGGTACCCAAGGCACCAACTTTTAGGGTCTGGATGGGCATCTTTAGATAGTCAATAGGGCTGGCAGGAGAAGCAAAATGGAGAATATAATCCAATGGCCCCGCTACATGTACGAATTTAGAAACATCATTATGATAATATTCAAACTCTGGTAATGGAAAAAGATGCGCAATATTGTCTTTGTTGCCCGTCAGCAAGTTGTCCATGGCAATGACCTGGTAGCCTTCTTTGATAAAGCGGTCACAGAGGTGAGAACCTAAAAAACCAGCACCACCTGTAATGAGAATTCTTGGCATAATGATGTTCGTGTTAGTTCAACGTTTACTTTTGCTAACCATTTTTGCTTTCGACTGGCTTCAGCCACAAGAATGTTTAGAGGATCAATATTATGACGACTTAACCAGGGAAATGGTACAAGGTCATTTTTTATAGTCCGTCAAGGCAGGATTTACTTTCAGTGCTGCTTCGCGGTGTGAATTCTGCCTTGGAGGACTATATTTCATGGCAAATATAGAAGATTCTACAGGAGCCAGCGAGGGCATTTGTTTTTTAGTCGGCTAAAAAATGAACTTCACGGCCTCGTGCTTATCTTTACGATCAAATTTTAAGAAATGATAAATTATTCTTCTGGTCTTTCGGCTTGGTTAATGGGAGTAGTCGTAGCACTATTGATGTTTTTGCCTAAGGGTAGCTACGCACAAGGCTGGGGAGGCAGTAATTCCGGCAAGGCCATCCTGCTTAATTTCGGGTATGCACCACAGATACCCCTTGGGGATTTAGATGATCGCTTCGGGTTGAATTTTGCACCAGAGGTTTCGGCTGATTTTATAACGAGGAGCAATTGGCTCATCGGGCTTCAAGGGATGTACCTCTTTGGTAACAATGTAGAAGAAGATGTATTAGCAGGCCTCCGTACCGAGTCGGGTGATATTATTGGTAATGATCGTGACCCCGCAGATATTCTATTGCGCCAGCGCGGATGGTACCTGGGGGTACGGGCAGGTCGGCTTATTGGTCTTTTTGAAGATAACCCTCGTTCAGGTATTCGTCTAAATCTGGGGGTAGGCTTGCTTCAGCACCGGATCCGTATACAGGAAGATCCTTTCCGCGCAGTTCCTCAAATAGAGGGAGAATACCTCAAAGGATATGATCGCCTGACGAATGGCCTGGCGCTGCATCAGTTTGTTGGCTATCAGGTGATTGGTAAAAACACGGGGATCAATATCACTGCCGGGTTTGAATTTTACGAAGGCTTCACCCAAAATCGCCGCGCTTTCGACTTCGATACCAGAGTGGCCGATACAAGCGAACGACTCGATATCCTGGCAGGATTCCGGTTTAGTTTTACCCTGCCTTTTTATTTGGGAAATGCAGAAGACGTTTATTACTAACCATGACGGCATTCATTTATCGACTTGCAATAAGTCTTTATCACGCTGCGATTTATTTGGCGTCTTGGGTTAAACCAAAAGCCAGAGCTTGGGTGGATGGTAGGAAAGGCTGGAGAGGTAGTTTACACGCATGGAGAAGTAGTATTCCGGCCGATGCCAAAGTCCTCTGGATGCATTGTGCCAGTTTAGGAGAGTTTGAACAAGGGCGACCCATGCTGGAGCTCATTCGGAAAAAGCACCCCAATTATCAGATCGTTTTAAGCTTTTATTCTCCGTCCGGCTACGAGCAGCAGGTAGATTATCCACATGCGGATTATGTGACTTATCTGCCCGCTGATAGCCCTGGCAATGCACGTCATTGGGTAGAGGTGCTTCGCCCCAATTTGGTCGTTTTTGTGAAGTACGAATTCTGGGTGTTCCATTTGAAGGCGCTTTTTGCAGCAGGTATTCCGGTCTTTCTTGTCGCGGGTAGCTTTCGTGAGAAGCAGCTTTTTTTTCAATGGTACGGAGGCTATTTTTTAGACCTCTTGCGAGGATTTCAGCACCTCTACGTACAAAATCAGAGCGATCAGGATCTACTTCATCGCTTTGGTGTCACCTCCGTTACTGTTGCCGGTGATCCCCGGGTCGACCGCGTATTGGCGATTGCTCAGCAGGAAATTAATTTCCCATTGGTGGCAGCATTCAAAGGCAAGGAACGCTTATTTATAGGAGGGAGTACCTGGCCTGCTGGTGAAAAAATCCTCCTGCATCAACAGGCTCATTGGGAAAATGATTGGAAGTTGCTCTTGGCTCCACACGATATTAGTGAGGCTCATTTAAAAAACATCGAAGCACAGTTGGAAGTACCGTTTTGTCGCTACTCTCAATTGGCAGCTGATCAGGATTTAAGCTCCTACCGAGTGCTGATTTTGGATACGATCGGTATGCTTTCTCGCGTATACCATTACGGTGACCTGGCCTATATCGGTGGTGGGTTTGGAAAAAGTATCCACAATACCCTGGAGCCAGCCGCTCATGGTCTGCCTATCCTTTTTGGCCCCAACCATCAAAAATTCCAGGAGGCTTTGACCCTGAAAAGCCAGGGAGGAGCTTTTGAGATTTTTAATTTTGTAGATTTTGAGCGCTATTTTTCTGATTTTCAGGAAGAAAAGGTGTTTGCTAAAGCGAAAAAATCGGTGCGTGATTACCTGGTTGCTAATCAAGGAGCTGCGGAGAGGATTGTTGGGGAGTTGCCGTTTGATAAAATCGGCAATCGGAAGTAGGAAGTCTGAAATGCTAGTCGCTCTCCAAGATATTTTCTTATTTTTGCCCCTCCTGATCAGACCTCTAGCCAATGAATTCAGCCGATTTTTTAGGACAGTTTTCTCAACTCAATATTGTCGTTATTGGCGATGTGATGATTGACCGTTACCTCAGCGGGAAGGTGGATCGTATCTCCCCCGAGGCGCCGGTACCCGTAGTGCATCTGCGTTCGGAGGACAATCGGCTGGGAGGGGCTGCTAATGTAGCTTTGAATATCCAGGCCATGGGAGCTACTCCGTATTTGTTTTCTGTGATAGGAGAGGACGATAATGGAAAGCTGTTGGAACAACTCTTACCCGAGTCTAATATTTCAGCGAAATACCTGTTGAAGCATTCGGATCGGGTTACGACCGTAAAAACCAGGGTATTGGCGCAAAACCAACACCTGCTGCGCGTGGATCGGGAAGATGCCAGCCCCATTAAGGAACCTCTCGCTGCACAGTTGATGGAGCAACTGAGGAATTTGCTGGATCACAAAGAGATTCATCTTATTCTTTTTCAGGACTACAATAAGGGCGTGCTGACGCCGGGCCTGATTCGCGAAGTCATGTTAGAGGCGCTCCGGCGGGACATCCCCACGGCCGTTGACCCCAAGTATGATAATTTTTGGGCCTATCGTCACGTAACCCTTTTCAAGCCCAACCTTCGGGAAATTCAACAACAAGTCGATCCTCATTTAAAGGCAGATTTACCAAGCTTGCAGGCGGCGGCACAAGAGGTGAGCCGGCGCTTGGGCAATGCCTATACCATGATTACCTTATCGGAAAAGGGCGTCTTCGTAGCGAGCAAAGAACTCAGCGAAATTATTCCGACCTACGAACGCACCATCGCCGATGTCTGTGGGGCAGGAGATACCGTGATCAGCATCATGGCGCTTGGTTTGGCTGCCAAGATGGACTTGTCCACCATCGCTCGTTTAGCCAACCTGGCTGGTGGGCAGGTTTGTGAGAAAGTAGGGGTAGTACCCGTAGATAAGCATCAGTTAGCTAAAGAGTATGCTTCCCTGGTAGAACATCCATTTGATTAAGGTTATGCAAAACAGGCGACGATAATCATCTGTAAACAACGGCAAAGTAGTTAGCTTGACAATAAAGTATTACCTTTGCGGAGCATTTGTAAACCCCTTTTTGAATACACTGTTTTTTTGACTTCTAATGATTGAATATCAATCGATAAAGGATAGTTTCAGTCATTTCAGGATACTTTTCCGAGCAAAGAAATTTAGGACGTATTCACTTTTATTTCTCTCTTTTTTTAGATGTTACCAACCATTTTCAATGTTTTTATTGTTATAACAAAACTGCGTTTGCTTTCTCTAAAAAATAACAACGGATCGTAAATCGATGCGTTGGTTTTCAGGCGGAAGCCTGATAATTTGTTTATTTACAAAATCTGATTTTATGCAATTGAAGAATTACTTAATCGCCCTTGTTTGTTTATTTAGCTTTAGCCTTCAGGCCCAGATTTTCTTTAGCGAGGATTTTTCTGGAGGGATTCCTGCTGGTTGGACTAATGTGGACCTTACCAGTACTGCTGGTCAAGAAGTAACTTTTGTTTCTACCACTGATCCTAATGCGGTAGCTCCTGCGGCGCTAGGAAATGCCGCGACAGCTTTCTTTGGTGCTGCCGGTGCTGATAATGGCTACGTGTGGGCCAATTCTGATCGTGGCTTGCCTAGTGCTCCAGCTACGAACCACCAAACGGAATTAACGACTACTGCAATTGATTGTTCTGCCTCCGATGCAGTATTCTTTTCTATGGAGTCCTTGATCGGAGTCTTTGACCTGGATGCTTCCGCAAACGCTATTTTGCGCGTCAGCACCGACCAGACTAACTGGACTACTTTCACCCTGTTTCCCAATTTGACGACTGCTGTACGTTGGTCTGATAACCCCCAGACAGTTTCTGCGAACATTACCTCCGTAGCTGCTAACCAAACTACTGTTTACTTACAAATCCAGTGGATAGGTGGTTGGGAATACTTCTGGGCGCTGGATGATATCCAGTTGTCTAGTGAAGATCCTCGCCCAGCTAATGAACTGCGGGTGAATAGTTTCGCTGCCATTGCGCCTAACGTTTCTACTCCAGCTTCCCAAGTAGAGCCTATTGGCTTTATCGCTGATATTGAGAATATCGGTTCTGCTTCGCAGGCAAGCGTTACGCTAACGGTCGATATTGTTGACGAAGCTGGTACCTCGGTATTCAATTCTGTTTTGGATTATGGTACGATTGCCTCTGATTCTTTGGCCGAGAATGTTTTCTTCGCCGAAGAGTTTACGCCTCCTGCATTTGCTCAGCAGTATATCGCTACCTACATGTTGTCTTATGATAACATTGCCGACGAAGCAACACCAGATGACAACACTTACTCGTTCCCTATTATCATCACGGATTCGCTATTCGCAAAAGAAAATGGTCCTACCCGTAGTGTTGCTCCGGCAGCTGACGACAGCTATACCTACGGCAACGTTTTCCACATCAATAGCGATATGACATTAGCTGGTGAACCACTAAATGCGCGTACCATTTCTTTTGGCGTAGCCAACGCGGATGAACTGGCAGGTCGTTTTGTCACAATTTTGTTGCTAGAGTGGCCAGAAGATACCGATGGAAGCTTTACTGCTCAGCAAGATGAGTATTTCATTAGTGGATTCAATTCTTACGAATTTACTGGGAACGAAGGAGATGGTTTGATTACTGTTTTAGCCAACGAAGATGGTCCAGTAGCCTTAAATGAAGGTTCTTACTATATCGCGGCCATTCAGTATTCTACCGAAGACGATCAGGCGATGTTCCTGCAAGCTTCTGAAGACTATGAGTACCAAGCCATGACTTTCTACACCGATTCTTTGGATCGTATTCGCTACTCTGCTGCGCTGGATGTGAGCAACGAAGGTGAATTGAGCATGACTGGCTTCGGTCAGGATATCGTACCTGTAGTGCGCATGAGCGTTGGAAATGATATGGTTACTAACACCAACGAAGTTGAATTGCCTACCGGTGCTGTTACCGTATTCCCTAATCCTGCTAACACTTATGTGAATCTGGATTTCGATCTGGAAGAGCAGACAAGTGGTCGCTTGGTGGTATTCAATACCAAAGGACAGGTGATTATCAATCGTACCTTGGACAACGTAATGAGCGAGCGTATTCAGTTAGAAACTGCTGGTTTACCTAGCGGTACTTACTTGATTCGCGTTGATACAGAGCTGGGTGTAAGCAACCGTATGATCACGGTTCAACACTAATAAGTGAAATTTGCCTCTGTACTTTATCTATAGTAGATATTACGCTTGGCAAATCTCACTGTACTAGGTACTTAGTATAGGGTAAAGGGGCTTTGATAGCCCCAGATTTAAGCTTTACTAAGTATCAGGTAGCTTAACTTGGTATTAAAAATAAAAGAGGGCATAGATGAGGTAATTCTCATTTATGCCCTTTTTTAGTTTAATGAGGTAGCTGAAGAAAAGCTTTCAGCGCCAGTTTACTTTCTTCAGCGCTGTTTATCCATTGGCTGTACGGCAGCGCGAAACAGGGAATACCTAAACGCTCCAGCATTCTCCATCGCTCCAATGGCAGGGCCATTTCGTAAGCTCCGGGAAAGCCAATGAGGTCAATGCAATTGTTCGGAGGGATAGACGTAATTGACGCCCAAACCATTTAACCAGTCTTTTAGTCGGCGACGCAAATGCTTGCGGTAATCTTTGCTTGAGTTCCTGCTCGCTCACTGCTTGAAGAAAGGCCTACAAATCAATGAGCTGTAACTTCGGGAATAAGGCTGCAAGCTGGATCTCATTAGCGTGCAGATGATCAGAATCGATGAAACGGGATGGAATTCAGATATACCCCGTTTAAAGTGCTTTGGCGGCTATTGATTGTCTGTATTAGGCTGGCATAGAGCACCTTTTGAATCCAAGTACCAAGTACCTAATACCAAGTACCGTGAGATTGGGGATAGTTACCATATTATCAGGTTTTTATTCCCCCAATCTCACGTTGACTTACCTACTTGTAGAAAAAATCGTAGGCCCAGAGGATTTTGCTAACCATCGGGTTTTGCATCATCATCAGGTCATTGTTATGTGTGAGGCCGTGGTAGGCCGTTACATCGGTGGGTTGGGTGGTTACACCCGTTTTAGGATCAACGAAAGGTCGGTCATAAATAGGGAAAAGTTGCAGCGATTGTGGCGTTCCATCTTTGGTTTCTACCGTAAGGATGACAAAGGGAATTTGCTGGATAATTTCTTCGCGTTCACTGTTTAGGTTATTGAAGCCGGAGGCGATGATTTTTTCAAAATTATTGCGGTAAGCCTCTAGTTTTCCTGGTTTCACAGGCCTTTGGATTTTAGGCGTGAGGGGGTAGAAGGGCATTACGGTGGGGCCATCTACATAATCAATCCGGAAGGATTTATTTTGTTGTTTCGGAAATTCGACACTGATGCGGGTAATGTCTTCCGGAGTCACCCGAAAAATGGTACGGTCCCGCCAGTCGTCGCCCGTAAGGTTGTAGCGGAAGCGAAGGTTACCTTCCCAGCTGGGGATTTCGGCCACATAAGGCTGTTCAGCACCTTCCAGGATGATATAAGTACCACGTTCATCGTTGGTGGCACCGCCAATGTAGTAAGCTTTCAAGAGTTGATTTTCCTTGCCGTAAACTTCTACTTTGATACCATTGGAGGCCAGGTCCTCTACCATATTGACAACCGCCGCCTGGGTAGGCTTAAAACGCATCCTGATTTTATCAATAGCCGTGAGCAGGTTTTCTACGGCATCTGGTCGAGCCGGATATTTTTCATTATAAGTCCAGCCGGATTCCCCACGGGTGAGCGTCGTTCGGTTGCCATTGCGATCTGCTAGAAAAATTTTGTAAACTTCTTCACGGGGTACGGAAAATTCACGGTCAGCTCCAACCATGGAACTGATGGGTCCCTGTTGCTCTTCACGCAGTAAGTAATAGGCACCAGCCCCTAGAATAACTACAGCAATCAATAATATCAGCGTACGATTCATTAAGTTCTAATTTGTCTGCAAAGGTGCGGGCTTACTCTCGTTTATCCAAACCCGATTGAGTGAAACTGCCGACAAACCAAGCAGGGTGCGTGTCATGGTAGGTGGGCAGTAAGCATTAGCGCTTATTCTTCTTTACCAACAGCTCCATATTTCCTCTTCCGCAACAAGGAGTAAATCAAACCAAATAGTAGTAAAAGTGCCACGGGGATAGCAATGTTGATGACCCTCCAGAAGGTAGCTTCTGCCTCGGCCCGCTCATTGTTGAGCATCCGTAGGCGCACTTCCTTACCGCGGGCCTGGATGATCCCACCGTCGTCGAGCAGGTATTCCAGGGCATTGAAGAGGAAATCCTTGTTCGAGAACTGGTATTTTTCGAAAACGTTGTATCCCAGCGGGACCACCGACCCATCCGGGCGTACCGGATTAGCAACCACATCTCCATCGGCGACCACGATCATGGCATTAGGAACACTCTGGCTTTTGTATTCTACCCCAATATCTTCAAGAACTGCCAGGTTCTCCGGACTGAGCCGGTTTTCGTACATGCTCGAAAAAATACCTTCCAGCAATACGCCCATCACCAGCGAATCTTGTTGGAATTTCGTGGGGTCGAGGTCATACCGCAGGAAATCAAAATCCAGTCCCACGGGGAGTTTTTGGTAACGCGCAGCATCGCTACTCATCAGCAGGATGGTCTTCTCAAGTGGCAGTTTGGTGCGGGGAGATAGGTCAATAGAGCTAGGGTAGAAAAGGTTGACGGCCTCCAGGCTACGCACGATGGGATGGTTGCTTTGCGGCAACGCCAGCACGTGGTAAGGATAGCGAAAAAGATCAAACTGAGGGGCATTGCCCACTACGCCTGTGGCCAGCGGAATACGCGAACTGCGTAAGTCCTGTACCAGGTCATCATTAAAACGGAGCCCGTAGCGAAAGAGCAAGTCGTCAATATTAAGCTCGTAAGGTTTGGGGTAGTATTCTGGTCGGCCTTGTAAGCTATCCAGGTCTACCGCAATTCGGTCCAGTAGCCACATCACTTTGCCGCCGTTCATGACGTACTGGTCAATCTTGAACTTGTTGTTGTCCGAAAAGGGTAGGGTAGGCTTGGCAATGATTAAGGCAGAGATATCTTGCGGAATTACCGCCACGCTGTCCATCGCCAGGCGGCCCACATCGTAATAGGTTCGCAATTCTTTTTCGATATCTGCCGTCTTGATGGGAGGAAGTTCTCCCTGGCCAGTCGTGAAGGCGATGATCTCGCGGTAGGAGCGGTTCAGCTTCTGGATGGCGTTGGCAAACTTGTACTCCAACAGTGCCACCGCATTGTTGAGGATCACATCACTGGGGACGCCCGGGATTTCGTTTTCCAGTATGTTAACGGCAACAGATCGCTCGCCCTTGTAGAAAATGGCGTAGGGATAAATGGACTTCGTGGAGGTTCCCTCTACGCCCTTGACCCTTAGGTTGACCGGTACAATACCCGCTTCCTTGTACTTCTCCCGGCGGGCGTTGATTTCGTCGACGCTCCCTTCATTCGGGTTGTAGAACTCGTACTCAACATAGGGAGATACGGCGTGAAAATCTTCCAACATTTCGCGGGTAGCCGATTGTAAACGCTTGAATCCAGCCGGGAAATCCCCTTCCAGCAAGACCCGTACAAAGATGATGTCTTCCTGGGCCTCCAGCAGTGCTTCACTTCCCGGGGTGAGAGTGTAGCGCTTTTCTTCCGTCAGGTCCAAGGCGCCGTAGAGAGGGCGACCGCCCATCCGACTGTTGGCCACGATATTGACCAGTAGGAGGACTCCTAAACCGAGGAAAAACTGAATGATGGTTTGTGTCTTACGATTCACGCTAAGGGATTTTATTGAGGGACAGCATAAAAATTAAATGAGCTCTTGAGTGGCTTTACCATTTTCTACGCTCCAGCGACAACATGGAGAGAAAGAGGAAAAAGCCAGTAGTGCTCAAAAAGTAAATGACATCGCGGGAGTCAATGACCCCGCGGCTGAGGCTGTCATAATGGTAGAGCATGCCGAGTGTTTGCACAACATCATCGCCCTGTCCTACAAAAACAGGTAGGCGACTGAGGTAGTCAAAGCCCCAGAAAAACCAGAAACACAATGCGGTAGCCGCCAGGAAAGCTACGATTTGGTTAGGCGTAATGGCACTGGCAAAGACACCAATGGCCACAAAGCCCCCCGCCAGGAAGAGGAGCCCAATGTAAGAACCGAGAATACCTCCTGCGTCGAGGTTGCCTCTGGGGGCGCCCAGTTCATAAACGGTGTAGTAATAGATTAAGGTCGGTATCAGGGCAAAAGCAACAAGGGCAAAACTCGCCAGGTACTTACCCAGGATGATCTGCCAATCGGAAATCGGACGGGTAATCAATAGCTCAATGGTGCCACTTTGCTGTTCTTCGGCAAACGTACGCATTGTGATCGCCGGGATCAGGAACACAAAAATATTGGGGGCAAGCGCAAAAAGCTGATCGAGCGTAGCAAAGCCGTAATTGAGAATGCTGGTGTCTGGGAAGACAAACATAAATAGCCCCAGCACCACCAGGAAAACACCAATGACGATGTAGCCGATCAGGGAGCTGAAAAACAGATTGATTTCTTTGCGAAAAATGCTGAGCATGAGCTTTCTTTAAGACGGAGAAAAAATAAGTTGTTCCACTTAGTTCCGTCAAATTATGTTGGATGAATGCGACTTGATTTTACTTAGGAAATCGTAGTCACATAAGTATTTGCAAAAGTACAAAAGCAACTGCGTTTGTGCTAATACCTTTCTTCTAACCTAACCTAATTGGTCGGTTCCGAACGTGCGGGCAGATAAATAGGATGGCGGTCATCATAGATGAGTAAGGTGCGTTGAAGACGCTCTTCCGCCTCCTGTACCGTAAGACTTTCCATCGTTTTGGTCAGGGCTACATCATCAGCCATCAGGCGTATCATGTTCATTCGGTCGTAGGGACTAATTTCGCCGGTAGCCAGCACCAGGATGCGCTCCGTAAGGCGGGGCTTTTCCCGGATGAGGTTTTGTTGGCGAAAAGGCCTTCCAGTCATTGGGTTGTAGGCTTTGATCAGTACGGTATCTGGTTGGTTTTGTTCGTAGGCAAAATAACACAACCTGCCCCGAACTCGCAAACCCGCATAGACCGTGAAATTACGGGTGGTGTCCTCGTAGGCCCGGATATAAGGAAGGCCATTGACACAGATAAAATCTACCTCCTGGAGCTTAATCGGCAGATCGGGGCGGCCCTTGGGGAATAAGCTTTCCACCTTCAGCAGGTACTCTTCTTCTTGCAAAACCAAATTACCCGCCAGGACCTTGAAAGCCATGCTCGGTTGGTTGGTACGCAATGCTTCTGCATCGGCATAAAGGCCATCGGTAAAACGAAAGTTGACATCCACCAAAAGGCTATCGGCAACCGTTGTTTGGGCCTGAAGACTAACAAAACAAAACCATAAGACCAGATTCAAACCATACTTCATGCCTTCACTTTTTGTTCGGTCAATTGGCGGAATACATCCTCGATACTCAGCTCGTCACGGCGAAGCTCCAGTAAAGGGGCTTGTTGCTGTACCGCCAATTGGAAAACAGCCTCGCGGATATCTTGTTTACCCACCGAGGCCAATCGCCAGCGGTTTTTACCAAAGGATTCCACGGTACGCACGCCGGGGATGGCCGCCAGGTCTGCTTTTGTCACGGATTTAGCAAAAGCGACGGTTACAATGGTTTCCCCCTGTAGTCGAGACTGCAACCGCTCAATGGGATCGTTGGCAACGAGTTTTCCCCGGTTGATGATGATGACCCGGTCGCAGAGCGCTTGAACCTCCTGCATAATGTGGGTAGAGAAAATAACAGTTTTCTTTTCCCCCAGTTGCTTGATGAGACTCCGGATTTCGGCCAGCTGGTTGGGGTCGAGCCCGGAGGTAGGTTCGTCAAGAATGAGCACTTGCGGGTCGTGGATCATCGCCTGCGCTAAGCCCACCCGCTGGCGGTAACCTTTAGACAGGGCACCGATGGGTTTATGCTGTTCGCGGCCTAATCCCGTCATATCGATGAGCTCGTTGATGCGCTTGTCAGGTTTGCTCAATTTGTGGATGCGGGCCACAAAAGTCAGGTATTCCCGCACGTACATATCTTTGTAGAGGGGGTTGTTTTCCGGCAAATAGCCAATCTCCCGCTGGGCAGTCAGGGTGTCTTCCACGACATCAATCCCACAAACACTCACCTTCCCTTCGCTGGGGGGGAGGTAGCCGGTAATCATCTTCATGGTAGTGGTCTTCCCTGCACCGTTAGGCCCCAAAAAGCCCAGAATCTCTCCGGGTTTGGCCTCGAAAGCAATATGGTCTACCGCGCGTTGGGTACCGTAAATTTTCGTTAACTGCTCAACTTGAACTGACATATAATGGCTTTTGCTGCCGCAAAAATAGCAGGTATACCTGTAACTAAGCAATTTGGTTAAGCCAAACCGCTTTTTGTCCGGTAAATTTTGATTTCCAGGTCTAGAACGATCTAAATCAAAGGAGCGTATGTAAGATCAAACGGTTGGCTAATAGTTGATGATTACCCTTAAAAAGCAACTTAGCCAACACCAACCTCAGGGAAAACGTTAATTAAGCAGATCAACTAATTCAGAATTAGTATTTTTACCAATACACAAAGCCTGCAAACATGAAATATCTAAGTATTCTTCTTGTTCCCCTATTGTTCGGAGCGTGTGATACGCCAAAATCTAATGTAGCAACCAGTGCTGTTGTCGTAAATGAGGCCGCCTACGTTTCCCCTGCGGTGAACACCATTAACGAACCAGTTGAAGGTCTTGCTGGCGATACGATCCCCGTTTCCTATTCGATCAAAGGCGTGGCCCAGGCCCCGCTTGAGTTTAGCGGTATGATGGGCGAATGGGTCGCTGCTTACGATGAACAGGAGGCCGTGAGGTTCCTTCCAGGTAAGTATATCTCCTATTACAACGGAGAAAAAATAGTGGAAGAAAACATGACCTACTATCAGGTTTGCCCCGAAACTTGTACTGGAGGGGAAGGGCTTGAAGTACCCTGTTTTGTACTGGCCAGTAATTACGAACAAATGTGCTTTGCCGTACTACGACAGACGAGCGAATTGCTGGAATTAAGCCTCTTGGGTGCCAACGGTGCCATACTCACCTACCACCGAAAAAAAACTAACTAGTAGTGTCTCTCTGTACATCGTACTACCTAGTACCCCGTACTTTGTACCTAATACCAAACAAAATCTATGAGCTTTTTCGAACGCTGGTTCGGTAACAAAGACGAAGCAAATACACAGCCCGATATTCGTTTTGGGCGCTATAGCGACTCCTATAAACCCACCGACTGCTACGACGCTTGGGATGCCGCCCTTACTGATTTTGAGAATGGTAAGTACCTGAGTTCTTACGAACAGTTTCTCTATTTTTTAAGAGATGAAGAAGAAGAAAATGTGGTATGGGAAAAGAGTGACCAAGGCCTCGCTTTTGAGTTGTTTCAGGGCAGTAAAAGAGTAGTGGGTTGGGCCACCCGCCAGCGGTTGAGGGTGGAAGCAAGGGTCGCCAGGATCAGTGCCCCCCGGCCGGAATTACTCCGGCGGTTAGTAGAGCAAAATTATTCCCTCAAATTTAGCCGTTATGCCCTTGATCCGGATTACCACATAACCGTGGTATTCGAAACGGATACCATTGATGCCTCTCCTTACAAGCTCTATTACGCGCTCAAAGAAGTGGCGACCCAGGCCGATAAACAAGACGATCTCCTCTTGGAAGAATTTGGTCACATGGAGCCGGTGGATAGCTCCCACCTTACGCCGCTTTCCGAAGAAGAAACCCGCACCAAACACCAGTACATTACCCAGCAAATTCGCCGAACTCTTGACGAAGCTGAAAATGGGGCGCTGGATCAGGAGCAATACCCCAGCGGAACGGCCTGCCTGTTGCTTTCGCTGATTTACAAGCTCGAGTACCTCACCAAGCCGGAAGGCTTCACCATGGAGACACTGGAACGTATTCACCGCCGCTTTTTCTCCAAAGAGAGTGCGATGAGCATACAGCAAAAAAATGACTTGATCATCAGAGAGCTGCGTAGTCTGCTCGAACGCTCCGAAAAGGAATACAGTCGGGAGATGTACCAGGTTAAAACCACCTTTGGCATTACTGCGCCAGTAACCCACGATCGTATTGTGAACCTCATTGATTCGGAACTGCATCAAATGGATTGGTACCAGGAGAACGGCTACTACAAGATTGCGGCGGCCTATCCCTGCTACATCGTTGGCTATAGCTTGTTTATTTATGCAGTGCCCCAGCCTGATCGGGAATTTTTTCACTTGTTTTTTCGGGTTACAGAACCGGCTTACTTCAAGGCATTGGGCTTTCAACCGAATTATTGCGATCCCGAAACCAAGCAATTGGATAGCAAGGCCATCCGGCGAGCAATTGATCAAATTGCCAAAAAGCACCGCAGTCGCCATCCTCAACTCCGCCCTTCGGTGAGTACCCTCAATTTTGATAACCTACTCGATTTCTCCCGCACCTTCCTCCTCATGATCCGCGAGCTGGACCTCACCAGAATGGATTAATAGCAGCAAAATAGGTTATTCCATAAAAGGGGTCTTCTTTGCGGAAGAAAACAGGAATAGACACTAAAGCTCCAAAACACTAAAACACACAAAAAAAGTACTAGGCGCATCTTAGTTTTCGAACTATCCCGACCTTACTGGTCGGGACATATCACGCTGGTCTTCTGACCAGCTTGCAGGACACTAGACGACTTGGTTATAAAAGAAACTGTGTGCTAGTTTGTGTCCCTGCCTGCAAGGCCAGCTTGCTGGCAGGCAGGTTCGTGACAAAAAAACTCCTCTGTGGCTCCCGATCTTCCAAAGTGGAAATTGCTGGCAAGGGTGTCTTTTTTTTGGGGCCGCAGCGGCGCTGCGCTGGCTACCGCTCCCTCCATTATTAGTGCTTGCTTCGCCGCACTACCATTTCGGTCCCGAAGGAAGATCGGGATCCTTGGTTCCCGACGGAAGGTCGGGACCCCGCGCTCAGGGCTACGCCCTTCGCACTAACCCCAAAATGCCCGGATAAACCGTTGCGCATTCCCGTGGGCGAGTGCTTCCAGCTCCTCTTCCTTTACGCCCAGCGCTTTGAGTTGCTGTAAAATTTTCGGGTACTGCCCGGTATCTTCGTATTCCGGAAAAAAGAGGGGTTGGCGCGCTGGATCGGGAATCCCCGGGCGGTAGAAGAAGTCGGCGCCGAAGGCCATACACTTAGGTGCGTTGGCCAGCCCGTAGCGGATATGTTCCAATAAAGAGGCGGGCTGGTCACCATCCAGAAACAGTCGTAGGAAGTTGGCGCCGATCAGCCCATTCCGATTAATGATCTCCAACACCAATTCCGAGGGCAAATTCCGGGGATGATCCCGCAGGATACGAAAGTTGGAGTGGCTGGCGATTACCGCCAGATCGTAGCGTTTTTTGTCAATGTAGTTGATGATATCGTAGGCCATGGCATCGCTGGTGTGCGATAAATCTACCGGGATATCCTTTTCGGCCATGTAATCAAGTAGCGCTTCACCATCAGGTTTCAACCCAACGGTACTGTAGTTGCCGCCACCAAACCGATTTTCGAGGTGGTGGGTAATCGTAATGTAAAAGAGCCGCTTGCCGACCGTAAGAATATTGTCCAGGCAACGGAAGGCAGTTTCCAGCGGCTCCTCTTCGGTAGCTAGAATACTCGCATTTTCAATGGCCAAAGTGACGCCAATTTTGCCTTCTTCCTGCTGATCCAGTTGCTTGCTTTCCGTTAGCTCAAAAAACGCTGGGTTTTGCAGTAAATCCTGGTAAGCCTTTAATTGCAACGCTCCCCAGTGTACACTTTCCGGCCCGGTCGTTGCAAAAATAGCCAGTACCTGATGGTTCACCTTGCCTTTTTGTAAATAGGGGAGGGTCACGCCAATATCTTCGGTAGCAAGAATATTGGCCCCCGGCGTTTTGGCCAGGTAGAGGAGGAGGTCGCAGTGGAGGTCGGTAATGTTCATGTTTATGATGTCGTACAAGGATGATAGTGAGGAGGTAAAGGAAATAGCTAACCCCAATGCACAGAGGAATCGCTACGCGGCATGCCTATGGCAAAGTCCAAATAAGCTTACAAAAAAAAGCGCCGACCAGTTGGTCAGCGCTTTTGTAGTGGAGACGCCGAGAGTCGAACTCGGGTCCAGTGAAAGCACGATAGAGCCTTCTACATGCTTATTTTCCAGTTAGATTTTCGAGTCAGTGGTAGGATTGGAAACCCTCCTATGTACTAACCTTATCTCCTGAATTTCATATCGCACTCGGAGCCGGGTGGTCAACTAGTCTAAAGGTTTGTGTTGATATGCGGCACGCTGTGTATTAGACGTCAAGCGCACGGCACAACGGCTTTATAATTCCTAGAATTATGCAGCCATGGCGAACTGTGAGTTGCCATTTGAATTGGTTGATAACTATTTGTTAACGGAGATAAGTCATCATACTCCGGCATGCTTACTAAACCGTTCACTCTCCTGTCGATGCCATTACGTCCCCAGAAAAATGAAATGATGCTCTTTTGCATCAGGTCACAAATATAACACTTCCTGCAAGGGTAAAGTTCCGTTGGGCGTGTTTTCTTTTTTATTAAGGTGTAAAGAATGTTTCGGCACGAAGACTCTACACGCCAACCCTTACACCTTTCCATCTTTTACACCTTTCCAACCCTTCTAAGGTTTGTAAGAATCTTTCAAACTCACCGTCTGGTTGAAAACAGGCTTGGCTTCCGTTGTATCTTCATCCGCAGCGAAGTAGCCCAAGCGCATAAACTGGAAACCCTGTCCGGGCTTGGCTTTGCTGAGGCTGGGTTCTACGTAGGCCGTAATCGTATTCAGGCTTTCCTTATTGAAGAACTCCAGAAAATCTTTGTCTTCGTGACTGGTAGGTACGGGGTCGGTAAAGAGGCGATCGTACATCCGTACTTCCGCTTCTACCGCCTGGCCTACGCTCACAAAATGGAGGGTACCTTTAGCTTTCACACCAGAAGTGTCTTCGCCACTCTTACTATCGGGGTAGTAGGTACAGTAAACCGTGGCAACTTCGCCCGTTGCCGGATCTGTATCATAGCTTTCGCAGTGCAGGATGTAGGCGCTTTTCAGTCGAACATCACGCCCTGGAGCCATCCGGAAATATTTGCGGCCCGGCGCTTCGGTCTTGAAATCTTCTTTTTCAATGTAGATCTCACGGCTGAAGGGAATTTCGCGGCTACCGCTGTTTTCGTCTTCCGGGTTGTTGATGGTTTCCAACATCTCCACTTGTCCTTCGGGGTAGTTGGTGATGACTACTTTCAGTGGATCAAGCACGGCCATGACGCGGTCGGCTGATTTGTTCAACTCCTGGCGAACGTGGTATTCCAGGCGTTCAATTTCAATGACATTGTCGCGCTTGGTCAGACCAATACCACGACAGAAATCGACGATGGCTTGAGCAGGGTACCCACGACGGCGCATTCCCGCAATGGTAGGCATCCGGGGGTCATCCCAGTCAGTAACGAAACCTTCCTCTACCAGTTTCAGCAGCTTGCGCTTACTGGTGATCATGTAACTGACGTTCATTCGCGCAAACTCAATCTGCCGGCTAGGGAAGATCTCCAGTTTTTCGATCAACCAGTTATACAAATCGCGGTGGTGACGGAATTCCAACGAACAAAGGGAGTGGGTAATCCCCTCGATGCTATCACTCTGTCCGTGCGCAAAATCGTAGAGTGGGTAAATGCACCAATCGTCTCCGGTACGGTGATGATGTTCGTGCTTGATCCGGTAGATGACGGGGTCACGAAGCAGTAAGTTGGGCGCTGCCATATCTGCTTTTGCCCGCAAAACGCGTGTCCCATCGGGAAATTCTCCGGCTTTCATCCGAGCAAAAAAATCAAGGTTTTCTTCAACGGAACGATCACGGTAAGGGCTGTTGGTGCCAGGAGAGGTTGTATCTCCTTTCATCGCAGCCATTTCCTCTGCCGTGGAGTCATCAACGTAAGCGTAACCTTTTTTGATCAAATCTACCGCATAGTTGTAGAGTTGATCAAAATAGTCGGAAGCGTAAAGGACATCTCCGTTCCACTCGTAACCCAACCACTTGATATCGTTTTTGATATTGTCAACGTAGTCGGTCTTCTCGGTGGTTGGATTGGTATCATCCATCCGCAAGTTGGTCTTGCCATTGTATTTGAGCCCCAAATCGAAGTTGAGAACGATCGCCCGGCAGTGGCCCACGTGCAAGAAACCGTTGGGCTCGGGTGGGAAGCGCGTATAAACGTTACCTCCGTGCTTGCCGTTTTTGATATCTTCGACAATGATCTGTTCAATAAAATTCAAGCTTTCGCGAGCTTCCGTACTCATGCGCCGACTGTTTTTTGATCGCTGGCCGTTATCTGCCAGTGTATCTTTTTTTAAAGAGTTGCAAATATACGTAGAATGGCTTTGTCCTCGTAAGGAAAAGCACAACCGTATTACATCCGCATCGGCATCTCGATACCGAGCAGCTTCATGCTAAACTCAAGGCTGTTGGCTACCGCCTCACTAAGTGCCAACCGGAAATCCCGAGCCTCGTCGCTCTCTGCCTTAAGAATGCTATGATCGTGGTAAAACTTGTGGTAAGATTTTGCCAGATTATAAGCATACTGGGCAATAGTGGAAGGATCATATTCTTTGGCGGCTTCCTGAATGACTTCGGGGAAGGTAAATAACTGCAGAATTAGTTCTTTCTCTTCGGCTTCCAATTGCTGATAGCTACTGGCTTTGCTGGCCGCAGCACCTTCCCACTTCCGCAGTACAGACTTGATCCGTACAAAGGCATTTTGGATGTAAGGTCCTGTTTGTCCTTGGAGATCAACCGATTCCTTAGGGTCAAAGATCATCCGTTTTTTGGGATGTACCTTGGTGATGAAGAACTTGAGCGCAGCCAGGCCCACCTGGTGCATGACCAATGCTTGTTCTTCTGGCGTGAGGTCACTGAGGGTATCCCGGTCATGGGAGTTTTGCCGAACTTCTTCGACGACTTCATCAATGAGTTCATCGGCATCCACAACGGTGCCTTCCCGTGATTTCATTTTGCCGTCGGGCAGATCGACCATCCCGTAAGACAGGTGATAAAGGCCGTCGGCATAAGGTTCTTCCAGCCGTTTCAATAACTCAAACAGTACCTGGAAG
>Ga0102812_10000603_pt1 | contig 25547 bp, 26 predicted proteins | sample ColrivemetaGS713_FD_79334 | JGI IMG/M metagenome (GOLD analysis project Ga0102812, IMG submission 79334) | Estuarine microbial communities from the Columbia River estuary - Flood tide ETM metaG S.713 | ecosystem: Environmental > Aquatic > Marine > Intertidal zone > Estuary | place: USA...
CCTCGGCTTGAGCAGCGGCGGCAGCTTCGGCCTCGGCTTGAGCAGCGGCGGCAGCTTCGGCCTCGGCTTGAGCAGCGGCGGCAGCTTCGGCCTCGGCTTGAGCAGCGGCGGCAGCTTCGGCCTCGGCTTGAGCAGCGGCGGAATTGATCGCTGCGACTGCGTCGGCAGCGATGGGATCGGTTACCGATACTGGTGTGCCTTCGGTCGGTTCACCCTCGGGACAGGGCGGCAATTCGCCGGACAGGCACAACAGGATCATATCCTGCGCTTTGGCAGGTCCGACCAGCGGTCCTTGCGGAAGAAGCAGGGCCAGACTTGCGACAAGGGCAGTCGGGGCGCGATACGTATTTCGGGACATCGGTCACCTTTCAATAGCTGTGACAGGCAGAACCGCGCAGGAATTTTGGCGCAGAACCATTGCCCCCCGAAGTGATGTAATACGCGTTGCTAGGCAATAACAGCCGGTCAGTAGACCGAGTCGGATCGGCTATTGCTTGCCGATCAGGGCCATCATCCGCGCCTTTTCCCCTGAATTGCCGGGGTCGGCGATGGCATCGGCCAGACCTTGGAGCGACGCGATATTGTGGCCGGCGCGAAAACTGGTGCAATGGGGCAGCATATCGGTGATGCCGCGCGCCTTGGGCGCGAAACCGTCCCAGCGCAAAAGCGGGTTCAGCCAGATCAACTGGCGCGAGGACAGGCGGAGCCGTTCCATGGCTTTGTCCAAGCCCCCCTCGGGGTCACGGTCCAGTCCATCCGTGATCAGCAGGACCACGGCACCCTGCCCCAGAACCCGCCGCGACCAATCCCGATTGAACCGGTCGATCGAGGCCCCGATCCTTGTGCCGCCTTCCCAGTCCTGGGCTTCGGCCCCTGCGGCGGCAAGGGCGGCGTCGACATCGCGGGTGCGCAGGTGGCGGGTGATATTTGTAAGTCGGGTGCCAAAGGTGAAGGCATGGACCTGTGCCCACCCCTGCCCCTTGGCGTTCGCCACCGCATGCAGGAAATGCAGAACGGCACGGGAATACTGGCTCATCGAGCCTGAAATATCGCAAAGCACCACGAGGTTGGGATAGCGGGTCCGGCGAAGCTTGGTGGCAAAGCCAGTGACCTCGCCCCCTTGTCGCAGGGCCGCTCGCATCGTCATCCGCCAGTCGGGCAACGGGCCACGCCCTGATTTGGTGCGACGGCTTTGGATCGGGCGAACGGGCAGCGTCATCCGCGCAAGGATGCGCCGCGCCTCGGCCATTTCCGCCACCGACATCAGTTCGAAATCGAGAGTTTTGAGCCGTTCTTCGGTCGAGATGGTTTTCGAGGCGTCAACTTCGATCAACGCCTCCTCGCCCGTCGCTTCGGGCTGCGGCAGATCCTCGTTCGCGCCGTCCAGCAGCGCCTCGGCCGCGCGTTTTTCGCCCGCCCCTGCCTTACGGTCCTCCTGCACGCCGCGGATCGAGGGCAGCATGAGCGACATCATATGTTCAAGATACCGTGGATCGCGCCAGAACAGCCGAAAGACTTGGGAAAACACCGTGCGGTGTTCGGGTTTCGACACGAAACAGGCGTGGAGCGTCCAGTAGAAATCGAGTTTGGAGGTAAAGCCCGCCGCCTGAACCGCGCGGATCGCGTCGATCACCCGGCCGGGCCCGACCGGGAGCCCCGATTTGCGCAAGGCCCGCGCGAAATGGGTGATGTTATGGGCCAGCTTGCCATCCTCGGGGATGGTTAGCGGCGCGTATTCCGGCATCAGAGGTCAAGGGGGGCGCTGCCCCCCGTCCTTCGGACTCCCCCCGAGGTATTTTTGACGAAATGAAGGGGGAGGGTCATGCGGGTTCCAGCGCCGCGCGGCTGTCTTCGAGGATCTTCTTCGCCTCGCCGCCTTCGATCCGCTGGATGTCGTCCTGATATTTCAGGATTGCGCCCAGCGTGTCGGCGATCACCTCGGGCGAGAGGCTGATGACGTCGAGCGCGAGGAGGCATTTCGCCCAGTCGATGGTTTCGGCCACCCCGGGTTTCTTGAACAGGTCTTCGGTCCGCAACTGCTGAACAAAGGCCACAACCTCGCGGCTGAGCGCCTCGGTTGCTTCGGGCGCGCGGGCCTGCAGGATTTCGACCTCGCGGTCGAAAGTCGGGTAATCGACCCAGTGATAAAGGCAGCGGCGTTTGAGCGCGTCATGTACCTCTCGCGTGCGGTTGGAGGTCAGGATGACGATGGGCGGTTCAGGGGCTGCGATGGTTCCGAGTTCGGGGATCGTGACTTGGAAATCAGAAAGCGCTTCGAGAAGGAAGGCCTCGAACGGTTCATCTGTCCTGTCGATTTCGTCAATCAAAAGCACGGGCGCGCCACCGGGTTGCGGCCGCATCGCCTGTAGAAGCGGGCGTTCGATGAGGTAATCCTGGCTGAAAAGTTCGTTCTTCAACAGGTCCCGGTCGGCCCCACCGGCGGCTTCGGCGGTGCGGATCGCGATCATCTGTTCAGCGAAATTCCATTCATAGACAGCGCTGGCGGCATCAAGACCTTCGTAGCATTGCAGCCGTATCAGTTTCCGCCCGAGCGCCGCTGCTATGGCTTTGGCAATTTCGGTCTTGCCGGTTCCAGCCTCGCCTTCCAAGAACAGTGGTCGCCCGAGTTTGAGCGACAGGAAGGTCACCGTGGCCAGCGCCCGCCCGCAGACATAATTCTGTCCGGCCAGCGCCTTTTGCACATCATCGATGCTGGTGATCGTCATGGGGGTCCTCCGCATAGCCCTCCCATAGCTGCATTGCGCGGCCCACAGGTCAAGGGGTCAACCAGTCGCGGAAACGTTGAAAGGCGGGGATCGCTTCGGATCGCGCGGGCCAGGACATCACATAGGGTGTGGCCGTTGTCATATAGCGGGCCGAGGCAAGCCGCAGGTCACCGCGATTGCGGTCCTCGGCCACCAACACATCCGGCACCAGGGCGGCCCCCATTCCGGCCTTGGCGGCGGCGATGACCATCCCGAACTGTTCGAATCGCGCGCCGCGCAAAATGGTGATCGGATCCAGCCCCGCATCCAGAAACCAGTCGAGCCAGAGGTTGGGCCGTGTCGCCTGTTGCAACAGCGGCAGCCGCGCAAGGTCGACATCGTCCAGCAACCCCTTGCCCCCCAGCAGCGAAGGCGCAGCCACCACGACAAGCCGTTCTCGGACAAGCACCGTTTCGGAAATGGACCCTCGCCCTGCGCCCCGCCCGATGGCTATATCGAAGGGTGTTTGGTCGAAATTCACTGGGGTCAGTGCGGCCGTCATATCAACCGTCACCTCAGGCGCGATCCCGCGAAAGGCTGCCAGTTTCGGCATCAGCCAGACCGCCCCAAAGGTCGGAAGACAGGCAATCCGCAAAACATCGCGGTGTCCGCCAAAGGACATGACGGTCAGTGCGGTTGTATCGAGATCAGTAAGAATCCGTTCCGCGTCGCGCAGAAAGGCCCGCCCCGCATCGGACAGGACCAGCCGCTTGCGCACCCGGTGGAATAACGCCACGCCAAGCCGGGCCTCGAGCGTGCCAAGCGCCCTGCTGATTGCGGACTGTGTTAGACCCAGCGCCGTTGCCGCTGCGGTCGCGCTGCCGGTTCGGGCGCATTGGACAAAGGCCTGAAGTTCGGCAAGGGTCGGTGTATAGGCGTGTCGCATGACTTATCCATGACTGAAACTCATCAACTCTTGTCCGATATTCATTTGTTTATGGCAAGACGGCGGTTTATTCAGAACCAAACCAGATAGGAGCTCATCATGGCCGACGACCGTCCCGACCTTTCCGCCTTTGACTGGGCCGATGCTTTTCGGCTTGAGGATCAACTGACCGAAGACGAACGCATGCTGCGCGATGCGGCACGGGCCTTTGCGCAGGATCGTCTGCAGCCGCGCGTGATCGAGGCCTATCGCGAGGAAAAGACCGATCCGTCAATTTTCGCGGAAATGGGCGAAGCGGGGCTTTTGGGCTGCACCATCCCCGAAGAATACGGCGGATTGGGTGCGGGCTATGTCACCTATGGGCTGATCGCGCGGGAAATCGAACGGGTCGATTCGGGCTATCGGTCGATGATGTCGGTGCAGTCGTCCCTCGTGATGTATCCGATCAATGCCTATGGGTCTGAGGCGCAGAAAAAGAAATACCTGCCCGGTCTGGCGGCGGGGACACTGATCGGGTGCTTTGGCCTGACCGAACCCGATGCCGGGTCTGATCCGGGCGGGATGAAAACCACGGCCAAGAAAACTGCCAATGGCTATGTGCTGAACGGCGCCAAGATGTGGATTTCCAACGCGCCTATCGCCGATGTTTTCGTGGTCTGGGCCAAGTCCGAGGCGCATGGCGGCAAGATCCGCGGCTTTGTTCTGGAAAAAGGCATGGCGGGGCTGTCCGCCCCGAAAATCGGCGGCAAACTTTCGCTTCGCGCCTCAATCACGGGCGAGATTGTCATGAAGGACGTCGAGGTCGGCGAAGATGCGCTGCTTCCCGGTGTCGAAGGGCTGAAAGGGCCGTTTGGGTGCCTTAACCGTGCCCGCTATGGCATCGCATGGGGCGTCATGGGGGCTGCAGAGTTCTGCTGGCACGGGGCGCGCCAATACGGGCTGGACCGCAAACAGTTTGGTCGCCCCCTCGCCCAGACTCAGCTATTCCAGTTGAAGCTTGCAAATATGCAGACAGAAATCACGCTTGGGCTACAGGCTGCGCTGCAGGTGGGCCGGATGCTCGAGGCGGGCAAGGCCGCGCCGGAAATGATCTCTCTCATAAAACGAAACAATTGCGGCAAGGCATTGGATATCGCGCGGATGTCGCGTGACATGCACGGCGGCAACGGGATTTCCGAGGAATTTCAAGTCATTCGCCATATGGTCAACCTTGAGACGGTCAATACCTACGAAGGCACCCATGATGTTCACGCGCTGATCCTCGGCCGTGCACAGACGGGGCTGCAAGCGTTCTTTTAGATCACGTCCTCAAAACAGGCCTAGGATGTCCGCAATTTTGCCCTAAATCCCGTTTAGGCGGGGCATGAGGGCGACTACCGGGCAGTAAAATGACGCACAAATTGGACGATTTCGAACCGGCTTTGGCAGAGCTTGAACGGGAGGACTGGTTTTCCGGTCTCGAGGCTCTGGCCGAAGAGCATGGGTATTACGAACCCTTGGGCGACAAACATGTCGCGGCCTTTATCGATGCCGGTCCGTGCCTTTTGGTGACTTTTGAATCCTTTGACGAAATCGTCGAAGGGAACCGCAACCGTGAACCACGGGGATTTTCAATGGTGCGCCAGCATGGTTGGTCGCATCTTTCGATCATTTCCAATGGCCCGAGCTGGTTCCGCGATTCGCGCGTCTATCGATACTTTGACCGGCTTGTGGACGATGGCTTCTTTGAGGACTTTGAACAGGTTCTGTTCTACGGCGTCCATCGTGGCGGCTATGCGGCGACCGCTTTTTCCGTTGCCGCCCCCGGCGCGCGAATCCTTGCCTTGCGTCCTGTCGCCACGCTTGATCCCAAGGTCACGTTCTGGGATGGCCGCTATCGGTCGGATCGCCGTTTGAATTTCAACGACCGCTATGGCTATGCGCCCGACATGATCGAAGCAGCGGCCGAGGCTTTCGTGGTTTTTGACCCCTATGAGACCCTCGATGCAATGCATGGGTCGCTGTTTAACAGACCCAACGCCACGCATCTGCGAACTGTTGCCCTTGGCGATAAGGTCGAAACAGGTCTGGACACACTCAAGGCCCTTGAACCCCTTATGCTGGCCGCGATGGAAGGCGAATTGAACCCGCAATTGTTTGGCGAGATTTATCGCCCGCGCCATCAGAACGTTCCTTACCTAAGGATGCTCTTGGCGCTGACAGAGCGGCAGAACAAATATGCGCTGGCCAAGCGGATCTGCGACCATGTCCTTTCCAAAAAGGACCTTCCGTTCTTTGCCCGCCGCAAAGAGATCGCGGAAACCAAACTTCGCGCCGTGGGACCTGAAACGGCATAGCGACTCAAGGTCCGCTATTCGCAAAGCCGGACAGTCGGCAATCTGAACCAATGCTGGTTGGCGTGGCGTGATCCCTATGGAATTGCGCAGGGTGACCGTGTAAAGGGCGGGTATGCCTGATCAGAACATCACCCGCCTCACCCTTCGCCGCCCCGACGACTGGCACCTGCATTTGCGGGATGGCGCCATGTTGCAAGGCGTATTGCCGCATTCCGCACACTTTGGCCGCGCCATTGTGATGCCCAATCTGGTGCCGCCCGTCGTGACAGCGGCACAGGCAGCAGCCTATCGCGACCGGATTCTGGCCGCGCGCCCCGAAGGGATGCCGTTCACGCCCCTGATGACGCTTTACCTGACCGAAGAAACAGACGCCGAAGATGTGGCGCTTGCCCATCGTGACGGGATCGCCACGGCCGTAAAGCTATATCCCGCAGGCGCCACGACCAATTCGGCATCGGGCGTTCGTGATTTTGACAAGGTCCGGCCGGTTCTAGAAAAGATGGCGGACATCGGCATGCCGCTTTGCGTGCATGGCGAGGTAACGGACCCCGCAGTTGATATTTTCGACCGCGAAGCCGTGTTCATCGACCGCGTTCTGAAACCCATCCGCAAAAAGGTCCCTGACCTGAAAATCGTGATGGAACATGTGACGACGCAGGACGCCGTGGATTTCGTGCGCGACACGCATAAAAACCTTGCCGCGACGATCACCACCCATCACCTGATCATTAACCGCAACCATATCCTCGCCGGGGGTATCCGCCCGCATTATTATTGCCTGCCGGTGGCCAAGCGCGAAGCGCATCGGATTGCACTGGTCGAAGCCGCGACAAGCGGGGACAAACGGTTCTTCCTTGGCACCGATAGCGCACCGCACACAGACGCGAACAAGCTCCTGCCCTGCGGATGCGCGGGCTGCTTTACCGCGCCCAATACGATGTCCTGCCTTGCCGAAGTGTTCGAAGCCGCTGGGAAGCTCAAGGAACTGGAATCCTTTGCCTCGCTCAACGGTCCACGGTTTTATGGGCTGCCCGCAAACAGCGACACGATCACGCTGGTCAAAGGCGACCCTGTCCCCTACCCCGCCCAGATCGAAACCGGTGCTGGCACTGTGACCGTGTTCGACCCCGGCTTTCCGCTGCATTGGCGGGTTGAAGCCAACTAATCCGACGACCGCCTTTGCCACAGCTAAAGGCCAAGACCACAACGACAAAGGAACGCGCGCCGATGATCCCCACCAGTTTTCCCGCCAAAGAAGAAATCGCCCGTCTGACCGCCGGAATGCTGATCGAAATCGGAGCCATCCATTTCAACGCCAAAGAGCCCTTTACCCACGCCAGCGGCAAAAAGGCCCCGACCTATATCGACTGCCGCAAGCTGATTTCCTTCCCCCGCATCCGGTCCACGCTGATGGATTTCCTGAGCGTTACCATCATGCGCGAAGCAGGATTCGAAGCCTTTGACAATATCGCCGGCGGTGAAACCGCGGGTATCCCCTTTGGCGCGCTGGTCGCGGACCGTCTGGCCCTGCCCATGACTTATGTCCGCAAGAAACCCAAAGGATACGGTCGCAACGCCCGCATCGAAGGCGTCATGACAGAAGGCCAACGCGTGCTGCTGGTCGAGGATCTGACCACCGACGGCGGTTCGAAACTGTCCTTTGTCGATGCGATCCGCGAAACCGGTGCGACCTGCAACGCCACCGCTGTGATCTTTTACTATGGCATCTTCGAAGGCGTCGAACAGACGCTTGCCAACCACGGCGTCCAGTTGATGCACCTGTGCACATGGTGGGATGTCCTGTCGGTCGCCAAAGAAAAGAACGCCTTTGACCCCGACACACTGGCCGAGGTCGAAAGCTATCTGCGCAACCCCGCCGCATGGTCTGCGGCGCGGGCGTAAAGCCCCTAATCAGCGAATCATGATTTTGCTACGGATTTGTGGTAGGATCGCCCTAACCACCAAGATGTAGTAGCGGGCAGGCCCGCCTTGGAATCCGCACAGGGTTCTCCGCAGGCCTATCCACAAAGTTATCCAGATGGCGGTCAGCCAGATTTTGCACTATGACTGACGGGTCATGGGGAGCCTTCGATGAACGAGATTTCGACCTTTAACGCAACCGGCACCGATGTGACCGATGTCGACACGATGCCCCATTCGATCGAGGCCGAACAGCAACTGCTGGGCGCGATCCTGACCAATAACGATCTTTTCGACCGCGTGGCGTCGATCATCGGACCGAAACATTTCTATGAACCCGTCCATGCGCGGATTTTCGAAACTGCGGCGTCCAAGATTTCCAAAAACGCGCTGGCATCGCCGGTGACGCTCAAGACCTATCTGGAAGATGACGAAGGGCTGAAAGAGCTGGGCGGTCCCGCCTATCTGGTGCGGCTTGCGGGGGCTGCGATTTCCGGCTTTGCCGCCCGCGATTACGCCCAAATGATCTATGACCTGTCAGTGCGCCGCGACTTGATCCGGCTGGGCCGCGACATCAGCGGCAAAGCCGCCCGTGTGGCCGTTGACAGCGAACCCAAAGACCAAATCGTCGAGGCGGAACAGGCGCTTTATAAACTTGCCGAACAGGGCAGCACCGAAAGCGGATTTCAAAGCTTTCTCAAGGCGGTAACCGACGCGGTGAATGTGGCCAACGCGGCCTACCAGCGTGACGGGGGGCTATCTGGGGTTTCCACTGGCCTGATCGATATGGACAAGAAACTGGGCGGTCTGCACAAATCCGACCTTTTGATCCTCGCGGGTCGTCCGTCGATGGGCAAAACCTCGCTTGCGACCAACATCGCCTTTAACATCGCCAAATCCTATAAAAAGGGCCGCCTTCCCGATGGGTCCGAAGGCGCGGTTTCGGGCGGTGTGGTGGGCTTTTTCAGTCTCGAAATGAGCGCCGAACAATTGGCGGCCCGTATCCTTTCCGAAGCCTCCGAAGTGCCGTCAGAACAGATCCGCCGTGGCGATATGACCGAGGCCGAATTCCGCCGCTTTGTCGATGCCGCCAAGAGTTTGGAAAGCTGTCCGCTCTATATCGACGATACCGCCGCGATCCCGATCAGCCAGTTGGCAGCCCGCGCCCGCCGTTTGAAACGGCAACATGGGCTCGATGCGCTTTTCGTCGACTACCTTCAGCTGGTGCGCGGGACCTCGGACAATCGCGTTCAGGAAATCGGGGAAATCTCGATGGGGCTCAAGGCGATTGCCAAGGAACTGGCGATCCCGGTTGTCGCCCTGTCTCAGCTGAGCCGGACTGTCGAAAGCCGTGACGACAAGCGCCCGCAACTGTCCGACCTTCGTGAATCCGGCTCGATCGAGCAGGACGCCGACGTCGTGATGTTCGTGTTCCGCGAAGAATATTACAAGGAACGTGAAAAGCCGGGCGAACACGAGATGGAAAAGATGGCCGCCTGGCAGGAAGAAATGGAACGTCTACATGGCAAGGCCGAGGTGATCATCGGCAAGCAGCGCCACGGGCCGATTGGCACGGTGGACCTGTCGTTCGAAGGCCGGTTCACCAAGTTCGGCAATCTTGTCAAACCCTGGCAGCAGGGCAGCGACCGAGAATTTTAGGTCGCGGCCGCCCTTACCCTATTCTGCAGGGGTTTCTTTCTTGTCGCGCGTAAAGGGATGCAGAAACTGCTTCCAATATCCGCGCGGCACATTGTCCCCAACCACACCGTATTGTTCCGGCCAGCGCCCTTCGGGCAGATGATGGGTGCCGAACAGCCAGTCATAGATCGGAAAGTGCGACGCATAGTTGATGTCGATCGCTTCGCGGTCGGACCCATGGTGCCAGTGGTGGAACCGCGGGGTCACGATGAACCGCTCCAGCCAACCAAGGTTCCAGTTGATGTTGGAATGGATGAAACTGGACGAAAAATAAACGATCAACAGATAGCCCTGGATCGCTTCGGGCCGGAACCCCAGCGTGAACATCGGCACAGCTGTCAGCCCCCGCAGCACCGCGATTTCCATGAAATGCATCCGCGCTCCGGCGAGCCAGTCCATTTTCTTGGCTGAATGATGGATCGCATGGAACCGCCACAGGAAGGGCACGGTGTGGAACGTCCGGTGCACCCAATATTCAACGAAATCGGTGGCCAGCATGATCAGGATCACCTGCACCGCAAAGGGCAAAGACCCGATGTAGCCGCGAATGCTGGTCAGGTCGAAATGAAGGTTCACAAAGTTAGATGGCGCCATCGTGAGGAAGGTCAGCACCTGCACGAGCATCGAGGACAGCAGGTAATAGAACATATCCTCCTGCCATTCTTGCCGCAGCACGGTCTGTTCGGGGCGCGCGGGGAACATGCGTTCCAAAGGCACAAACAGGAAGCCGACCAACAGAACGTTGACGATGAAATAATCGAGCCCGAAATAGATGCTGCTGGGCATTTCCCCCAATTGCACCGGCTGCGCCGAGGCCATGAGTGACGTCCCAACCGACAAGGCCAAGCCCGTCAGGCCCAACGTCCGGTTCCGCGCTAAGGCAAGGCTAATAAAGGCAAGCACATAGCCCAACAACAGAATGACCCGCATCGCAATTGTCAGAACACCCGTGCCCGTGACCACATCCAGATCGGGAAAGGACATAGTTTCAGGATACCAATGCAGCAGGACGAGCAAGAGGCCCGCAATCCCCGCCAAAACCGATAGCGACCCCGATAACCAGCCACTGCCAAAAGGCCGCTCTGCCCTCGGGGTTTCCAACTGACCAACAATATTCCGCAAAACCTTCATGCCCGTCCCCTTTGGGTTGTTCTTGGCGCAAGATTAGCGCGGCATTGGCGAAAGGTGAATCGTTTTTTGGAGGGGCGCAGGCGGATCAAAACGGGCCTGGGCCCAATCCCTCATTATGCTGCGAGATACAAAGATCTCGATCCACTCAATACTTGACATTGCACCTGTCAAAATGACATGTATATTGTCATCATGAAAACAGAACACCTTCACCAACTGATCTGGATGTCGCGCCCCTTGATGCAGGCCGCAGAAGCCTGCGTTGAAGCGGGTCTGACCGGAACCAACCTAACCGTCAGGATGCGCGCCGTTCTAGAGATACTGGACAAATACGGCGAACAGACCGTGCCAGAGATCGCGGCACGGCTGGAAATCCAACGGCAATATGTCCAGATCATGTGCAACGAAACGCTGGCATCCGGTTTCGTCGAACAACGCGCAAATCCGCGCCACAAACGTTCACCCGTTCTGGCGCTGACAGATCACGGCCGCACCCTCATCAAAGAAATCATTTCAAAGGAAATGAGCCTCGTGGAGGAGATCGGTGAAAGCTTTAGCGACAAAGACATTGCCACGGCGTTTGCGGTCGTCCTTGCGGTGGCGGACAGCTTGAAAAAACGGGCAGGAGACAAAGAATGACGTTCGGTATTACCTTTGGGGCTGCGGTTTTTGTCCTGATACTCTGGCTGGGTAATGGGGTTCGGCGGATTGGTTCGGTCAGTGCCGGAGAGATGATACAGGACCGAACCGGATCAGCGCTTATGCTGATCGATCTGCAATCCGTCTTCTGGGACCACAGTCCTTATACTGACGCTGCAAAAGAAGCCGCGGCGGCCGTCATTCTGAACGAAGTCGCGGCTGCGCGTGCCCAGGGCCACCCCGTCATCGCCGTTCGTCAGGAGTGGTCGATCCCTTCTACGAAAGTTCTGGCGCGGCTTACGATGAAAGGGCAAGCGTTAGAGGGTAGTGAAGGGACAGAGCTAGCGCAGGTGTTTTCGTCATGCCCTGAACATGTCCTTGTAAAGCGGGTGCAGGATGCATTTGAAACCGGCGAATTGGATGCTTTGTTGGAACGGCTGAACGTTGGCAAGCTGCGGCTGGTTGGTTTGGATTTCAACTATTGTGTGCAAAAGACAGCGCTCGCCGCTGCAAACCGCAGGTATGACGTCGTCGTGGTGAAGGAAGGCACACTTGCGGCCGCATCGACCGAAGGTGCAGAAAAGCGGATGACATCAGCCGGTGTGGCAATTTCGTGAGTGAGAGCAAAGCATTCATGCGGCAAGGGCAACGTTGGCCACTCGCTGGACGCTGACGCCCCCCCCAATCCGCCAAAAGTTACACCTTCCCTCAGCCTGATCTTGCGGGTTGGACCTTCCCCTGCCAAAAGGGCGGCATGAGTACCGCTGTTCTTACTGTTGATCTTGATGCCATCGCTGCCAATTGGCGCGCCTTGGATGCTATGACCTCTGCCGAAACCGGCGCCGTGATCAAGGCGAATGGGTATGGGCTCGATGCGGGTCGTGTTGCGCGTGCCTTGATGCGTGCCGGTGCCCGCCGCTTTTTCGTGGCCGCCGCCGAAGAAGGCGCTGCCGTCCGGCAAGCAGTTGGCCCCGACCCTGAAATCTGCGTCTTTTCCGGCCATATGCGTGGCGATACCGATACGATCGGTGATCTGATGCTGACGCCAATGCTCAATTCCGTGGATCAACTGACCCGCCATTTTGAGAGCCTGCCTGGCCACCCCTTTGGCATCCAGCTGGACACCGGCATGAACCGGCTGGGCATGGAATGGGATGAATGGGCCGCCGTGGCCGCGATTGCCCTGCAACAGGGCCCCTCGCTGGTCATGAGCCATCTGGCCTGTGCCGACGAACCCGATCATCCGATGAATGCCTATCAGCTGGATGTCTTTCACCAGATGACCGACGGGATCACCGTGCCACGGTCGCTGTCGGCGACAGGTGGGATTCTCTTGGGGCCGGAATATCATTTCGATGTTACCCGCCCCGGGATCGGGCTTTACGGTGCCGCCCCCTTTGCGCAAGCGACACCTGTCGTCCAACTGGACCTGCCGGTGATCCAGATCCGCGAACTCGAACCTGGCGAGGTCGTGGGTTATGGCAACAGCTGGCAGGCCGAACGCCCGACACGTCTGGCCACTGTCGCGGGCGGCTATGCCGATGGCCTGTTGCGGAGCCTGTCTGGCAAAGCGACCCTTTGGCACGGCGACCAGCCCTGCCCGCTTGTCGGCCGGGTGTCGATGGACCTTTTGACCATCGATGTCACCGACCTGACCGAAACACCGCAGAGCCTCACGCTCTTGGGTCCGAACCAGACGGTTGATGAATTGGCGGAGGTTGCCGGAACCATCGGATATGAAATCCTTACATCGCTGGGCGGTCGCTATACGCGGCGATACCTGTCCCGATGACCCGTTTTCTGGCCGCCATCGGAAGGTTTGTGTTTGAGGCCCTCGGGTCGCTTGGGCGCGTAGCCCTTTTTGCGGTCGAAACAGTGACACATCTGGTGCGCCCGCCGTTTTATCCGCGCGAACTGGGAATTGCCCTTCTGCAGGTCGGATTTTTCTCGCTTCCCGTTGTCGGGCTGACCGCGCTGTTCACGGGCGGGGCGCTGGCCTTGCAAATCTACGCAGGCGGTGCACGTTTCAGCGCCGAGGCGGTGGTGCCGCAGATCGTCGCCATCGGCATGGTGCGCGAACTGGGGCCTGTTCTGGTCGGCCTGATGATCGCGGCGCGTGTGACGTCAAGCATCGCCGCCGAAATCGCGACGATGAAAGTGACAGAGCAGATCGATGCGCTGGTCACCCTGTCCACCCATCCGATGAAATACCTGACCCTGCCGCGGGTTCTGGCGGGGCTGATCGTCATGCCGATACTGGTCGGGGTCGGCGATGTCATCGGCATCCTTGGCGGCTATATCGTCGGAACGCAAAGCCTCGGGTTCAATCCTGCGACTTATCTCAAGAACACTGCGGATTTCCTCGAACCTTTGGACATCATCTCGAGCCTGACCAAAGGCGCCGTTTTCGGTGTCATCGCGACCTTGATGGGCTGCTACTACGGGATGCATTCGGACAGGGGCGCGATGGGCGTGGGGCGCGCGACCAAAGGGTCGGTGGTGGCCGCTGCCATCCTGATCCTTGCTGCAAACTTCCTTTTGACCCAAGGGTTCTTTGCCGCATGATCACCCTTTCCGCAGTCGAAAAAACCTTTGGCACCAATGCGGTGCTGCGCGGCGTTGATCTGCATGTGCCCCGCGGCGAAAGCATGGTGGTGATCGGCGGATCGGGCACCGGAAAATCGGTCCTCATCAAATGCATTCTGGGACTTGTAACGCCCGACAGCGGCGTCATCACGGTTGACGGGGTCGATGTAACCAAAGCCCCGCGTGATGCGTTTCTGGCGCGGTTCGGGATGCTGTTTCAGGGCGGTGCGCTGTTTGACAGCCTCCCCGTCTGGCAGAATGTGGCCTTTCGGCTATTGCGCGGATCGCTCAAACGCCCCCGCGACGAAGCGCGGGAGATTGCGCTGGAAAAACTGCGCCGCGTGGGTCTGGGCCCCGAGGTCGCGGACCGCCTGCCTGCGGAATTATCGGGTGGCATGCAAAAGCGTGTCAGCCTTGCCCGCGCGATTGCGGCGGAACCCGAGATTATCTTTTTCGACGAACCGACCACCGGCCTTGACCCGATCATGTCGGGCGTCATCAACGACCTGATCCGCGAAATCGTCACGGAGATGGGGGCGACCGCCATCACCATCACCCACGATATGACATCGGTCCGCGCGATTGCCGACAAGGTGGCGATGCTGCATAAGGGTAAGATCCGCTGGACAGGGCCGGTGACCGACCTTGATTCAAGCCGCGATCCCTATGTGGACCAGTTCGTTCACGGGCGCGCCGAAGGACCGATCGAAACGCTGCGCTGAGACAGAGTCATTGAACACGCTTTGGAAACAGTGTCTCCATTGCGGTCACTTCGTTTTTGATGCCTACACAATAGCCGCAAGTCGATTTTTTCTTTTGGTTTTATGACCTTGCCAAACTATCCTAAAGCATAGCGTGAAACGCTGGGTTTGGGGGAACCTTTTGATGGTAATTAATTCGTTGGGCCTCGTTCTGGCCCGTATGCTGCATATCCTGTCGCTTGTAATCTTGGTCGGTTTTACGGCTTTCGGACTTGGTTACACCTTGGCGTGCAGCCTTGGCTTTGCAGATTGGCTTGTGGTCCCGTTGACCTTTGGCAGCACAACGGTCCCCGAGGCCGGAATATTTATCCAGATCGCGGTGACTGCCGCCTTTTCGGCCTTGATGTTCTTTGTTCCGGGGTCATTGCGTACTTTGGCCTTGGAAAATTCGCATCGGTCTTTCCAAATCTCGATGAATGACGTGGCAAGGGCCTATCACCACTGCCATGCCGCCGACCGCCAAGGGGTCTTTACCCTAAGTTCGGAATTTGATGCGGTCCGCGAAAGGCTGACATTCCTGCGCGATCACCCTGAACTGGAACGGATCGAGGGAGACCTGCTGACAATCGCCGCCCAGATGAGCCAACAATCCAAAGAACTCGCTAGTATTTACTCGGACGAAAAAGTCGCCCGCGCCCGCGCCTTTTTACGCCAACGGCAGCAAGAGGTCGAAGAACAGCAGGCCCGCATCCTTGACGCGCAACATATCTGTTCCGAAATCCGTGCTTGGGCGGATCAGATCACGGCAGAGGAAATGGCGGTTTCCCGTCAGCTCGATGCGCTGGACACGCAGTTGCAAGCAGTCCTGCCTAAACTGGGATACGGGTTTGAAATGGAACCGGTCGCGTCAAATGTTGTGACGCTGCCTGCCAAGCCCGCTGCAGAGTAGCACTTGAATCCACCCCCGCCTGCCCCCACTGTTTGCAGAAAAGGGAAAGGATGTGCATGAGGATTGTTCAGGGGCTAAATCTGGCACTGTTGGTGCTTTTCCCGATTGCATGGTTTGCCCCGCTGATGCGGTCCCACACCGTTCTTTGGTTCTTTGGCGGCGCCGAAATCAGCGTCGTGACCGGCATTCAAAGCATCTGGTCAGATCACACCGTTCTGGCACTGACGGTCACCTTTCTGGCGTTCTTTGCGCCCTACCTAAAAACCATCGGCCTGAGCCTGATCCATTTCAATCTGATGTCCGACCGGTTGCTGCCTGTTCTGGGCTGGCTAGGAAAGCTCGCAACGGCCGAGATTTTTCTGATCGCGCTTTATGTCGTGGTCTACAATGCGGCGGGCAAGGTCGATACGGCTTGGGGGTTCTACCTGCTAACGGGCTGTGTTCTGGCCTCGCTAATAGTTTCGGGCATGACAAAGCCGCGCTAGCCCATTGCCGCCGCGCGCGCTTTGGTCCAAAAGGTGAACATGGCCAAGGAAAACACATTTACCTGCAACGAATGCGGCGCGTCCCATACCAAGTGGTCGGGGCGCTGCGACGCGTGCGGCGCTTGGAACTCGATCACCGAGGATAAACCGCTTGCCTCTGGTCCTGCGTCGAAATCCTTGGGCGGCAAACGCGGGGCCAGACTTGAACTGACCGATCTCGCGACCGAGGCCGCCGAACCGCCACGCACCCTTGCTGGGGTCGAAGAGCTGGACCGCGTTCTGGGGGGCGGATTGGTCAAGGCTTCGGCGCTTTTGGTTGGTGGCGATCCGGGCATCGGGAAATCGACCCTTTTGTTGCAGGCCGCGGCCCGCTTTGCCCGCAACGGGCTCAAGGTCATCTATGTCTCGGGCGAGGAATCGGCGGCGCAGGTCCAGATGCGCGCGCGGCGGCTGGGGCTGGAGCAAAGCCCGGTCAGGCTCGGCGCGGAAACCAATCTGCGCGACATCATGACGACGCTGGAATCGGAAAACCCCGATCTGGCGATCATCGATTCCATCCAGACCATGTGGGCCGACAACGTCGAAAGCGCCCCGGGGTCGGTCAGTCAGGTCCGGTCCTGCGCACATGAATTGACGACTTTCGCCAAACGACGCGGGATGGCCGTGATCATGGTGGGCCATGTGACGAAAGAAGGCACCATCGCAGGTCCGCGCGTCGTCGAACATATGGTCGATACGGTCCTCTATTTCGAAGGCGAACGCGGGCACCAGTTCCGCATCCTGCGCGCCCATAAAAACCGTTTCGGTCCCGCCGACGAAATCGGCGTATTCGAGATGACCGGCAAAGGTCTGGCAGAGGTGCGCAACCCTTCGGCGCTGTTCCTGTCCGAACGTGGCAAGCCCGCGCCGGGATCGGTGGTCTTTGCCGGGATCGAAGGAACCCGCCCACTGTTGTGCGAAATTCAGGCACTCGTTGCACCCTCCCCCACGGCACAGCCGCGCAGGTCGGTGGTGGGCTGGGATGGATCGCGCCTTGCCATGATCCTTGCGGTGCTTGAGGCCCGCTGCGGCGTCAGTTTTGCAGGACTTGATGTCTATCTGAATGTCGCAGGCGGCCTTCGGATCAGTGAACCCGCCGCCGATCTCGCCGTTGCCGCTGCGCTGGTTTCGGCACGCGAAGATACCACTCTCCCCCAAGACTGCGTGATTTTCGGCGAAATATCCCTGTCTGGAGCGCTTAGACCGGTGGTTCAGACCGAAAACCGGTTGAAAGAAGCGCAAAAACTTGGTTTCACCAGCGCAATCATCCCGACCCTCCCCAAAAGGGCTACGTCGGGCGGATTGGCAGCCCGGGAAATGCCGGATTTGCCAGAGTTTGTGAATCAGGTATTCGGCGACCGTTAACGGCAGCCAAAAGAGGGACGACATGGAAGGTTTTACTATCATCGACGGTGCAGTGGCCGTTGTCATCGTCATGTCGGCACTTTTGGCCTATAGCCGCGGTTTTGTGCGCGAAACTTTGGCCATCGCGGGCTGGATCGGTGCCACGATCATCGCCTTTCTCTTTGCGGACAAGGCCCAGCCCCTGATCAAACAAATCCCCGTCTTGGGCGACATCATCGGCGATAGCTGCGAATTGTCGATCATCACCGCCTTTGCGGCGGTCTTTGCGATCGCCTTGGTGGTCTTTTCGATCTTTACGCCGCTGTTTTCCACGGTCGTGCAGCGGTCGGCACTGGGCGGGCTGGATCAGGGCCTCGGGTTCCTATTTGGCGTGCTGCGTGGCATTCTTTTGGTCGCCGTCGCGTTTTTCGTCTATGAAACGATCCTGTCGACACAGGACATCCCCATGGTGGAAAACAGCCGTTCCGCCAAAATCTTTGGCCAATATACTGGCCAGATCGAGGGTCAGAACCCCGACAAAGCCATGGGCTGGATCACTACCCAGTACGAACAGCTTGTCGGTCAGTGCGGCGTCAACTGACGGTCGGAAAATACTTCGTGATAGTTTCGTGACACTGGCCCCGTGATTGACTATCAGGGGGCCAAATCAAACCTGCTGGATTCGGAGCCTGCCACGTGTCCCACCAGATGCCCCCCGCCCATCCTTTCGATGACGACAAACTGAAAGAAGAATGCGGAATATTCGGCGTTGTCGGTGTAACGGATGCTGCCAACTTTGTGGCGCTCGGGCTGCATGCCCTGCAACATCGCGGGCAAGAGGCGGGCGGGATCGTCACCCACGACACCGAAACAGGGTTCAATCAGGCCCGTCGCATGGGCTATGTTCGCGATAATTTCACCAGCGCCGAAGTGATGAAAACCCTCCCCGGAACCATCGGGATCGGCCATGTCCGCTATTCGACGGCTGGTAACAAGGGACAGACAGCGATCCGCGACGTCCAGCCGTTCTTTGGCGAATTCGCCATGGGCGGGGCGGCGATTGCCCATAACGGCAACATCACCAACGCCGTTGCCCTGCGCAAAGATCTGATCAGCCATGGGTCGATTTTCCAATCCTCGTCCGACAGCGAATGCATCATCCACCTGATGGCCAAGGCCATGGGCCGCACCATCCCCGACCGCATGGAAGAGGCCCTGCGTCAGGTCGAAGGCGCGTTTTCCGTCGTCGCCATGACCCGGACCAAGCTGATGGGGGTCCGTGACCCCTTGGGCGTGCGCCCGCTCGTTCTGGGTAAGGTCGGCGATGGCTGGGCGCTGGCGTCGGAAACCTGTGCGCTCGACATCATCGGTGCCGAATTCATCCGCGAAATCGAACCGGGCGAAATGGTGGTGATTTCGTCGGCCAAAGGTGTCGAAAGCCATTTCCCCTTTCGCCGCCAGAAATCGCGGTTCTGCATCTTTGAACACGTCTATTTCAGCCGGCCGGATTCGATCCTTGGCGGGCGATCGGTTTATGAAACCCGCGAAGCCATTGGGCGTGAGCTTGCCAAAGAGGCCCCCGTTGACGCCGATTTGGTCTGCCCCGTCCCCGACAGCGGCACCCCTGCGGCAATCGGCTTCAGCCTGCAATCGGGCATTCCCTATGCAATGGGGATTATCCGCAACCAGTATATGGGCCGGACATTCATTGAACCGACCGAACAGATCCGCAACATGGGCGTTCGTCTGAAACTGAACGTCAATCGCGCCCTGATCAAAGGCAAACGCGTTATTCTGGTCGACGACAGCGTCGTCCGCGGCACCACCAGCCGCAAGATCAAGGAAATGATTCTGGATGCAGGCGCTGCCGAGGTCCATTTCCGCATCGCTTCCCCGCCGACAGCCTGGCCCTGCTTTTATGGTGTGGACACCCCCCAGCGGGAAAAGCTGTTGGCCGCGACCATGACCGAAGAAGAAATGCGCAGCCATCTGGGCGTTGACAGCCTCAAGTTCATTTCGCTCGACGGGCTCTATCGCGCCGTCGGTGAAGCGAGCGGCCGCGACCCCAAATCGCCGAAATATTGCGACGCCTGCTTTAGCGGTGAATATCCAGTTGCCCCGTCGGATATGATCGAACAGGGCTTTCAGGTGAAGGCCGCCGAATAATGGCGGGCGTCGACACAATCGACGCCTATTTCACGATCATCCGGGCGGATCAGGCCGCAGCCCTTCAGGACCTGCGTGTCCGCATCAATGCCTTGTTGCCCGGAAATACCGAAGTCATTTCCTATGCGATGCCGGGACATAAATACCGCGGCAAGATGATCGCAGGCTACGCGGGTTTTGCAAAACATTTGGGGCTTTACCCGCATTCGGGCAGCGTGATCCCGGGGTTTGCGGATGAACTCGCCGCACTTGGGTTCAAGACCTCGAAATCCGGTATCACCTTTACCCCGGACAGGCCCATTCCGCAGGATATCCTTGAACGGATCATTGCTGCGCGTTTGGCCGAAGCCGGGCTGTAAAATCGCCGCAGGGCGGGGGCTTGACGGCCCAAAGGTTTCGCCGCATTAGCGGCATATGACCCAACAGATCGCACTCATCACCGGCGCATCGCGTGGCCTTGGGGCCGCGCTGTCCGAGGCTCTGGCCCCGACCCATCACATCGTGGCCGTCGGTAAAACGGTCGGAGCGCTAGAAGAACTCGACGACCGCATTCGCGCCAAAGGCGGCGACGCAACGCTTGCGCCGATGGACATCACAGTCGAGGCCGCAATGCAGCAGCTCTGCCGGTCGATCTATGATCGCTGGGGCGGAATTTCGCTTTGGGTGCATACGGCAATCCATGCAGGGCCGCTGACCCCTGCCGCCCATCTGGGGGCCAAGGATTTCGACAAATCCATCGCAACCAATGTGACAGCCGTTTCGCGGCTTATCCCCTATATCGCGCCTTTGCTGGGCGACACGGGCCGCGCCGTGTTTTTTGACGACCCCAAGGGCGGGCAGCCGTTTTTCGGGCATTACGGCGCAACCAAAGCCGCGCAAATCGCGCTCGCCCGCAGCTGGCAGGCGGAAACAGCGAAAACCGGGCCCAAGGTCCTGATCCTGAACCCAGAACCGATGCCGACAGCAACGCGCGCAAGGTTCCACCCCGGCGAAGATCGTAGCAAGCTGACGGATATCCACGCCGAAGCTGCGCGGCTTTTGCCGGAAATCCTTGGCTGATCGACCGAGACTTGCCAACTTGGGCGGTCGCAGCACGCCAGTGACCCTTGCCGCCTCGCGCCCCAAAGCGTAGGAAAGCCCCAAGCAAAAGGGGATCCAATGCGCATTCTGATCACCAATGACGACGGCATCAACGCACCTGGGCTCAAGGTCCTGCAGGCAATCGCCGAAGAGATCGCAGGCCCCACAGGCGAGATCTGGACCGTCGCGCCCGCCTTTGAACAATCCGGCGTTGGCCACTGTATCAGCTACACGCATCCCTTCATGGTCGCCGAACTCGGGCCCCGTCGCTTTGCCGCCGAAGGGTCGCCCGCCGATTGCGTGCTGGCAGGGCTTTATGACGTGATGGCTGGCAACTGGCCCGATCTGGTGCTTTCCGGCGTCAACCGCGGCAATAATTCGGGCGAAAATATCCTTTATTCCGGCACCATCGGCGCCGCGATGGAGGCCGCTTTGCAGGGTCTGCCCGCAATCGCGTTGTCGCAGTATTTCGGGCCCGACAACGCCAAACTCGACCAACCGTTCGAAGCCGCAGCCAAACATGGCGCAGCGCTGATCCGCAAGATCCTGCAACAGGACTGGCCCGCCGAGGATTACCGTCTGTTCTTCAACGTCAACTTCCCCCCCGTCGGTGCCGATGGCGTCAAAGGCGTGCGCGTGGCACGGCAGGGCTTTCGTCGCGACACCTCGTTCAGCGCGGAACCCCATCAATCGCCGTCGGGGCGCAAGTTTTTGTGGATCAAGGGCGGACCGCAACACAACCCGACGGCAGCAGGCACAGATGTTGCCGCGAACCTTGAAAACTATATCTCAGTCACCCCTTTGCGGGCGGACCTGACAGCTGACGACCGGCTCGCCGACCTCGAGAAAGGGCTGGCGTGACCGACGATATCGCCGAACGCAAGATGCAGTTTCTTTTCGCGCTTAGGTCCAAGGGCGTGACGGATACTCGCGTCCTGACCGCTATGGAAAAAGTCGATCGCGCACTCTTTGTCAAAGGCCTGTTTTCGGATCGTGCTTACGAAGACATGCCACTTCCCATCGGGGCGGGTCAGACGATCAGCCAGCCGTCAATCGTCGGGATCATGACGCAGGCGTTGCGGGTAACGTCGCGGGATAAGGTCCTCGAGGTTGGAACAGGCTCCGGCTATCAGGCCGCAATCCTAAGCCACCTTGCCCGTCGCGTTTACACCGTTGACCGTTATCGGCGGCTTGTCGCCGAGGCCCGCGAACTCTTTACCGCGATGGATATCACCAATATTACAGCCATTACCGGCGACGGGAGCTTTGGGCTCCCCGATCAGGCCCCCTTTGATCGCATTCTCGTGACCGCTGCAGCCGAAGACCCGCCCGGCCCCCTGTTGGCACAGCTTCGGATTGGCGGTATCATGGTGCTACCCGTTGGCCAGTCCGACACTGTCCAAAGCCTGATCCGCGTGACACGAACCGAAACAGGCTTTGACTATGACGAATTGCGGCCAGTGCGGTTTGTTCCCTTGCTGGAAGGCTTGGGCGACTGAATTTGTGAAAGCTCCGGACAACACGGGGTGCGACAGGAACGAGGACCGAGCATGATCAAGACATCCAAACGCCACCCGCTGCGGCAAGTTCTGCTCGCAGGGGCTGCCCTCAGCCTTTTGACTGCTTGCGACAAGGGATTGGATTGGGATTTGCGCGATATCGGCGGCAGCCGGTCAACTCTGGACACCTCGCAATCCGTCGCCCAACTGCCCGACCGGCCGCGGCCCGACTCTCGCGGTGTGATTTCTTATCCGACCTATCAGGTCGTCGTGGCGCAGCGTGGCGACACCATCAACACGATCGCGGCACGTCTTGGCGTTGATGCCAATGCGCTGGCCCGCCACAACGGGATTCAGGCCGATTCCCCGCTGCGCCGCGATGAATTGATCGCGCTCCCCACCCGTGTCAGCGAACCGACCCAAGCTAGCGGCGCAACGCCGCTTGGCAATGGGGATGTGATTTCGGGCGCTGCGGCCGCCATCAACCGTGCAGGCGATGTGCGCACAACCGCCCTCCCCTCGGCGACGCCGGCCTCGCCCACAACGCCAGTGATCCAGACCGGGTCCGAACCGATCCGCCATCAGGTGCAGCGCGGCGAAACCGCCTATTCCATCGCGCGTCTTTACAATGTTCCTGTGCGGACCGTTGCCGAATGGAACGGGCTGGGGGCAGATCTTTCGGTGCGCGATGGCCAACAGCTGCTTATTCCGGTGGCAGGCAGCACCGCACCGCCCCCCGCGACCAGCACCACCGCTCCGGGTCAGGGGAGCGCCACGCCCGTGCCGCCCTCCTCCACCACCCCTCTGCCGCAGCAGAACGCAACTCCGGCTGCACCCGCAACACCCACACCGGCACCGGCATCTGCCCCTGCGATCCAGGCCCCCGCCGCGCCCGCAAACGCAGCCAGCGCCCGCCTTGCGAGTCCCGTGTCCGGCTCGATCATCCGCGCCTATAATCCGCCCCGCAACGAAGGGGTGGATTTCGGCGTCGCCGCAGGCACGGCGGTCAAAGCAGCAGATGCGGGCACCGTGGCCGCTGTCACCAAAGACACCAACGGGGTCGCCATCGTGGTGATCCGGCATTCGGGCAACCTGCTGACGGTCTATACCAATCTCGACAATCTGACCGTCGAACGGGGCTCGACTGTGACGCGGGGTCAGACCATCGGCAAGGTCAAGGCGGGCAACCCCTCCTTCCTGCATTTCGAGGTCCGGCAAGGCACAACCAGTGTCGATCCAGCCGATTACCTGCCATGACAACGTCCGGGCCAGACCTTATGGCCCGGCTCGCGGCCTATCATCAGGCGCTGCAGCCCTATGACGCAGCCAAGGTCGCCGCTTTCTTTGCGCCCGACGCGACTTACCATTCCCCCGGCATCGGGCGACCGCTGTCGGGGCGGGACGAAATCGTCGCCGCTTTCAGCACCTATTTCGCACGCTTCCCCAACCAAATCTCCACCGACGACCGGATCGAGGTGACCGGCCCCTTGTCCTTACGCAGTCATTGGCGGCTGGTGGCCACCGACCAAGAGACAGGACAAACGGTCGAACGACAAGGAACCGAGGATTTCGAGTTTGCGCCATCCGGCCTCATCGCGCGGATGGTGGTGCACGACAGCCGCTGACCCTCTCAGAGGCCAAAAAATATCCCGGGGTGAATGGCCGAGAGGCCAGAGGGGCAGAGCCCCTATCCGAGGCTCACACCACGACGACCCGCCAGATCGGTAAAATACTGCCACGCCACGCGGCCGGACCGGCTACCGCGGGTGGCCTGCCATTCGATCGCTTCAGCCCGCAATGTGGCGTCATCGATCTCGACCCCATAGGCATCGCAATAGCCGCGGATCATCGCCAGATACTGGTCCTGATCGCAGGCATGGAACCCGAGCCACAGACCAAACCGATCCGATAGCGACACCTTTTCCTCAACCGCTTCAGCGGGACTGATCGCGCTCGACCGTTCGTTTTCGATCATGTCGCGGGGCATCAGGTGGCGACGGTTCGACGTGGCATAAAGCACCACATTGTCGGGCCGGCCTTCGATCCCGCCATCCAGAACCGCCTTGAGCGATTTGTAATGCACATCGTCATGGCTGAATGACAGGTCGTCACAAAATAGAACGAACCGTTCCGGCCGCCCGCGCATCAGGTTCAGACAGCGGCCAATGCTGGCCAGGTCCTCGCGCTGGATCTCGACCAGTTTCAGCCCCGGGAAATCACCGGCCACTTTACCGTGGATCGCTTTGACAAGGCTGGATTTCCCCATGCCCCGCGCACCCCACAAAAGCGCGTTATTGGCGGCATGTCCCCGTGCGAATTGATCGGTATTGGCCAAAAGCGTATCGCGGGACCGATCGACGCCAACCAAAAGCCCGACATCGACACGGTTTACACGGGCGACCGGCTCCAGACGATCCGGTTCAGTATGCCAGACGAAAGCCGAAGCCGAGGTAAAGTCAGGCGCCGCCGAAGGCGCTGGCCGCATCCGCTCCAGCGCTTCGGCGATCCGGCGCAAACTGCTCTTTTTGCCCGACATCAGGGTTTCGCCTCGGGCTCTGCCTCTTCTTCGTCCTCGACGGGCTCGTCAAAAAGGCTCTCGTTCTCGCCAATCAGACCTTCGGCGCGCGCCTTGCGGTCCTTGTCGCGTTCGACCCAGGCCACGAGGTAAATCGAGATTTCATAAAGTCCGTAAACCACGACAAAGAGCACAACCTGCGTTGTGACATCGGGGGGCGTCACGATGGCGGCAACCACCAAAATCCCGACAATGGCGTATTTGCGGACCTTACGCAGACCGCGCGAGCTTGCCAATCCGGCCTTGCCCATCAGGGTCAAAAGGACAGGAAGCTGGAAACAAAGCCCAAAGGCCACAATCATTTTCAGCGTGATATCAAGGGTTTCGTTGACCTTGCCGTTAAAAACAATGTCGATCCCCTGGTCGGTTGCAGCGGGAACGGCAACACCATCAGTGAAAAAAGCCGAGACCATCGACGGGAAATCCGCGAACCCGAGGAAAAACGCCATGGCCATCGGCACGACCACGAAATGCGCGAAAGAGGCGCCAAGCATAAACAAAACAGGCGAGGCCACAAGAAACGGCAGAAACGCGTTCTTTTCATTCTTATAAAGCCCCGGCGCGACAAAGCGCCAAAGCTGATAAGCGATCACCGGAAACGACAGCGCCAGACCGCCGACCATGGAAATGCGGATCAGTGTAAAGAAATATTCCTGCGGCGCAGTGTATTGCATCACAGGGTTTTCATTCCCCAGCCTGCGCATCGTGTGTTCGATCGGGATCAACAGAAAATCACGGGTCGCGCTGC
>Ga0102812_10000604_pt1 | contig 25528 bp, 19 predicted proteins | sample ColrivemetaGS713_FD_79334 | JGI IMG/M metagenome (GOLD analysis project Ga0102812, IMG submission 79334) | Estuarine microbial communities from the Columbia River estuary - Flood tide ETM metaG S.713 | ecosystem: Environmental > Aquatic > Marine > Intertidal zone > Estuary | place: USA...
ATTACGGATTATGAAGCATTTTATCAAGGGTGGTTGAAGGAAACGATTGAGGGAAAGAAGGATCATATTTGGCCAGGGAGAATAAAATACTTTGCACTATCCTCCGGTACAACAGGATCACCAAGCAAACGCATTCCAGTAAGTACTGAAATGATCAGGTCTTTTCAGCGGGTATCTCTAAGGCAATTTTCTATCCTGCACGAATTAAACCTACCCGATGAGTTTTACAATGCTAAAATGCTGGCAGTTGGGGGCTCCACCAAATTAAAAAAAATCAATCAACACTACGAAGGGGATTTGAGCGGAATCCTCAAAAAGCATACCTCGCTCATTGCAGCCCCCTTCACAAAACCAAACAAAAAGATAACTAACCTCAGTGATTGGAAAGCCAAGTTGCCCCAAATGGTAAAAGAAGCACCAAACTGGGATATTGGTATTATGGCCGGCATCCCGAGTTGGTGTGTGCTGTTAATTGAAGAGATTGTTTCGCACTATCAACTAAAAAGTATCCACGACATTTGGCCTAACTTTCATGTGTATGTGCATGGCGGTGTATTCATGGATCCATTTGTTGAAAGACTTAATAAACTTACCGGTCGTCCTGTCATTTTACTCGATACTTATTTGGCGAGTGAGGGATATTTTGCATACCAAACGAGTCCCAAAAACAGTGGTATGACCCTACTGATGAACAATAGTATATTCTTCGAGTTTGTTCCGTTTAATACGGAGTATTTTACACTTTCTGGTGAACTTATAGACTTATATCAGGCCTATACCATTAGTGAAGTTCAGCCCGGGATAGATTATGCATTGGTTATTTCCACCAACGCAGGGCTTTGGCGCTACATGATTGGCGACCTCATCCAATTTATCGACACCACTACCCATGAAATAAAAATAACGGGCCGCATCAAGCAGTTTTTGAGCCTTTGTGGTGAACATCTCTCTTTAGACAATATCAATAATGCTTTGCTTTTTGTTTGTAAAAAGGAAGGATTGTCAATTTCAGAATACACCATACATGCAGACGAGCAAAACTTACAGCACTGTTGGTGCCTTGGTTGTGATCAAGAAATTGATGCCGATGAGCTTATTTCAGCCATCGATAGGCAATTACAAAAGATCAATGACGACTATGCGTATGTACGCAAACACAGTATGCCTTTGCCAAAAATAAAACTATTCCCCACCCAAGTGTTTTACGATTTTATGGAGAGTATGGGTAAATTAGGCGGGCAAAATAAAATGCCAAGGGTATTAAACAAGGAGCAGGCAGAACTTTGGAAAAAGCACCTTAGCGCAAACGATTACCTTTAAATGCAGATTTCTTAGTAAAAGTGTAGGCAGCATTCACCTCAATTGAATGTCTGTAAGCAGCGGAAGCTGAACCCAAATCTGCATCATAAGACATCCCTAAGTCAAAAGCACCAAAATCTATGGAGAAATATGGTGCTATAGCTGCACTAGATCTGAAATACAGACCGGTAGTCAAGTATTTTGTGCTTACCTCATTGGTAATCTGCGAGCTTCCAAGTAATTGCATTCGATACATAGCTCCTAGCATGGTTTCATTATGACCACCTTGCCTGAGGTGGGTCAAGGAAATATGCATTGCTGAAACCTCATTGAGACCCAGTGTAAAGCTTGCAAAGCCAACAAATTTTTGATAAAGGCGATCTGCCGATAAGGTATTGTATTGCAAGCGTGGACGGTTTACATGTTGGATTGAAAGCCCAGTTTGAATAGACCATTGACCATCTCGGAGCTCTCCTCGAGAATTTGGTTCGTATCTGTAGGCAAGACCTAGACCGGCATCTACGAAAGCAAAATTTGCAAAATCATTCTCTTCTCCAGAAAAAACACTCGGATCTAGGCTTGACCCATTCCACTGAGAATAATACAATAACTTGCTGAAGTCTGCTGAACGTTGTTGAATGGCAGTTTGTAATCCGGCATCGAGCCAATGCCCTTTTGCCAGCGGAATATGCCCTGAGGTATTGATTCCGAATGATTTTTGAGTCATGCGAGAATCTCCACCTACGTCATTACTGAAAGCCGCTGCAATTCCAGCATAAGCACGGTTCTTTTGATTAGAACGACCAGCAGTAAATTCTGCCATGCCATAACTAGTTAAGAACTGTGTTCCTGAACCTATCCATTGATTGCGATTGAGCAGCGTGAGTTTCTCATAGCCCCTGTAGGTACCAACAAAAGCAGGATTTAAAAATGAGATAGTTCGATCTGCTTGGGTCAAATGAAAATCTTGAGCCCCAACGTAATTCAAAAGACCCAGCGCCAGGAGCAATGCACTTAAGAGTGTTCCTTTCAAATTCATTGCTTATCGGATTAAGGTAATATTACCTGTATATTTTTTAGTGGTTCCGTTTTCAAAGGTAACGTCACAAATGTAAGCATATACACCACTGTTACATGGTTTGCTTTTGTAGGTGCCATCCCATTTGAATTGCTTATTGGTAGAAGAATAAATCAAATTCCCCCAACGATCTAAAACTTTGAAATTTAACGAAGCTACATCCTTGCCGGCAATGATCTGATAAACTTCATTGAGGCCGTTACCAACGCCATTCGGAGAAAAAGCAGTTGGGAAGAATACTCCTGTAGCACACTCAGGGCTGCTGCCATCCGGATCACAAGGATCTAATGGATTGCTGCCATTGGCCACCTCTGTGCCGTCATTGATGCCATCGCCATCGGTATCAGGATTATTAGGATTGGTGCCTAGAATTGCTTCTTGTGCATCAGTGAGGCCATCAAAATCTGAGTCAATTTGGCAGCCTGGCAAGGTATCATCAGGGTCACAAGGGTTGAGCGGATCCGATCCGTTGGTGATTTCAGCCCCATCAGAGATGCCATCGCCATCGGTATCTGGATTGGTTGGGTTGGTACCTGCGGTAGCCTCTTGACTATTGGTAAGCCCATCGCCATCTTGGTCACAAGGTCCAGCATTTGGATTTGGAATACATGGATTGGTATTGTCAGGGTCCATTTCGTCCATCACGCCATCACCATCTGTATCAAAAATAGACGACTCGAGGGCGTCGATGATGCCGTCACCATCGGTGTCGAGAGGAGAGCCTACATTGCCTATTTCAGCACAATCATTTTCACCGTCGCCATCAGTATCTGGATTGTTTGGATCTGTGCCAAGAAGAATTTCGTCGACATTTAAACACCCATCCCCATCTAAATCAGGAACATCTGGTACAAAAACCGCCACAATCGTCTCAGGGCCGTTGATATTTACAAAATTGGAATCTAAAGTATTGGCAAGCCCCATTGGCCCATTGGTGATCGTCCAATGGCTAAACATGAACCCAGGATTTGGTTTGGCAACAACATTAGTTTGAATACCTCCAAAATAATCTGTCGTCCAAGGGTAGTTTGGTGGGTAAATTGAATTGACTTTAATTTGTCCCGCTCCAGCTGGGCTTACATCAAAGGTGGTGGCAAATGGCCCGGTTAACTGATAACAATCTATCAAGCCTTGAGTAAGGGCAGTACAACGGGTATTGATATAATTTTTCAAGGCCTGCACATTATTTTGCCAGGTAGTCATCGAGCCACCCCATTTTGCAATTTGTGCGGGCATTTCGGGTTCAATTTCTGCAAGCATGGAATCCAAAAGCGGAATCATGAAAGAACAGGATAATTTGGTATTCATAAGGTCAACGTAGCGTGCAATGTAATATTGCTCTACCATCGGATTCTCATTGATCAACTTTTGCAAAATTGACGTATGGCCTTGACCTCCTGGGTTAGGTAGATTTTCCACATTACATGGATCTGCATTCGGTAGAGTACTTGGCACGCCAGTATAGTTGATGTAGTGGCCAAAGGTTGCGTCTAAATCCCATAATACATAGCCCCATTTTTTATGGTCACCGGTGGTGTCAAGACCCCTCCACCATGCGGTATTCCAGTTGAGCCAATCTGTAGTAACTGTAACAGAATTGAGAACAAAATAATCGATCAAAGATTTCCAACTAAATAAACTATCTACATAGGCAAAATTGGCTGGGTTACCCATGTTGTTATTGGCCACAAAATTCTTGAGGCTATTCCAGGCCGGTGTTGCATTTGGAGAACCGTATTCTTGCCAAGTGCCTCCCCAAGTTTTGAGGTAATACAAGTCGTATTTCCCTTGGTCGTAGTATTCGTCCGTGAAGTCGTGGTCATCAGCTTTTTCACGAATTTCGTATACACCCCAGTAATTGCCATTTAGATATAACACACATGGCCTCCAAGTTCGCTCATCTAATTTTAGATCTGCTCTATCAGACAAGGTGTGTACATATGCATCCCTGATATGGGCGCCACCATTGGAAAAAGGATAATTATCGTTTGCCGCCGGTTTGAGAATCAGGCGCTGATAGGCATCTCGTGTCCGTTCTGGAAAAATTAAATGTTCAATGTCTCCATTGTGTCCATACTGGTCTCGGCAGATAAAATCAAAACCTCTTTGCTGGTATGCCCAAGAATCATTACCGTGTTTATTGAAGTTTCCTTCTGCCTCATCGATATAGGTTCCGTCTTGTTCAAATAATTCAAAAGAACCAATGCGGTTTGGTGGATTTTGACTCCCATTAGCCACAAGTGAGTATACCCCTTGGCTACATACAGAAACCACCGGAATGGAGTGATTCACGTTTATGAAATAAGTATTGGTTTCAATAAATGATGTCAAGGTGGTGCCAAAGGCCGCCGCGCGCAAGATTTTTGTAGTGGGAATTGATATCGGCCCTGAATAGGCTGTGGAAGAGGCTACAGGATCCGTACCATCTAAAGTATAGCGAATCGTAGCAGTAGGGTCAGCGCAGGTAATGGTTACGGTTTGTGGGCCACTGTAAAAACCAGCTTGTAAACTAAATACAGGCTTGGGGGGGTAAAAATTAACCCCACCTACGTTATTTGCATTGGGAGTGGGGGTTGTAAATAACTTAAAATCATTGGCACCATTACTTGAACGACCAACAGAATGGTTAGATTTGGTCAGATGTACAATTTTAAAAGAATCTGCTACGGTAGCAGCCGGGTCTGAAAGTATGATCCAATCTCCCGAAGTTTGAGAAAGGTTAAAATTTGGATGGTATTCATTACCGTTTACGGTATTGCGCTTGGAGCAAAAAACCATTTTGAAACCGTTTGGCGCAATCGTACCGCTCGGAATTTGCCATTTGGTGAGGTTGCTTGCCTTGTCTGATAAATACCAACCCGTAAGGTCAATGGTAGTTCCGGTAGTATTATACAACTCAATCCAGTCTTCGCGTTGACCAAAAGCATCGGTAGGCCCGCTTACATTTGAACATGAATATTCATTGATGACAACTTGCGAAAACGCAAGAAATGGGAAACTAAAAAGAAGAGAGAGTAGTAAGTGTTTCATTTAGCTTGGTTTAGCGGTACCAATATTACTTAAATATCAATTTTTATCCAAACAAATAGACGCAATAACTTGTGAAAAGTTGTTTTTTTGTTAACATTGCGAAAAAAAAATTATGAAAAGGTCCATTTTACTCTTGAGTCTTACCATTCTATTTTTTGGTTTGAATGGTTGTAAAAAATATGAAGGCGTTGGTGGTCGGAGTAAAATTACTGGCAAACTGACCATCAATGAAAAACTGTACATCAACGGTGTATTATCACAAACGGTAAGTTATCCGGCAGCCACAGAAGATGTTTATATCATCTATGGCACCCAAGACAGCATTTTTGACGATAAAATTGAATGCAATTACGATGGGTCGTTTAGTTTCGATTATTTATTCCCGGGTACTTACACAGTTTTTGCTTACAATGAAATCTTTCATACTGGCAATTCTGTGACCAATAATGACGACGACTATTATACCAAAGAACCGACTGCAAAATTTACCGTTGAAGTTGGCAAAAACAATACCGTTGATCTCGGTGAAATTATCGTATTGAGATAATGAAGTGCATTATTGGCGTATTTATTTTTCTTGCTTTTGGGAGCCTTGGGCAAAACAGCACCGTGTTTCAGGTATGGAATGAAGCTGGAATTAGCCTAAAAATTGACAAAAAACAATACATTGGACTTGACCTTAGTACACGTTTTGATGCTGAAGGCCTTAGTACAGTGTTTCCACAAGTGTCATATAAATATAAAATTAATAAGTACCTGCGGCCGTCAATTGATTACCGCATCATTGCCGATCAATCTAAGTCAGGGACTTTTGTGACCAAACACCGTTTGAATTGCAATCTTCAATTGAGTCATGAAATAGAAAGGGTTCAATTAGGTTTGCGGCTGCGTTACCAATATTCTAGTAACAGACTTGCCAGTAATTTTGAAACAGAATTTGGTCAAGCATTGAGAATCAAACCTACGGTCTCGTACAACCCGAAAAAATCGGCACTAGAACCAAATTTCTCAGCAGAGTTTTTTACAGGCCCAATGGATGGTCAAGTGGGATATCATTTGAATCGGATCCGATGGAATTTTGGCTTGGCTTATTCATTTGATGGGCCACACAGCGTTGAATTAGCCTACATGTACGACCAACGTATTCACAGCCCTGAATCTTTGAACAGAGCCATAATGAATTGCTCCTATAATTATCGGATTCAAACGAAAAATAAGTCTGGTAAGCAACGCAATGTAAAAACCCTTTAATTTGGGTTAGTCTGTGTAGTTACCTGCGGCCAATCTCGCTTTGACAAGCTCTAAATTTTCTAATTTCTTCTGACGTCTCGATTGAATTGCAGTCGTAGTAAAGTACAGGTGCTGACTTAAGAATTTCACCTGTATTTCATCCCACTCTTTGCGAGTTTTTATCTTGCCCATTTCTATCAATTCTTGACATAATTTGTCTGCTATTTCTTCAAAATCATCACGACCGAGATAATCTAGATCTGCATCACAAATAATTTCTTGTAAGTTATTGATAGGACGCTGTGGTATTTCTGTAGCATGGATGAGCTCCACAATCGTCTTGACGTGCAGTTCAGTATAGCCATATTTTGGCAAAATTTCTTGGGCCATTCGAGCGCCTATGGCCTCGTTGTGGTCATATTGCTCAATAAACCCAGCATCGTGAAAAAGTGCTGCTGTTTTTAGTAAAAAGAGACCTTCGTCGGTTACCCCCTCTAAAAGTGCAATGCGTTCTACGGATTTAACCACATCTTTGGTGTGGTTAATGGAGTGGTAATACAAGCTCTCAGAAAGATTTTTTCTAAGGATGCCCATCACATAATGTTCGGTTTTGTAATATTTAATCGAGCTGTAATGATGGAGTTTTTTAATTTCTTCAAACCTCGTATTGGGATAAAGACCTTCTCCATTGATCGAAAGTTCAGGTTTGATACGCTGCACCTCGTACATGTCCACTTTCACCCGAGACTTGGTAAGGGCCTTGCCCTTATACTCATACTCAAAATAAGGCTCAATGTGCTGAAAAGTATTGCCCGTAATAGTCACTTTACCGGGTTCGCCAAGCATTTCCATACGTTGCGCCAAATTCACCGATGACCCCCAAACGTCGTAAGCAAGACGAATGTTGCCAATAATTCCAGCAATCACCGGCCCAGTGTTGATGCCTAGCCGAATTTCCCAATAATCTTCATGATCTGCGATCGCTTCGTACTTGAGTTTATCCATGAAGGCTTGTATCTGAAGTGCTGCACAACATGCATCAATTGGGTTGGTTGAATTTTCAACCGGAACACCTCCTGCACACATGTAGGCATCGCCAATCGTCTTGATTTTTTCAAGATTATTGGCTTGAATGATTTCATCAAACTTTTGAAATAATATATCCAATTTGGATACTATCCTACTCGGCTTCATCGACTCAGATATTCGAGTAAAACCGACCACGTCTGTGAACATGATTGAAACCTGTTTGAACGCTTGTGCTTTTACCTTGCCGTTTCGTTTGAGTTCAATGACGACTTGAGAAGGCAGTGTGTTCAGGAGCCATTGCTCTGTGCGGTCTTTTTCAATTTTTAAGAGTGCCTGTTGCTCATCAACCTTGTTTTTTTCTTCCTCTAAAAGACGCTTTTGCTCTTCAATTTTGGTTTTTTGCAAACGAATTTCTCTTGTTCGTTCGGCAATTTTTACTTCCAACCGCACTTGATTTCGCCTTGAAGTTTCTACCCTGCGGCGAATAAAAATGATGACAACAAGAAAAAAAACAGTGGCTACCAATAGCGATAGCCACCAAGACTGAAAAATGAATAAAATGAGCAACTTGCTCATGTTACGATATTAAAATTTATAAAACCAACTTGCCATCGGCAATGGGAAAGAATTCCCGTCAGTAATTACACCTGCCAAACTAATTTGAAAGGCCTTACTTTCGGTACGCTGAAAACGCATGCCTGGCATAATAATCAGTATATTTTGTTGAGGATTTACCACTTGCCAATCGCCCACCACTACTTGTTGTAAGATCCAACTATTCTGATCGTATTGGTATTCAATATTTTGTGTTCCATTATTGGTATTGTTGGTTGCCATAACGTACATACAATCATAAATAAAACTAGCTTTTTTACCCACTTTGGTTTGACCCGCCAAACCTATGATTGGCGCAGTTAATTTTACTCCTGATTTGAATTCGGTAGTTCCTTGGATTGGAATATCAGGATACTCCCCATTGATAGAAACATACGTACCTGGTGTAAGAATTTGCACCGGATACGTATAATCATTGCCATCATTGAAATGACCGAATCCCAAAGATAGGGTTGCATTTGAACGGCGATCTCCGTAGGTGACCATTCCCCAATACAAACCTCCTCTTCCACGGCCCGAATTTAAGTAACCGGAAGTGCCAAGTAAAGCCCCAACTCCATAATTGATTTTTGGATTTGCGGTGCCTCGAGTATATTTAAGCGCAAGGGCAATCGGAGAACCAATCCATGTGGACATCACACCAACAGAGAAATCTTTGTGCACCGCAAAATGTACTTCCGGACCATAAAGATTTACCATGGCATAATTCTCTCCTTTTTTTATCGGAAAGCAATTGGTGGTAAATTGATAACGTGTGGTAAACACCCCAGGGCTATTTACCTCACCGTCTTTTTGTACATCTTCTGAATAATCCAATTTTCGAATCGATTTGATATCACTTTTAGGGATGAAGACCTTTCCCAACATTTGTGTTTCAATGAGTACTTCTCGGCCGTCATCGGAAAGGATGTATCCAACGAATTCATTGCCATCGTTTTTGGTGACAATATATTTGGTGGTATCAGTTAGGGGCGTTGCAGTATTTGGTGCTTGAGCAAAAACACTTTGGCTACCGAAGTAGCCAAGTGTGAGCATCAAACAAATTCTAAAGAATATAGTTGATTTCATAGATTTAAAATTCAGTTATACGCAAAATTAATAATAACGTTGCGGACTTTGCTTATTAATTGGTTGTTTACTTTTTTGAACATTGAAACCCATGTTAACCCCTAAGAATCCGCCACCTCGTTGTGAACTGTAAAAAATATTTACCGGTACATTGAGTGCGCCCGCTTGGAAAGTTTTTCCAAAAGCAATCAAGAAAGACGTGCTCAAGCGTTTGGCGCCATCCTTGTCAAAATGTGTTTCAAAGCCAGGGTTGGCCAAGATATTGTTGTTTTGGTCCAGGATATTATTTTCATTGGCATAGATATCCCACTCTTGTGCTGTAAAATATCTGTTTTCAATTCCGTAAGTACCGTCAAGATCTAAGTACCCATAAGAGGTAGATGAAATACCAAACCTTGGGCCAAAAGCGAATTCATAATTTCCTTTTCCAAATCTAAAACCATTCAACAAAGAGAAAGATGGAATGAACTGACTTTGTTCAAGTCCAGAAATATTAATAATTCCTTCAACAAGTGCAGAGAAATTTTCGGTTCCTACATACTGGCCTTCTATTTGATAACCAATCATGGAAGTAAATGGTTGAATGCCTAAACCACCATATTTCACATCTCTAGTGGCAAAATCTCTTACATCGCCAGTCAGAACCGCCCCGCCGATTCGTGGACCCGAATTATTGACCTTACCAACGTTGTTAGATGTGATGATTTCGTTCTTAAATGCCAAGCGATCGCTAAGCACCTTATCTACGGTTAACCCATGCATTTCAAAAAGCACTATTTCTATCATGCGTTGAATTTCAGTTTCTTGATTGTCAAATTCTCGCACCGCAGACTTATACAAGGCTTGCCCTTTGACGTCAATAATTTTAATAGTAACGACAATTTTATTGCCCAGACCATCAATTGAACCCGACATGACATAATCTACCTTGAGCTCTTCTCCAAGTTTGGCCAAACAAGCTTGGCCATAACAGCCCACCTTATACTCTTCTTTAGCTTTGATGATTTCGTTCATATCAAATTCATCATAGACCTTATATTTATTGATTTTGATGAGCTCCAAACGCATCATTTTAGCAGCAGACTCTGGTTTGATAGTTAAGGAATTAATGTTCGGATTTGAAACTGCAATTGTATTGTTCGGTTGGGCAAGTAAGCTACCGAGGCCTAAAAAGATCGCTACTAGCAAGCTTGATAGTTTAAATTGATTTGTTTTCATAATTATAAATTTTATGATACAAAGTTGACCCTTATTCTCGACCAATAAAAACTGAATATCGGAAACTAAATTTAGGTAGTTGCGAAAAACGCAAGTGCTAGTCCATTTCTGGAATATCTGCTTCGATTTTCTTGCGAAAATTCAGAATTGTTTTTTCAAACTCAATAAAGAAATTATTGCGTTCGCGTTCATTGACAAGGCTTATCAGACTAGAGTTGGCCAATTGCTTATCTATGACCTGCTTGGCATCCTGCACATATTGAGGATCAGTTGTTTGCAAATAGTTCATAATGTTATGAGACAAGAACAAGCCTTGCTTGCCCCTACTTTCATAATAAAATGCAGAGTCAGCATTGATGGTTTCATTCAAATACATTTCAAAGGAATTCCCACTTGCTGGGGCTTGAGTCCCATAAATAAACTTTTTACCCAAATCGGCCTGAGCCCTCAGATGGGCAGAAAACATCATTAATCGATCGCAAAGAAAAAGGGCATAACTTGGGTCTTCAAATTGATTTGACTTGAAATAATACAATATTTGTCGTAGAAACCCACGCATAAGCTCTGGGTCGAAAATTTCTACTGAAGAGATGGTATTATAAGCTTGCAGTATGGACTTCCCCAATTCAAAGGCACGTTCGGTTGTTTTTTCATGATGAAACAACACATTTTTATAGTCCGGGATTTGCAAGTGTGTTTTGGCCCAAAAGAACAACTTAAAGCGCACTAATTGCGGGAAGTTTAAGAGCTGAAAAAAGTGCGTATTGTTGATCGTAAGCATGATTTTGGGGTCTTCGAGGTGCTTTAGTCGCTCGAATGCCTCAAGGATACCTTCCAAATAAGACTCCAATGAAAAGTCGTAGGCATTTAGGGGCGTATACCGAAAAATGACATTGGTTTTTTGTAATTGAATCAATGAATCGAAAGAAATATCGAAAGCCTTGCACAATCTTTTGAGCTCATCTATGGTAAGTGCAGTTTCATTGCGCATACGCCGGTAAGCAGCATCAGTGCTTATGTGCAAAGTATCACTAAGTACATTGCCCAATGATTCCCCTTGGGGAAGTTTTGCTTTAATGAGCTGCAGAAGTTGGTCTTGTATACTTTCCATTTAATGCAATGTAAAAAATTTAATCATTTATATAGGTGCGTTCAACTCGAGGGGAAATACTAGTCAATATTTCATAGGGTATTGTCTGAGCCTGGTTCGATAAATTTGTAAGTGTTTGATTGGGGCCTATGATTTCAACCTCAGATTGCAAATTTGCTTTTGGAGCCACTACCATGATCATGTCCATACAAACCCTGCCAATCGTTGGGCAAAATTCGCCATCGATATACACCCCACCTTTTCCATTGCTCAAATTGCGCTTAAAACCATCGGCATATCCTACAGGAATGATCGCGATTTGCGTATCTGCATTTAGCCTATCCGAACACCCATAACCAATACATTCTCCTTTTTTGAGGTGCTTGAGTTGTGAGATATGACTTTTCCAACTCATTACTGGTTTGAGCTTACTCTCCACTTCTGGGTCTAGATGAACTCCAAATAGTCCGATCCCCAAACGGACCATATCGTATTGCGCTTCTGGAAAATACGCCGCTCCTTCAGAATTGAGTATATGTCTGTGCACCACGTATGGGAGGGCCAATTGTAATTGATCAGTACAATTTTTAAAAGTTGCGAGCTGTAAGGCATTCATTGGATTTGAAGGTTCATCAGCACACGCCAAATGACTGTAGATACTCTTTATGACAACTTCAGGTTGGGCACTGATGATTTCAATGATTTGTTGAATTTCAGATGGGCCAAAGCCCAATCTATGCATTCCTGTATCTAGTTTGAGGTGTATTGGAAAAGCCTTTTTTTGATTGGCAATCAAAGCTCGAATAAATGAGTCGAGATGCGTCAGTGAATATATTGCTGGTTCTAGCTCATAAGCAATGCAGCGATCAAAACCTTTTTCTTCTGCATTTAAAACTAATATCGGAACGTTGATCCCGGCCTCGCGGAGCAAGACTCCTTCATCGGCATAGGCTACACCTAAATAATGCACACCACTTTTTACCAACTGCTTTGCAAGATGAAGTAACCCTGCACCATATGCCTGAGCCTTGACCATCGCCAAAATCTTGGTCTTTGGATTTAAAATTTGCTGGTATTGCCTGATGTTATGATGTAGGGCCGAAAAATCATAGCTTACTGTGGTGCTATGCGATTTTCTACGCCATTTAGACAGTAATTGCTCAGATAATGTGACGTCGCCCTTGATAAGCACATAATGGTGATCTAATAGGGGAAGATCAGTTGGCATTTCCTCCCAAAAGTAGTACTGTTCAATGCTATTTTCTGCACATAATTGGATCAATTTTGATTTGAGCGTTGGAGTTGCTTGAGGTATAAAACAACAAACCATTTTTGGTTTATCTGTTGCACTAGTTTTCAAGAAAGAAAGCGCTGCGCGAAAAGCTGTAAGATCAAGGTTGTAGGTATCATTTATAAGTTGCGCACCATGAAGGCCTTCAATAATTTCTAACCTATTGGCCAAAACTGGAAGTTGACTTATTGCATTTGCCGAGCACTGATGAAACTCAAGTGCACAGCGCAATGCCATTCTTGCATTATGACGTCTAATATTGTCATTAAAGGGAATCGCCTTGGCCAATGCTTCAAATTCGCTATTATCTGTAGATTCTATTGTAGTCGGATCGATTACCCATCTGGAGTTTTGAGATAAAATTTGAAGCGTATCTATATATTGTTCATCTGAAGCAAATTCGTGTCGAAATGGTGCAAAAAGCGAGGTAAGTACACAAAAATCTGGACAAATCATCCGAGCCAAGCGCTCCATTTCACCGGGTTTGGTAATAGCAGCCTCAATAATCCCTAAGTCACCTACCAAAGGAAGCTCAAGCAGCGATAGGGCTACGCCTAGCTGGGAATTGTAACTTTTAGGGCTGCGGTATACCCTAAGTGCGGGTGTCAGTAAATGGTATATCCATTCTTTGATTGTGGTTTTACCTAAAGCCCCGGTTAGGGCCAAAACTGGATACTCTAAACGCTTGCGATGAAAAGCAGCCAATTGCTGTAAGGCCTCCAAGGAATTTTGAACCTTGAAATAATAAGCGTCATTTAATGGTTCTGAGGGTAGGCTTTCCACCACAAAATAACGGACCCCTTTCTCATAAGCACTTGAAACAAACTCAAGACCACTCAACTGAGGGCCTTGCAAGGCAAAAAACACAAGCTCCTCGCCACTGGTAATCAAGCGGGTATCATAAGCCACCTGTTGGATGCGGCCACTTGATGGCATACTCGACACCTCTGCATTGATGATTTGAGCAAATTGTGAGATGGGCAGATCTAATTTCATGCAGTGGCTTTAATAAAACAGGTCCGACAAAGCGGTTTGTATTTTTCTACGGCGCCAACAAGTACTTGTTCGGTTTGCGAAACAGTACGGTGAGAGTACTGAGCCAAATTTCCGCAAGTAACACAAACTGCATGTACCTTACTCACAAATTCTGCTGTTGCCATCAGTGAGGGCATGGGGCCAAAGGGTTTGCCGGTGTAGTCCATGTCAAGTCCTGCAACAATTACCCTTACCCCTTGGTTTGCCAATTGCACGCAAGTTTCGATAATTTCTAAATCAAAAAACTGAGCCTCATCTATGGCCACAATGTGTTCGCCATTCCAATGTTCAAGGACCGCTAAAGCCGAAGCAACCCGAATTGCCTTCCAACTTTGACCCTGATGACTTACCACTGCTTGCGCGTCATAGCGGTCGTCAATGACAGGCTTGAATAATATGATGGATTGCTTTGCAAATTCTGCTCTTTTCAATCGACGGATGAGTTCTTCAGTTTTACCCGAAAACATGGATCCACATATTACTTCTATCCAACCTTGCTTCGAATTTTCTTTATTAAATTGTTCTAAAAACATAGTGCGGTTGAATGAGATTGTGAAATGTTTTCTAATTTTGGTTCGGTTGCTATATTGCAACCTATCTCCACGAAATTAATAAGTTATCAGCAATGTCAGAAAAAAGTACCTCACTAATGATGAAAACAATCCTTGGACACCTTCAAAATGGTGTAGAAAAACTAGAATCTGGTGCTTTGACCCCTGAGGATATGGAATTATTGGTAGAAGATTCCAAAGAACTTTATGAACGCCTGGTTATTTTGCGATATAAAATTTATGAAAGCAACGTACTTGGGGTCAAAGAACCAATTGTTTCGGCCAGCATACGTCAAACTGAAATTGAAACGCCGATTGATCTTTTTGGATCACTTACTGAACCCGAATTTGAAGTTACTTATACTGCCGAAGATGAAAATTCTTTGGAAGAAGAGGACGTTTTGGAAGAAGATCAAGAAATTCAAGTAATCGATGAAAGTATAGAAGAGGAGGATATTCAGGAAGAAGAGGAAATTCAGGAAGAAGAGGAAATTGAGGAAGAGAAAGAAGTAGTTGTTGATGATTTACAAATCGAAGCCGAGGAAGAAGCAGAGGAAGAAGTAGAGGAAGAAATCGAAGAAAATATTGAAGAATCAAGCTCAACAACTTGGGCCCCTGAATTTTCTGCTGACCAACCCATCTGGATGGCTGAAATGGAGGCCAACATAAGAGATAACCGTAGTGTATTCCCACTCGATAGCCTGATAGGTGCATTTACACTCAATGAGAAGCTCCAATTTATCAATGAGCTTTTTGATGGGTCATCGGATGATTTTTCGGCAAATATCAAACAACTAGACCAATTGGCATCTATGGATGCTGCTCGACATATGCTTGTAGAACTCTCTGATACTCATAATTGGGATACAGAATCAGAAATCGTAGAAGATTTCTTGTTTAAAATCTGTCGTCGTCATGCGGCTGGGGCTTAGGCTTGCCTTTATTCTATGGGTTCAATGTAGTTTTGCTCAAGTTTATCCATACCGACAATTCATTGATTCACTTTGTAGTCCGCAATTCTCGGGAAGAGGCTATGTAGATTTAGGCGCTCCAAAAGCTGCCAATTATATTGCCAAAGAATTCAAGCATATCGGGCTCAAGCGCCTTACAAAACAATATCAGCAATACTTTACTTTTCCCGTTCAAACATTTCCTGGTAGATGCAACTTTATATTGGACCAAGACACCTTGATTCCAGGGGTAGATTTCATAGTAGATCCAGCCTCGGCAGGCATTCAAGAGTTTAGGTTCAAGATTGTTTATTGCAGTGTACCAACGCTATACAAAGGTGTTGAAAATTTCAAACCCTGTCCAGCAGATCGCATTTTGGTAGTACAAACGTTTGGCTTCGGAGGAGATACCAACCAAGTTTTAAAAAAACGTTTGAAGGAACTCAAGCAATTTGCCCCAACTATAGAGGTTATTGAAAAAAAACTAACTTGGTCTGTAAGTCAACAACAGGGTTTGTATCCTGCCATCCAGGTGCTGTCTAGTGCCATACAAAAAGATGCCCTTCAAGCACAGCTTTACATTGATACAAAATTTATTCCCCATTTTGAATCGAGCAATGTAATTGGGTATTTGCCAGCTGCCAAAAAATGGAAGGAAAAACCATTTATTGTACTCACGGCGCATTATGATCACCTCGGGAAAATGGGCCAGGAGGTCTACTTTCCTGGAGCCAATGACAATGCCTCAGGGGTGGGAATGTTACTATACATTGCCCATGAACTGACCAAAAAACGCAATGAAGCTTATAATTATATTTTCATTGCCTTTGGTGGTGAAGAAGCCGGGCTTGTTGGCTCGAATTATTTTGTAAGCCATCCGCTCATTGACCTAAATCAGATAAAATTTTTACTCAATACAGATATAATGGGTAGTGGGGAGCAAGGTATTACGGTTGTCAATGCTACGCTTTTTAATGAAGAATTTCAATTACTAAATAAGATCAATAAGAAGAGCAACTTTGTAAGTGAAATAGAATCTAGAGGGCCGGCAGCTAATTCAGATCACTATTTTTTTACACAGCGAGGTGTACCTTCTTTTTTTATATATACCATGGGAGCCAACAAGAATTATCATGACATTTATGATACGGCCCAAGAGTTGAGCTTTGCTGCATTTGAACCACTAGCTAGGCTATTGATCGAGTTTCTTTTATCATTTTAGTCGGCGAACAAGGTAGCTTGTTTGCATGATTAAGACACACAAAGACAAGCCCAATAAATATAATACCAATTCGTTAGGTTGGTCACTATAAATCAGCGCCAAGCAGGCTGAAAGGTAACCAAGAAGTTGCGTTACACTAAGTACTAATAAACGAAAAGTCAGTGAAGTTACATCAGCTGTTTTTTTAACAAATAAGATGCCCGTACTCAGTAGCAAAAGCAGTAGAGACGCACTTTGAACCACAAGCATTTGTCTTAAATCAATTTGAAAAACATCAGTGGTTTGTAGGATAACAAATACAAAATGTACTGCGCCTAAGGTTGCTAAATAAGACCAGACGCCGATGGTTTTATTCAATTTAGTTTTCATTATCAAGCTGTTGTACTTCTTTGATAACCAAATATAGACCAATACCAACACCCGTTAGCCCTAAAATAACGGTAAACAAATAGCTGAAGTGATATTTATTATCTAGGTATACCCCTAACCAGGTGAATAAGCCAATAACGGCCGCCATTTGTATAGCAACTGTGCTGAGTCTGAGAAATGGATTGGAGCTATCTTTACTCATCAAATGCAGGCTCTGCATCTAATTTTTGGGTACTCACTCCGGCACGCATGACACATGCGCCTTCAAAAAATGCACCCTCTTCAATGTGCAATTTCATGGTTTGAATATCTCCTTTTATGCGAGCTGTTGAGCGCAAAACCAATAAGTTTTCTACAATGAGCTGCCCATCCATTGCACCATCGATTTCGGCATTTACACAAACGAGATTGCCGTTGATTTTTCCAGAAGATCCAATGATTACTCGACCCGCACAAGATACATTGCCATTGACTTCTCCATCTAGAAGAATATTGGTGTCTGAGGTCAGGTCTCCATTGATTTCGGTGCCTGCAATAATTCGGTTGATTCGGTCGGTGTTGTCAGTTTGTTGAGAACTCCCGAAGATGTCTTTTCTTAGCATGTTGCCTAGTAATTGTCGATAAAAAACTCTTTATAATCATCAAATTTCGACGTTTCTATCAACTTTTTCAAATTTTCTTGGCTGATAATGTATATTTTATTGTTTTGATACTCATCCAAATACTCTGCACCGGCCTTGTAGGCATTGATATAATCCCATGCTATCTTGCTTGTAGGGAATTCAGAAATTAAGATGAAGTTTGTTTCGGAGAGCGTTAATTTTACAGAAACTTTCACCTTTGTGGTTTTGAAAGCCTTGGTTGAAAAGTTGGCAATAGAAGTGCGTGCATCGTCAGCCTCCTCGTCTTCATCGAGCAGCACTATTGCAAAATGTGGTGGATTGTCCGAATAGGTAAAAATTGACTTTTTGCTTTCATTGAGCTTCACTTCAAAGGTTGAGTAACCTTTTTGAATTATTGCCAACATTTCTTTTGCACGAACGGCTTGTTCGGACTTGGGCTTCTCCTCTATCAAACGCTGAAGTAATGGAATGAGCTCTTTTTTGTTTTCAGTGAGCTGCCCCGTTGCTAAGACATTCAATAATAGGTATTCAGCACGGTAAGCGTTGGACGGTTCTTGATCAATGACGCTTTGAGTTGCCTGCTGAACTTGAGCATAATATGCCTGATCATATTTTTTTACCAAAGCCAAATAGGCCTCTTGATCTTTTTGTGCACTTTCTTTTTGCTTGATATAAAAGTCTGGATCTTTGAAATACTTAGCTGCATCTGAGAGAGGGTATTTGGCAATGATATACTGCTTGTATTCCTCTGCCTTTGTGCCAGCCTCATAGATTTTATATAACTGAAAAGCCGCAGAAAGATCTGTAGGGTGATCTAGATTTTTTTCAAGAATGGCAAGAAACTGAGCGGCTGCCAATTCAGATTCATTGAGTATTTCTTTGTACAACACTCCTGATGAATAAAGGGCTTCTAATAATCTTTCTTGTGAGGCCTTGAGGGCTTCTGCTGTAAGGGGAATATTCTTGAGTAAACTTTCAACACTCAAGGTATCTGACTTTGTAGCGGTAGTTTGATCTTGTGTGCTGTCTTGGCCATTGATATCAATATTGGCATTCAATACGATTCGTTCGCTTCGCCGCCAATCATCTGTATTTTCTCTAAGGCCCCAATTTTTTCTAAATTCATTGTAGCCATCTTCGCGCAATTTAGGATTGTTAAAGACAAACTTGTTTGCGTTTGTATTGTTATTGACCGGCTGACTTTGCTGCAGGGCAAGTAATTTAGCGGCTTCCTGTTCTTTTCTGCGTTGTTCGTCGCGCTTGATTTGTTTGATGGTTTCTTTTAAAAAATCTTCTCTATCTTTTTCTGATAAGGCTGCTATTTTTTGAACGGAATCTTCAAATTGCGCAATTTCAATAGCTTTTACAAGGTCAGCAAGCTTGATGGCCTTGCTTTTGATCATTTCACCATTCGGATAGTCATCGGTTATGAATCTAGCGCTTGAATCATAGTATTTTTGAGCCGATATGAAGTTCTTTTCAGAAAAAGACAAATCACCGAGTTTTTCATACGATTGCGCACGCTGACGCTTGTTATTGTTTGAAAAAAAGGCAGACGAAGTTAAATGCGATTTGGCGAGGGGCTTGTTCCCTTTATTGAGCTCCATTAGGGCCATCGCATAATAAATTTGATCCTTAAAGGTGGCATTCTTGGCGTCGCGAAGCATTTTTTCTAAGTCGGCCATGAGTTTATCATCACCACTTACAATTGCTCGATTGAGCCGTGCATTGAATGCGATTTCCGGTGCTGCAGCAGGCCGATAGGCCTTAGTGTAATGGATTGTTGCATCGGAAGTGTTTCCAAGTTGTTGATGCACTTGGGCAAGGATATAATTCAAGCGGGCTTTTTCCTTTGCATTGCTGCATTTTTCAATCGCCAATTGCAAGCCGATGATGGCCTCATCATATTCCTTTCTTCGCAGAGCTAAATCTGCATAAGTCTTGTGAATTTCAAATTGCAAATCCTTATTCATCAAGGGGGCTTCCTCTGGATTCTTATCCTTTATAAAAGGAATATAATCCGTGAGCTGCTTGTCATTTTGGATTTCTGCTCTTTCATTGAGTGCATCTAAAATGAGCTTGGCATCGGCATATTTCCGCTGTTCGATATTGATTCTTGCGATCCACAAACTTGCCGTGTATGCACTTGGATCCTTGACAAAAAATCGCTTTACAAACTGAAAGTTGTCAAGAGCTTTTTGATAATCCCTGCGATAAAAATAGGCCTCGCCAACGGTAAGCCAATTCTCATCGATCCATTTATTGTATTCAACTGTTTTGTAGAACATGTTTTCTGCCGTAGGCATGCTGTGATTGAGAATCACTTTTGCACATTTAACCACAGCAGTATCAATGGCGGGAAGCATCCCCTTGACTTCTTTTTCATTGGGGACGGGGAAAACCGGCAAAATGGTATAAAAATCCTCTTTACGACTATCTTGGTAGGTCTTTAGCGAAACGCGGAGCAACTCTTTTGCATTGAAATGCCCATTGTATTTGGCGGTAGTCTGGTGGTAAAACCTGTTGATCGGCGTATTATTTTCTGTTGAACAAGCCCATGACAAGAACAGAAGTAGCGTTGTCAGAAAAAGGTAAAGGCTTGATCGCATTGAGATTAGAATAAACATGATAACGCTTAAATTGCGTATTTAGTATGTAATTTACGCAATATTGGTGAAGACTTGCTGAATATCGTCATCATCTTCAATTTTATCTAACATTTTCTCAATGTCGACTAATTGTTCTTCAGTAAATTCTACAGGGCTCGTTGGGATACGCTTTAAACTAGACTTTTGCACTTCAATCTGCATGTCTTCTAAGGCTTTGGCAATGGTACCAAAGGCAGTGTAATCACCGTAAACGGTCAGTAATCCCTCCTCGATTTCAATTTCTTCACAACCTGCATCGATGAGTTCAAGCTCAAGCATTTCCGGATCCATTTGATCTGTGCGCACAATTTCAAAAACACTCTTGCGAGCAAACATAAATTCCATAGAACCGTTCGGTACTACTGCCCCACCCGCTTTGTTGAAATAAGATTTGACATTGGCAACTGTTCGTGTCGGATTGTCGGTAGCACATTCCACATAAACCAATACGCCATGAGGTCCTTTTCCTTCGTAATTTACTTCAGTAAAGGAGGCAATATCTTTTTGAGCTGCACGCTTGATAGCGGACTCGATATTGTCTTTTGGCATATTCTCAGACTTGGCATTTTGAATCGCTGTGCGCAATTTAGCATTAGTAGTTGGGTCCATTCCACCTTCCTTAGCAGCCATAGTGATGGCTTTGCCAAGTTTTGGAAACATTTTGGACATTTTGTCCCAACGTTTTTCTTTTGCTGCTCTGCGGTATTCAAATGCTCTTCCCATGTGCGTTTATTTTGGGCAAAAATAAGCAATTCAGTATGAAAATTCAAGTGCGTAATTTAGACTCAGGCCAAGATCTGCTCAATGTAATTGAGCAATGGTTCTTTACCAAAGCCAGATTCACTCGAAGTGGTGAAAACTGGAGGCAATTCAGCCCAATATTTGAGCATCTCTTTTTTGTATTTAGCCAGATTCTTTTGCAATGCCGTACTTGACAATTTATCTATTTTGGTAAATACCATGGAAAAAGGAAGACCTTTCTCACCGCACCAATTCATGAATTCGAGATCAATTTTTTGGGGCTCTAGGCGAGCATCGAGCAAAACAAAAATATTGTATAGCGTTTCCCGCTTGGTGAGGTAATCGGAAATAAACCGCTCAAAAGTACTGCGCTGAGACCGGCTCACTTTGGCATACCCATAGCCTGGTAAGTCTACCAAATACCAAAGCTCATTGATCAAAAAATGATTAATGAGTTGGGTTTTACCGGGGGTGCCAGAAGTTTTGGCCAAGCCCTTTTTGGAAGTTAACATATTGATTAATGAAGACTTCCCTACGTTTGATCTGCCAATAAAAGCGAATTCTGCCTTGCCATCACTAGGGCATTTACTGACTTCTGTATTGGAAATAATGAACTCTGCGCTTTTAATCTGCATGTTGCAAATTTACTTTAATCTTTTATTTTTGCAGCCATGTGAACAAACTATGTTTAAGGTTGTTAAGATTTAATTACCATAGCCATGGCAGAGTATAAGATTAAAGATATTGAAATTCTAACGGGCATCAAAGCGCATACCATTCGTATTTGGGAAAAACGTTATGGCATGCTTATACCCGAAAGAACGGATACAAAAATTCGCACTTATACCGATGCTGATCTCTCCTTTTTACTCAATATAAGTTTGTTGAATAAAAGAGGGGTCAAGATTTCTAAAATCGCCACCATGGGGACTGAGGCCATACATAATATGGTTGCCGATATCCGTTTAACAACATCTGTAGATAACGCCGAAGAGAAACTCATCTTAGCCCTTTTAGAATTGGATGAACAACTTTTTCGAAATACCCTAACTGACCTCATCAATGAAAAAGGATTAGAAGCTACTTTTACCGATCATTTGATACCATTTTTAGACCGTATCGGTGTGATGTGGTTGGTCAATAGCATTAGTGCTGCACAAGAACACTTTATTTCAAATCTCATAAGACAAAAGGTAATTTCCGAAATAGATAAATTACCGATTCCTGTTAAAAACAAAGAAAGTATTTTAATCTTCTTGCCGGAGCATGACTGGCACGAGATTGGTTTATTGTTTTACCAATATTTACTTCGATCAAAAGGATTTTGCACCTATTACCTTGGACAAAGCCTTCCTTATGATTCATTGATAGACTGCATTGAAAGACTTCAGCCTACGGTAGTTTTGAGCAGCTGGTTAACAGCTGTAGATGAACATTTCATTGTTGGCTACTTCAAACAGCTTCGCAATGACGCGCCACAAATAAGAATTTTAGCCGGAGGTGCTCAAATTCATACGCATAGCGCTATACTCAAAGACCTCATTACGGAGGTTAAAAATGCGGGAAGCTTGCTGGCGCTTTTTGACTAAAGCACCATATTTACAATCTTACCATGCACCACGATTATTTTTTTAGGCGTTTTGCCTTCTAACCACTTTTGTGTTTCCGGTTTTGAGAGCACTTCAGCTTCTACCTCTGCAGCGCTTAGAGAAAGCTCAAGACTCAATTTAAAACGCATTTTGCCGTTGAACGAAACCGGATAATCAAAAGTACTTTCCTTTAAAAAATCAGGATTGCAAATAGGATAAGTTTCATTAAAAATACTGGCAGCCTCTGGATGCATTAAGGACCAAAGTTCTTCACAAATATGAGGCGCATAAGGAGCCATCAAGATAGTGAGTTGTTCTAAAATGTGACGGTTATTGCATTTTTGCTCCGTAAGTTCATTCACACAGATCATAAAACTTGATACTCCAGTATTGAAAGAGAACCGATCCAAATCATCGGTAAGTTTTTTGATGGTTTTGTGGAGCGTTTTGAGCGCTTGAGACGAGGGGGCCTCAGTTGAAAGCTCAAACTTTCCATCGCTATGAAATAAGCGCCAGTATTTCTTTAGAAAATTGTGCACGCCCGTAATGCCCTTCGTATCCCAAGGCTTGCTTTGCTCTAGTGGACCCAAAAACATTTCGTACATGCGCAGTGTATCCGCACCGTATTTTTCACAAAGATCGTCTGGCGTAACCACGTTATACCAACGCTTGGACATTTTATCAACCTCTCTTTGTACGATTACTTTACCCTGCGCATTGGGAACAAAAACTTGATTGGCAAACTGTGGTTGCCATGCTTTTAGTGCATCCAATTGTATGCTATCGTCATCATTGAGCAAGTCGATGAGAATGCGAACCTCTCGGAACCCTTCCTTGTTGGCAGGAAGCATGTCTGCCGAGTACATCTTTTGATCAGGGCCAATAAATGCAATTGCCGATTTACCTAAAATCATGCCTTGATTGATAAGTTTGGCAAAAGGCTCATCAAAAGAAATAAATCCCAAATCAAAGAGTACTTTGGTCCAAAAACGTGCATAAAGCAAATGCCCTGTAGCATGTTCAGAGCCGCCAATGTATAGATCCACCTGCTTCCAATAAGCTAATTTAGATGCATCTGCAAAAGCAGAGTCGTTGTGAGGATCTATATAGCGTAAAAAGTACCAAGAACTCCCTGCCCAACCCGGCATGGTATTGTATTCCATCCTGTCGCCTAGTTGGCAAGACCAAGCTTCTTTGGCGGCCCTTGCAAGTGGCGGTTCGCCATCTTCGGTAGGTAAATAGGCATCAACCTCAGGTAAGGTCACGGGTAATTGAGTATCTTCTACGAGCATCGGCACGCCATCTTTGTAATAGACCGGGAAAGGCTCGCCCCAGTAGCGCTGGCGCGAGAACACTGCATCTCGCAAACGGTAATTAGTTTTTCCTTGTCCTATCCCCTTTCTTTCAATTTCATCGATGATGCGCTCTGTAGCGGATTTAATATCTAGTCCATTTAAAAAATCTGAATTGGCAATGACGCCCTCTTTTTCAGTAAAAGCAGACGCTGAAATGTCTTGATCTGCAAAAATATTTGGAATAGCCAATCCAAAATGCTTGGCAAAATCATAATCGCGTTGGTCTCCGCAAGGTACCGCCATCACAGCTCCTGTGCCGTAGGAGGCTAATACATAATCGCCGATCCATATTGGAATTTCTGCACCTGTAAATGGATGAATGGCATAAGCGCCAGTAAATGCACCCGTAATATTTTTAACATCAGCTTGGCGATCGCGCTCTGTTTTGAGTGCAGCCTGTTGTTGGTAGGCTTGAATAGTTGCAGCTTGGTCGGGTGAAGAAATTTCATTTACAAATGGATGTTCGGGGGCTAATACCATAAAACTCACACCAAAAATGGTATCGGGTCTGGTGGTAAAAACCTCGATTTGTAGGTTGCTATTTTTGACGACAAAATGAACGCTTGCCCCTTTGGACTTTCCGATCCAATTGCGTTGTTGTTCCTTCAGGGCATCGGTCCAATCGACGCGTTCAAGACCTTCAAGTAATCTTTCAGCATATGCTTTAATACGCATTGACCATTGCATCATGCGTTTTTGCTCAACTGGATGCCCGCCGCGTTCAGATACGCCATTGACAATTTCATCATTAGCCAAAACAGTACCAAGAGCAGGGCACCAATTTACCCAGCTTTCAGCCAAATAAGCCATCCTGTATTGTTGTAATACTTCCTCTTTTTGCGCTGAAGTAAAGGAATGCCAAGTTGGGGCATCAAATTGTTGCTCACAATCGTGAATGGCAGTGGTATGGAGATTCCCTTCTTTTTCGAATTGAGCAACTAAAATTTCGATATCCCGTGCTTTATCAGCGCTTGTGTCGTAATAAGCATTAAATAGTTGCTTGAAAATCCATTGGGTCCATTTATAATAAGAAGGGTCTGAGGTGCGCACTTCACGGCTCCAATCGAAACTAAAGCCCATTAAATCAAGTTGCTGACGGTATCTGTTGATATTCTCTTTGGTAGTAATTGCAGGGTGTTGGCCAGTTTGAATGGCGTATTGTTCAGCAGGAAGGCCAAACGAATCATAACCCATCGGATGCAAAACATTGAACCCTTTGAGGCGTTTGTAACGGGCATAAATATCAGAGGCAATATAACCTAAGGGGTGCCCTACGTGCAAGCCCGCTCCTGATGGATAGGGGAACATATCCAAAACATAAAACTTTGGTTTAGTGAGGTCTTCGGTAACTTTATAAGTGTTGCGCTCTTGCCAAAGTTTGCGCCATTTGGCCTCTATTAAGTTAAAGGTATAGTCCATGTTTGCTTGTAGAAAGCACAAAGATACAAAGCTTAAGGTTCATTACAAGTTCATGAAGAGAAAGTAAAGGCCGAGAAC
>Ga0102812_10000607_pt1 | contig 25437 bp, 25 predicted proteins | sample ColrivemetaGS713_FD_79334 | JGI IMG/M metagenome (GOLD analysis project Ga0102812, IMG submission 79334) | Estuarine microbial communities from the Columbia River estuary - Flood tide ETM metaG S.713 | ecosystem: Environmental > Aquatic > Marine > Intertidal zone > Estuary | place: USA...
TAAAAGCTGAAGCTACTGGCGATTACATGGGTAAAATGGCCCAAACCAGATCTCAAGCTTTACAGGATATTGTAACTTCTAACAGACAGCTACAAGCTGATATGTTAACAAAAGTACCTTCACTACAAGAGGCCGCATTACAACCTAGTCAAGTTATTAGAGATATTGGTGCGGATTATGAAGGTAGATCTCAAGCAGAAATTGATGCTGCAAGAGAAAGGTTTGAATTTGAACAACAAGCACCAGGTCAATCACTTAGAGATGCATCTTCAATGCTAGGTGGGATTGACTTTGGAAGTGTAACTAAGACTACAGGAGGAGGTAAGTAATGCCTATACCCGCATTATTAGCAATGGCGTTAGGTGGAGCAGCAATAGGTGCTTTAGCTAACCCAGATGATAGAAAGAAAGGAGCCCTTGCAGGATTAGGTGTGGGTCTTCTTGGCCCAGCTGCTGCTGGTGCTATGGGAGCAGGTGCTACTGCCGCAGGTGCTACTACTGCCGCAGGTGCTACCGCCGCAACTACTACCGCCGCAGGTGCTGCTGCCGCCCCTGTAGGTATGATGGCTAAAATGAATGCTGCTGCTCAAGCAGGCCTTACTAAGCTAGGCACTATGGCAACAAGTGAGACAGCTAAAGGTCTTGGTAAATCAGCTGCTGAGGGTGCTGTGGGGATTGGTGTACAACAGGCATTAACTCCTAAGCAAGTACAACATGCACAAACACAAAGCATGGCAATTCAAACCCCACAACAAGCACCACAAAGTATGTATCAACAAGCAGCAATTAATACTCAAAATAGAATGAAGCGTAGGGGACAACCCAAAAGGTTCATTTAAAAAAAGGGGAATATAATGTCAGAATCAAATTCACTCGTCAAGCTTTTCAATGATATTATGAAAGGCATGGATGACGATGACGAAAAAAAATTACAGCAGTTTACTCCTGATGGTGTACCTGCAATGATTGCAAGACCCCCTATGCCTGAGGAGGTAACGCCTCGTGTTAAAGAAAACCAAACAGTACGTCAAAAACAAGAAGAATACTATTTGGATACCTTAGATGGATCAGACCCCAGGCAGTTGCGAAGTGCTAATAGTATAAGAGCAGAGATAACTGGTCCTAATAACAACAATAGGGTCGTCCCTGCTCCTCAACAACCTGTAGGTCCTATTGAACAACCTGTAAGACCTATTGAACAACCTGTAAGCTCCATTGAACCACCTGAGTTACTAAGAAGAATACCACAGTATGAGTCAAGACTTGACGACCCTCAAGCTGGTATTGTACAACCAGATGGTAGAATGGGTACACATCAAATGGCTGCTGAAGTAGACCCTGAAACAGGGATGATGACAGCTTTCCCTATGATCACTGAGATGCCTGATGGTACGTTAAAGCAGTTTGAAAATAAAGATGAAGCTTTAGCATACAATAAATCTGTTAATAACGTAAAAGCATTTAGTGATCCTCAAGAGGGTATTGACTACGCTAAGGGTGGTTACAAAGAAGGTACTGCATTAGCACCTACAGATCAACAAAAGTTTTCTGAGCAGTTTGGGGATGTACCTTTAATGGGTGAGGTTCCTAAAGTAGAACAAGTAAGTGAGGTTGAAAATAGGATAACAAAGTACTTAGAGTCTGATGAAGGTAAAGGGGTATTTCCTAATGCACCCGAAGAAAGACGAAGGGGTTTTGTTGAGAAAAAAGTATTAAAAGAAATGGAAGGGGAAAGGGAAAGACTTTCTAAAACTGCACCTGTTTCAGAACAAGAAAGAGCTGAGTGGAGATTATCAAACCCTCAACTGTTTCCTGGAGCTGAACCAGAGGCTATAGATAAAATTATCCAAGAAGAAAAGTATGGTACTAAGAGGGATGATAAGTATTTTAATACTAAGGTTAAACCTCTCGAGCTTACTGAAGATGGTGTACCCTCTTTGATTGCAAGACCACCTAACGGTGAAAAGGTAGAACAAGAAGTTGTATCTAGTAATCAAGCAGTGGTAGACCCTAACAACCAAGATGCTAAGTCTTCAGTTGATGCTGAAGTAGATAGGCTATTGGAAGAAGGTTTACCTAGAGGTATGATGGGTGACGATGGTAGTCTTGAGTTTGAACCAGTAGATCCAAATAAATTAGACCCTAGTGGTGACCCAGTTAAGGTTAAAGAAACTAAACAAGGGTTCCTATCTACACTATGGGATGGGGTTAAAGATATTATTGTAAGCCAAGTTAAAGACCCTGCAAACCAAAAAGCACTCTTTGCGTATGCTGTTAGTCGTGCATTAGGTTATGATGGTGTTACTCTTGCAAGTCAAGTGCTATCTAATGAGTGGAAGGTTGGTGCAGCTACTGCTAAACATGAGCGAGAGCTTGAGAAACTTTATGGTAAAGAAAACCTAGCTGCTTTGAAAAAGCAACAGGAAAACCTAACCATAGATTACTCTAAGCCTGTGACTGTGTTTAACCCTGATACTCAAGAAAACTACACTGTATTTATGACTAAGGATAAACAAGGTTTTGTATTCGATGACGGAGGCACTGAGCCTTTTACTGTCTCAACATTACTTCAAGGTGGTTATTCTATTGGTGAAGGTTTAGACTTTGCGGATCAACAGCAATTACTTTCTGATTTAATGGAAAAAGATGCAAAGACCTACGCTGCAACTATAACAGATAATTTCTTAAACCCAGACCTTGAGGGCAAAGAGCGAGATAACGTTAAGAAAGCCCTGGCACTTGCCAGCGAACCTCCAGTTATTAGGGCAGCTATGACTGCGTTTACTAATAAGTATGGAAGGGGTACTGACTTTACCACTGCTGAAGTAAAAACTATAGCAAGTAATGGTATAAATAATTACTTACGTGCTGTTGCTGATGGTAGAGCTAAAGGTTCTAAAGACCTTATAGGTTACATGGATTACGAGCAGATTAAGTATGATATTACCGACAATGGAATACCATCATCCTTCTTCACTATCTCAGGTGAAGAGGATCAAGAGATTGGTGTTAATGGTTGGTCACGTACTAATAATGTCGTTAACAAAGTAACTAACAACATTAACTCAAGATTAGGTAAAGGCTCTTACACTAACACGGATATCTACAAAGTACTAGCTGATGAGTTCAATAAGAAGCAAGGTGATAAAGAGTTTATGACTTTTTGGAGCAAGGCATCTAATAACTCTGCAGAAGATAAGGCAGAAGCCTTGTCACCAGCTATGCTATGGGTTCAAAGTATTACGAGGCAGGATGTATCGCCTTCATACAAAGCCCCTAGCTTAACTGAGGTATTAGATATGTTAGCCAAAAGAAAGGGTTAACTTAAACTATAGGAGACTAGTCGATTATGAGCGACAATAAACAAGTATATTATGGGCAAGACGCAATAGCTCAGGTCGAACAAAACATAGGTAGGGAATTAACCTATGCGGAGAAAAGAGTCGTTGAGGAAGAGGGGTACGTTGCTACCCCTTACCTCGATACTAAAGGTGTTATTACACAAGGAGTTGGTCAAACAGGAGAGTGGATTGAAAAAGGTTTTGAAGCTGCATATCAACATCACGTTGACAGAGCTGAGAGACGAATCCCAGGCCTAAGAGACCTACCAGAACCCTTACAAGCTGAGCTAGTACAAGCTGAGTATAGGGGTGACTTAGGGACTTCTCCCACTTTTGTACGATTGCTGAATGCAGGTAACTATGGAGAAGCATCTTCTGAGTTCCTTGATAATAATGACTATCGAAAATCACAAGAAGAAGGTACAGGCGTGCATAAGAGAATGAAGAAAGTCTCTGATGCAGTTGGCTCTTATGCCTCAGAAAAGAGGAGAGCAGTACCTGAGGCTGCACTTCCTACAGACGACTTCCAAGTCGGAAGCTCAGGGTTCTCATTTCTTGACGGTGATACTATCATTAATCAAGAAACTGGGGAACGTATTAGGTTTCCAGAAATAGATCTAGCAGAACTCACTAAAGTTACTCGTGAGCAAGGCTATGATGTAGGTGAAGGAGCAGGTCAGGTAACTAAACAGTATGTTTCTTACTTGGCTAACAAATATGGATATACAAATGTAGTACCCTCTAAGCAAGAAGACAAGTATGGGCGTAAGATTGGGGACCTTAAAGACTCCAATGGTAACTCCTTTACAGACTTTTTGATTGGTGCGGGTATTGCAAGGCCTACATTTATAGGTGACTCCACTCAGATGATGAGTGATGACAGCTACAATAGGTTTTTATACAATCAAGGCTTGCGTAGTATACGTAAAGATGAGCCTAAAACTGATTTTGAAAAGGCTGCTGAGCTTATTAAGGTAGCTGCACTAGAGCCATCTAACGGTGTACCTCTAGCTAAGATACAAGCATTCAATGAAGAAGAGTTTGCGGCTAACCCTGAGTTATTCTCGGGGGTAATCCTTAGAAACAAGAATGCAACCTATGATAACAGGTCAAAGACACCATTCTCAAGTGCATTCTCAGCGGGTATGACATCAGCTGGTAACTCTTTTAAGATAGCTTCTGCAGCTATTGCAGATACTTTAGGTGCAGATACAGCTCAGGCATGGTTTGAGGGTAGTGCTGACTATAGTAAATCAAAGTTAGCTAATGCACCTAAAATAAGACTGAGCTACAAGGACGTAGACTGGACTTCTTTTGACCAGATCTCAGAGTTCCTAGGGGCTAATGTTATGATGTCCCTACCCTACATGGGTGTAACTGCAGCTGCTGTGATAGCAAAGCCGTTTACTCTTGGTGCTAGTCTAGCCGCACCTGTAGCAATGTACTCAGGTATGATACTTGATGAAATGCCAGGGAAGTTAGAAGATAAAAGCTATGGGGCAGCTCTTGCAGGTGGTACTATTGCCGCTGCGCTGGATAAGTTAGGTCTTAAAGCAGCTCTGGGAACCTTTACTCCATCGCATTTCTTAACTGGTGAGGCTAAAGAGAAAGCATTAGACGCTATAATTAATAGTGGTAAGGTTCAAACAAGAGAACAAGCTAAGGATGTACTGGCTAGTGCGACTAAACGTGAGCTATTAGGCTACGTAGACGATGCAGCTGACTTTGTACAGAATCAAATCACTAAAGGCTACATGCTTAAGCAATTTGGTAAGAGACTTATGGCATCTGCAGGTGTTGAGGGTAGTACAGAGGTGCTACAGGAACTAACACAGTACACTGCATCTGTTATGGGATCTGAAAAGACCTGGGATTACGCTGAGATTGAAGAACGAATGGCTAATGCTGCCATTGCAGGCAGTATGATTGGTGGTTCTTTCTCTGTACCCTCTACAGCTTTCCAAGCAGGACAATGGAAGGATGCGGGTGTCGCTAAATCTGAATATGATAATAGATTTGATGACGCTTCTTCAGGCTTTAGGGCAGAAGCTGCTGCTGATACCTCTGATGGTAGCCCAAAGGGTGTTATCCCTAGTATTAGTGAGAAGCTCGGTACTGTTTGGAATAAGATTAACTTAAGAAAAGCAGCAGACAGAAAAGCAGGTGTTGATGCTAAGGATAAACGAGGCTTTGCTGACATTGCTGATAAGGGTGATGAGACTAAGGATAGTAGATCTCGAGGGACTAAGCTTAAGGATGCTCTAAGTGATCCGGTATCTACCCTAAGGAGTGCGTTAGACACTCGAGTCACATTAGAGATGCTTAACAAGAGCCCAGCTTTACGTTTACTCTATGATCAGTTTGGTGGTAGAAAGAATAAGACATACGGTGGAGTTGACTTTCAGAACGACAAGACTCAAAACTTTACAGATTTTGAAAAGTACTTAAGACCCATGGAAGCGGTACTTGGGAGCTTTAGGGTTAAGGCTAAGTCTTATGGTAAGCGTAAGAAAGCTATCTCTACCTTAGTTTATGACTTTTATCTTAATGAAATAAAGAAAGTCACTAAGACAGATGAGAAGGGTAATGTAAAAACTATGAGTGGTGAGCAGGTTATTGCCGCTATAGATTGGAACAACCTTTCAAAGCCAGAGTACACCGAGAATACTGTAGCTCTTAAGGAGTTTATACAAGAACTGTATAACGTTGATGATGCTATGTATCAAAACGTAACAGCTGTACAAGAGATGTCAGGATCAAGCAAGATAGGTAACCTTCAGGATCACATATTTAGAAGTAAAAGCTTTTTAAAATCTGCTATTGCTAAGAATAAAGAAGAGTTTATTAACCTATTAGCTGAAGAGTATGGTCTCAGTAGAGATGTAGCAGCTAGTGTTACTGATCTTATTGTAGATAACCCCGATGTGAATACATTAGATGAAGCTTTTGATTTGACTAAGGGTGGTATACTACCTAAGACACACAAAAGAAGATCATTAAGTCTTTCGGATAACCCTAAGTTTGATAAGTTTGTAGAACAGGATTTGTTTAGAAACTTAGAGAACCTTATGAAAGGGTCTGCTCGTTACATGACAATGACTAAGTTTGTTGGACGTAACAGTGAAGTGCTACTACAGCAAATAACTGATGTGTACAATGACTTGCGTGGTGATGCGGAGGTTAACTCTGAAGCTGAGAAAGAAGCCAGAAGAGTTGTAGAAGAGCTAGCGGCAAACCTTAGGGACCTTGTAAATGCTGACTCTGGTAACTATAAAAGAATTAATAACCCTACTATACGTGGGGCTCAGAAGTTCTTAACAGCTACAGCTACACTCAGTATGCTACCACTTGCAGCTATATCTTCTGTAGTAGAGTTCGCCCTAGTATTTAAGGGTGCATCTTTACAAACAATACATAAGAATGTAGGTAGTTTTGGTATACTTGTAGGCAAGGAGCTTCATGAGTACTTTAAGGAAGTTGGAAGGATTGCGGGGGTAACACCACAGTTTAGTAACTTTGACTCACAACTTAAGTCAAGAGCTCAAAGATTAGGTGAAGACTGGAGACATAAGGATATAGATGACCCTAGGAAACTCATAAGGGAAGCTGGTTTCTTATCTCAAAAGACTGGTGCAGCTACAGTGGTAGGTGTGTCTGAGTCTAACCAGTTTACTGAAGCACTAATGAACTCTTTCTTTAAGATTATTGGTTTGCAAGGTATTACTAACCTTACCCGTACCATGAGAGCAGCTATATACAATGACTTCTTAATTGAAAACTTAGACATAATACACAGACAAGAAGGTAAACCACCCACTAATGAATCTGCTGAATCTGAGAAAATGCTAAGGTATATAGGTATCCCTATAGACCGTATGCTTGACCTTTCACGTAGACTTAAAGTGGCTCAGGATACCGATGGTAACGTTAGTGAAGAGCTAATTGCAGCTTGGGATAGAGAGTTTAATAATGGATTAATTAACTTTGTCAACGCTTCAGTACCAATGCCAGGAGCTATGAGCAGACCACTGTTCTATAGTAACCAGCACTTTGCAATGTTCACTCAGTTCCAAGGTTTTATCTCTGAGTTTACAGCTAATCACTTACCTAATATGTGGGACACTGTTAAGACTGCAAACCCAGGGATGAAGTTTTCTGTCTTTGCATCTATCATGTCTATGCTTATGCTAGGCTATGCATCTCAGTACCTCAAGGACCTTATAAAATATGGAGAAGGATCACCATACTTATCAGATCAAGAGAAGTATTTGAGAGCATTGTACTCTACAGGATTGTTAGGTACAACAGAAAGAATATGGAGTAACAACTACATCTTACCTTTGTATAAGGATAGAAGTAGAAATGCAACAGAAGCGATTTGGAACTTTGCGTCAGGAGAAGCCCCTGTCACAGGTATCTTTGAGAATGTAGTGGGCTTCGGACGGAGTGCAATGGAAGGTGATACAAGAGGTACCTTTAAAAGAGGTTTAGGTCTAACACCATTAGGCCCCTTTAAGCACAGACTATACGACACATCCGTAGAACAAGGTTGGATAACAGGAGAATAGCTAATGGCTAGACGAGCAGGCGGAGGGTCTACGATTGTAGGCCCTAAGGATGTTACACCAGAACAAGAACAAGCTAGGTTAGATGAATCACTAGCAGCCCTAAGGGCTACGGCAGCCAAAGGACAGGCTGAACGTGACAAGATGGATGAAGTTATTGGGGCTACGGAAGGCCCCCTTGACTTACCTTCAGAGCAGGTTACGGAACAACTAACACAGGAAACAGAAGCTGCAAAGATCCTACCACAAATAGAGATCCCAGCGACCCCTGATGTATCTGAAGATAATACTTTAGCAGAACTATCTGCAAGACAGAGGGAAGCTGAGAGGGTGCCAGGGCTTCTTGAGCGTACAGGGATAACACCTGTAACTGAAGGTGGTACTACTAGGCTTAAAGGTGCTGAGAATGCTTTTGGTCTTGAGATGGTTGATAGGCTTAGGGGTTTTACTGATAGGGTTTCTACTCAATTAGATCCTGTATCATTACCTATATCTAGAGCTGCAGATATGGACCCTAATAATCCATTGTTTGATGATCAGCTTGAAAAGTTTAATACCGATGACCCAGAACAAACCTTACGTATGAATAAAGGTGAGGGTGCTTTAGCACTTACTAAGTCTAATGTTTTGTTGTCAAGACAAGGGTTGGGTATAGGTAAATGGAACCCTGATTGGAACCCTGCTGAAGTAGACATTGATAGTAATGGTAAGCTTACTAACTACAACGACTTAACTACTGTGCAACCAGCAATAATTGATCCTGTATATGGCATAGGTGTAGCCTCTGTAATAGAACCTTTTTTACTACAACAAGAAGCTATGGATGCTATTGCTGTACTTGATGAAGATCAAGGGGGAAGGCCTAAGGAAGAATCTCAGGATTTTTCTATGCAGGCTGGAGGTCGTGAACTTTTTAAAGCTTTACGTAAAATGCGTTCTGAAATTGAAGGCGAACCCTCTGACTCTTATGTGGCAGATTATGAAAACTTTACACCTGAAGCTTTTGAGCTTATTTTTAAATGGGGTTTAGATACCTATGCTCAAGCTAACCCAGAGATGGTTACAATAATTCCAGGTATTAAGGGAGAAGCTACTAGAGGTTATGCATTGACTCGTGAAGGTATGGATACGTTAGAGCGTGAAGTTGATAAGTATAGACCTGTAGACTTTGACTATCCACTTATGGTTGAGACATCACCTGAGGGGACCTTTCAGTATGAGCAAAGGACTGCACGAGGTAGTACAGGACAGAACCCTAATAGAGATCCGTCTATAGTAGAGGAAGCTAAGTATAACGCACACCAAGTTAACATAGTGTTTGACAATCAACGTACTAAGATTGCTACACTATTTGGTGCTCATGCACTTGCTACTGCACCTGTAGAAGGTAGACAGGAAGGTACAAACTTTACTCTTGATGCGTTTGATATAGGCCCTCAAAGATACTTGAAGATTAAGAGTATTGCTGCTAAACAACAAAGTCTTGTAGAGAAATATAAGATAGATCGTGAAGAGGTTAAGGCTCAAATAGAAGAAAACCCACTACCTTTCTTATATGCTAAACTTGATAGGCTTAATGAGAATATTAAGTTTAGAGAAGAGTTGGTAGAAAAGTACACTAAACCTGAAGTTATTAAGCAGCTGTACTATCAACATGCTAATAAGAATCTTGAGGTCCTTGTGAATCTAGCTAAGTATGATGGAGATACTTTTCATTATTCTTATTTTAATCAACGAGCTACCCAAAGACTAACTACTCATCAGAATAAGATGTCATTTCAAAACAATCACCTTGTACGTAACGTAGTAGGGTCTGGTGTTAAGTATGACATACGCCCTATGAGTGGTTCCCCTAATGAAGTTTCTTTCTTAGAAAACATGGGGTACTTATTCTTTGATGGTGCAGGTATGGTGCCACAAGCAGCAACTAATAGAGCAAGGCAGCACATAACCCAAAGGTCTCCTAGGTACAAGCGACTTGTAAGTATGGGGTCTAAGCTTAAGGATGCGTTAGATAACTATAACCCAGAAGTAACTAGGGGTCAGTTTAAAAACGTTAAGGTTACCCCTAAAGGTATCTCTGGTGTAGATGGTATTAAGGCTACAATGCCTGAGTCTATTATGAATGATACTGAAGTTAAGTCTTTCTTAGATGCTATGTCAGCTGAACCTGATTCACATAAACACTTTGTACAAGTTATGGATTATCTTATAGACTTGGCTAAGTATGATGAATCTATGAAAGCAGGTAAGTCATTCCATACTTCTATAAACTCTATTGAGGTTGATGGTATTTCTAACGGACTAGCTTCTATGTTTTCTGCATTAGGTATGGAAAGTAAACTATATAGGGTTGGAGTTAAGAGGGCTGCAGGTCAGGAGAAAATCCTTGGAAACTTTAAGGATATACCTAACAGGGATGCTTATGAAGGTAATATCAGAGCTACACTACAACAAAACCTTCAAGAGTTTTTATCAGACGATTTAGGTGTACTATATGATTCCGCATGGATGCGTAAGTATGGTTATAATGAAACTCAAGTACCTATGCTACAAGAGATAATTAAAATTGCCTCTGATGACCGCAATGAAACTACTTTTAAAAAAATGCCACTTATGACGTTTAGTTATGGTCAAGAGTTACCTAATTTAATTGGATCTGTATATGACACTATCTTAGGTGACCCAGAACTTAAGGCTCTTATTGAAGATGCTTTCCCTGGGGGTATCCCTAAAGCTGCTGAGTTCCTTAACGATTTTAGGAATTTAGCTATCGAGTTAACTTTAGGTAGTGAGATAACTAATTTTGCATCTAGTCTGAAAAGGTTTGTTGAAGTATCTTCTATGTATAATAGACCTGTAGTATTAGACAGTGCAGCTGGTGGTAAGATTTCTTTTGGTGGGTTTATTACTAAAGATGACCCTACTAAAAAGCAATATGCTACTAGACCTGCACCACCAATAGACAAAGGTGGTAGACAAATAAGCCGTAAGAAACTAGAAGCCCAGATTAAGAAAGCTAAAACACCTAAACAAAAAGAAGCTTTGCAACGTCAGCTAGATAGACTACCCCCAGAAACTAAGGTTGTTATTAAGCCTAAGGTTTCTACGTTTAGTCCTCATGCTGAGAAGCAAGGTATGATTGGTGCAAGAGCCCGAGGTTCTATACTGATTGCTTTTGGTCAGGGTTTTGATGGTGCTACTATGCTTAATGTTTTTGCAGGTAAGAACTGGAATAATATTACTAAGCAGAATGGTGGTAGAACACCTTTTATTTTACCTATCTATGACGCTATTGTGACTGACCTAGGTTCTATGCAAGCATCAAGACAAGCTATTAATAATTCATGGGTTGATCTAACAACTAATGGTAAGGTTCTTAAAAGTTTACAAGATAATGTAACAGGGAATGTTGTCTATGGAAGGAAAGAGTTTAAGCGGATGGCTGAAGAGTCTCCTAAGAAACTTATAGATCAGGAAGAACATGGAATGTTAGTAGGGTATATAGCCAGTAAACTAATCCGATTAACTTCAGCTGATCCAGACCTCAAGGAAGTAGGTAGGGATTTGCGTCAAGAGTTATTGGGTGAAGGTGCTACATACTTAGACTTGTTTGCAGCTCAGGAGTTCTTACTTAAGAATGAGTATGAACTGGGTGATACTATCCCTGCACAAGTTAGCAAGTTAGTAAGGAATGCGAATGAAAGATCAAGGAAGGTAGCTCAGAATATCAAAAAGGATTATGATATTATGGGTACTGAAGCAGAGGTACTACAGTATGCTGCTGACGATTTAAAACTTAGCAAAGTCCTTAAGACCTTTGACGAGGGATAGGAACTTACCCGACTTATACTAATAGCAATAAAAAAAGGGGCCCGCTAAGGCCCCTCTTGGACCCCTTAATTGGGGTCCTTTTTTTTAATAACCTTTCTTATTTAAGATAGGCTCTGCATGGTTAACGGTAGCTCTAGCTTTGTTTGCTAGATCGTTAGCCATACTTTCAGCTACCTCAGGGTCTAAGCCCTGGGCAATGTACCCTGCAAAGTTCTCTGCAGCTACATGTTCGATGATAGCATCATTGATCTCTGGTGTGTACGCTAGCTTAGGGTCTAGTCCTAACTCCTCAACGTAATCCATATCATCAATGCCATCATGCCTCATAATGTTATAAGACTTCTTACTCATACTCCACTTCCTTATATACTTTACCGATTGATATATTAATAAATGGTAATAGGATTATAACCCCTTCCATACACATGGTATCTATATCACCAGTCTCTCTGTTCATTGTCCATACTGGCCGTGAGTCTACAAACTCAAGGTCAATACCCACTCCATTTCTTATCTCACCAGATATAATGGTATCTTTAATACTAAAATTCATTACTCATCCTTTACGAATACGCCGTCAACCATTCGCCCTGTTCGTGTACTGATAACCTCATAGGCTTGATTGAGACAATCGTACAGGTTAGTGTTCCAAAGCTTTGATTGCATGATTAGTGTTACAAGTATATCACCAATAGCATCCACAGCTTCCTCTCTGTCCTCAGCCTTGATGGCATCAAACAACTCTATTACTTCCTCTTCTGTCTTGGAGAACTGCTTTAGCTTACGCTCAGTAGACGGAGGAGCATCTGTAAGGATACCCTTAGACCACCCCCAATCAACTACTTTAGATTCCAGATCTTCAAATATTTCATAACCACTAGACATCTTCATTCATTACCTCCAAGGACCCAAGGGAAATCATATTAGCGTAGAGTTGGAACGCACCAATGATGGCTACGTTAGATACCCTACCGTTATACTTAAGGATTATTTCTTCAAGGTCAGTGACTAAAGCCTCCTCAATCTTGAAGTGATCTTCCGTTAAAACTGGTGTGTCTGTATCTACGACACCAGGCATTGTTAATACTTTTTTATTTTTCATATGTAATCCTTAGGTTAAGAAAAGAAATAATCTGAGCTAACTACTTCCTCTACTTTGAGGGTTCCTAGCTCGGGTTGTTGTACAGAGTATCCTTTGAAGTTTTCAATCAACATGGATTGTATTCTATCAAAGAAGTTGTTTACGTTGTATAGCATAGCAAATTGCCACTTAGTGTGCTCGACTAATTTATCTATGTCACAAGCATGGGTAGAGAATGAATCATGGATAGCCCCAAAGGTCCCAGGGAATGCTTCAATAACCTTAGCCATATGGGCTGCATCCATTGAGTGTACAAAGTTAGGTGAACACCCAGATGCAAAGGACCTTCTACAAGGTATTCTGTTACCCTCTTTCGTGGTTACAGGTATCTTTACACTATGTCCTATCCTACCTACTGTACGTATGGTGCTTCGGAACGTCATGTTCTTTTGCTTCCATACCTCATAGAGCACAGGGAACCCTGAGGGTGTAGTCCATTGTAGACAAGTCTCTCCGCTTTCGATTATAAAGTTAGTTACCTTCTGCAGAAACTTCATGGTCTTTAGGGGACCAACACATGTATCGTTAATAGCAAGGATTAGATTACGTGCAAGTAACTCAGAGTCCTCTTTGGTTACCTTATACTTCTTATGGTAACCTTCAACCTTACAATCATGATACATATTCTCTGCTATCTTACGTTGACCTGCAGAGTAGGCTCTTGTCATAGACCCACGTTTAGCGATCCCTTTCCTAATACACTTCATTGGCATATTACGTTCAGCAAACCAATCAGGCATTCTCTTTATTAATCGTTTAGCTACTTGTACATAGAAGTCTTTCTGTATCTCTTGGGGTACAAGGGACACTAACTCACCTGCTTGTTTGTCTTTGGACATTGCAGCTAGGTGTTGCCACCCATTGTTACTGCCATCTACAGGTATTGGTAAGTGTGACTTGTAATCCTCACCAGTATCAAGGTATCCCTTAAGGTCCAGTGCACATGCCAATAGAGTTACTGGTTTCTCTGCGTCCATCTTGAACTCCAGGTTCTTTGCAGAATCCAGAATCATATTGATGTTCTTCAGAGTCCATTGTGCTCTATCATCTAAGGTCATCTTGTCTACTGATATAGTATCCAAGCCTTCCTCTTCTAAGTGTGCCTTGTAATCTTTGCTTAGCCACGGCATAGTCTCCAGCTCATCTAACGTATATGACTTGTTGTATGAACAGGCAGTATGTATGCACAGCCAATAGTAACCTCGAGGTCCTAGGCGTTTACCTTCATCAAACTCAAACAAACCCTTAGCTATATCAGAGCCTTGGAAGTTTAAGAATGATTCCGTGTAGTATACCCTACCTCTATAATCACATTCGACTGCTTGATAGAAAGTCTGATCACCAATTGCATTAGCCTTGTTCAGTACGAACTTCATTTCAATACGTTTAGACTTACCCTTATCGGATGAGTCTTTCATATCTACAAACTTAGATACGTTATCTCTCATAGCCTTTACAAGGGTAGTGTTTAAACGCCATGGAACTCTCTGTAGCTTGTCTAAAGCTTTTACAAAGGGCTCATCAAGGCATTGGTTAAAGTCTCTCTCAGAGGTCATACGTTTGATATACGGCCTCTTGGTTATTGGGTTACGTAATCCAGTTATACGTGGGAATTTCCTGAAGCTAGTACCTGTTAAGGTTGACCCTTCATATGCGGGTGGTATGTCTCCTAGTTCTTCCCAAGTATCTGTAAGGTATATCACATAGGGTGCACGATAACCTTCATACTCACGTTCAAGCTCCATGTACCCTAAGATTATAAAGGCTTCTACAAACAAATCACCTACACAGAATAACTCTGTATACGTACTGTTAGTTAAACCTATCCTGGATACTACAGCTAACCCTATGGCTGATGATGTAGCGGTTAGTTTGAATGGTTTCCCATGGGCCCTACGGGACTTTAGGAACACACTCTGTGCAGCCTGTACTGCTGCAATAACTAACTCCTCATAGTCAACACCATAATCTACATGCCTGTTTAACAACTCGATGCCCGAGTGATTCCTACCTCGGGCACCTTCTCTATTACTCCTTATATACTCTGCTACTTTATGGATAGCATTAGTCATCTAAGCTCCTGCATTGTAGTCTAAGAAATCTACTTGACCTTTCAATCGTTTTGTTCTCTGGTCATAGTAGGCAGAACCACAGTCACCTGTGAGACCAGTAAATCTGGACTTGAGAACTCTCAGGTGTATGGTGTTGCGCTCATCTTCATTCTGTGCAATTAAGTTACGTGCAAAGGTAATGATGTCAAAGCTAATTTGTTTGATCGAACCTGACCCCTTGATGTCATCAATAGAAGCTAGGTGTCCCTCTTCGAAGGACTTACCCTGAGACTTACGTAGGTGGGATATAATACCCAACCATACATCATGCTTCTTAACTACCTTAAGTAAGTCAGACATGATAGCATCAATAGCTTCATTACCTGTCTTACCATCAGAGCCTTCTGACACTGCAATAGTTATGTGGTCAAGCACTAGGTATTTACAGCCTAGTAAACAAAGGTTTTCTATCTGATCTATAAGAGATGAATCTGATACAGCACCGTTGTGATCAAGCAAAATGAGACGATTATCTCCAAATACTTTATCAAAAGCTTTTCTCTCCTGTTCTTCTGTAGGATCTTCAGGTGTAAACATCTGTATAAACTTTTGAGCGGAGTCACCGATAGATTCCTCTAGTGATATCATCCCTATGTTATCTTCGGTTTCTGTCTTCAGTTGTAAGATGATCTCCTTGATCATTGTTGATTTACCGCTACCTGTACCTGAGGTAAACAGAGTAATCTCTCCCTGCCTCATACCTGATAGCTTATCGTTAAGTCCTTCTAGACACTTGGGGTAAGGCACAGATTTAACTGTCTTACGTTTAGTAAACTCCTCCCAAATATCTTCCCCTCTTACTACGCTTGCTGGGGTATACTGTCTAGCACCCCAGAAAGCACTGATGATTGCAGAGTGACCATGCTTTATTAGTGTTTCACATGGGTCATTCTCTGGCAAGTGTGCTACCTTTACTTTATCCCAACCAATAATCTTGGCGGCCTTGTCGATAGCTTTCTCACCTGCTTCATCTTGGTCGAACATAAGTACAACCGTATCAAAAGATCTTACCCACTCCCTGTTAGCAATCAATGGGTTTAGATTACTAGATGAGGGCAGGGAAACTACAGGGTATATCTTTCCACTTTGACTTAAGTTTGCTTGGGCTACAGCCATAGCATCCAACTCACCCTCAGTGATAGTCAAAGTCTTACCGCCCCGACTAAAGGACGATTGACCAAAGAGTTCAATGTCAGAGAAGTTACCCTTGACCTTGAAGGCCTTAGGTAGTTCTCGTATCTTGAACGCTGTAGTCTTACCCTTAACTGTGTAAGGATAGTAGTGTGCCTCGATAGTACCATCCATATTGTACGATACTTTCATTCCATAGTGCATTGCAACTTGCTTAGTGATGCCTCTCTCTTGAACCCCACGGGTATCATAGGATTCAATTGTTTCTAATGTTTCAGTTGCTACTGGAGTCTTTGGTTCTGGCATATCAGTTTCTCTATCTTTTTCTACTGTAACTTTCCCACAAACAAAACACTTACCAATACCGTTGGAGTACATACCAACGCCATCAGAAGATCCACAATGTTTACAGGGCATATGTTTTACAAATCTATCTTTAGTCATTAAGACCACCGCTGTTCTTTAAGGTTCTTTACTATCTGTCTCTTCTTCTGAGACTGCTGTTTCTTCTGCATCCGTGCGGTTTTCTTGCTCCTTGAACTCTTCTCGTATATCGTCTGTGATTCCGACAAGTCTTTGTCTTGTTTCATTGTCTACTGATTCCTTAGGTATAAATTTAATTGCACCTATTTGTCTGTTAAGAAAGACAGGAGTACCATCAGGGTACTTCTCTGTTAACACATCAAGATCCCATTGTACCTTAACTTCTCCTGCAGATAAACCACCTTTGGTTTCAAACAGTTGTAGTATCTCATAGGTAAAGTACTCTTCACCAAGGTTACTTATCATTTTATTGATGTGAGATGATGAGCTACTATAGGTTTTCCAGTTGGATACCTTACGTTCTTTACCCTTACGATACATATGGAACTGCTTCCTACCTATATATCTTTTAGGTTCTTCAGGGTGACTACAAGTAATTAAGTAGATGAACCCAAAGTAATCATCAGGGTCGAAGTCAGGACCACTGTATACCCAGTGGCCAAGGTTTTGTTTAAAGTCTGTCTTCATATACTAACTGCCTTAGAGTTTCACTGGTTGTATAGTAGACATCATCCATCCAGTCACATACACCATCGAAGCCTCTTTCTTTAACCCAAGAGTTAAGATCTAAAAGATCTGGTTCTTCTTTAAATATTTTAAGGTACTCCTTAAAGGAATACTTTTCATATTCACTTAACTTAGACTTAACTACAATGTACTCACTTTTAGACTTAGTAGTTTTACCAACATCTTTAAAGTCGCTCATCGTAAGTTACCCTCCCCATAGACTTCTTCAATTGTCATATGGCGTAAGTCATCAAAGCTCCTACGCATATAGATTAGGTTGAAACATACTTCTAGTTTCTCTTTCCAATCTCGGGGGTGCTTCTCTCTCCAAGTAGACCTAACAGCATCTAACATCTTATCAGGCTCTACACCTTTAAGAATCTTCTCAGCAGTCTTAGGACCTACACCTTTCAAACCCTGGATATTATCTGAAGCATCACCAGTTAGCAATTGCTTGCACAATAAGTAATGACCAGCATCCTTATCAGTAAGGTAGAGTTTGTTCTTGTTAAAGTTGTAATGCCAACCAGGAACCATGTCGATATCCTTGTCCACATGTGCAATAACAAATGAACTACCTTCAGCCTCAGCTTCAGTAGCCCATATAGATACCACATCATCTGCCTCACAACCATCAGAAGCCACACACCCAGTGTCCCAACAGTATTGGTACAGGCTATCAAGTCTTTCCTTAACCTTAGGGTCCATATCTTGTTTACTACGAGTAGCCTTGTAGTCATCTACTATATCATACCTGAAGTTACCTTTACCCTTAACAGCAACGTAACCCTTGACACTATTAGTATCTCGCATTACAGCCTTAAGGGCTAAGTCAAAGGTACTCTGAGCTTGAGCATCAGAACTTACAGTATATGCTATCCGATATAACATAGAGTCTGCATCAATAAAACATTTATCAAAATCATATTCTTCTTTATCAGTGAACGTCAGCATAGCTTTCTCCTATTTGTCCGTCACCATCCATACACATAACACCAACACTCTTAGGTGCCTCTCGGAAAGCCTCAACACAGATATCCTTTACGGCTTCTGCATCAGACTCCTTAGCTACAAATACTACCTCATCATGATAGAACAATGTTGGGTAGGCTTCAAGGTTATTCTCTTTGATTTTATTGTAAGCATATACCAATGCTGCTTTACAAGTAATACCTTCGAGTGTTTGTAACAAGTAGTTTAGAGTCTGGTGTTCAGACCCTACCATGATACGTCTGCCATCAGCACCTTCAATAAACCCAGTACCAGTCTTCATTTGAGATAACCTGAACTCATGTTCGAGATCGTCCTTTAGAACCTTAAGACCTGGCAGTGTAGCCTTGAACTTAGCATCAGCTTCTTTACCAATCTTAGCAGACTTCTTACCAGAGATAGCCTCACCTAGTTTAGCATGGCCTGCACCAAAGAGATAAGCATAGATAAACGTCTTAGCCCCTGGTCTACTGATACCCAGTACATCTGCATTACGTTGGTGTACATCCCCATTGATTACCTCATTGGTAAACTCAGGGTCACCGATGTAATGGCATAGACCTCTGAACTGATTACCTGCAGAGTCAGCACCAACTACTTTGTAGCCAGTCTCACAAGTTAAGAGACTACGTAGTTCCTTACCGTAGGGGGCATAGACACCTGGAATGTTGACGATTGTCCTGTGTCTACACCTGAACGATGGAGTACCGATTGTAAACATAGAGCCATGAAGGCGACCATCATTAAACTTTTCTTCATCCTTTACCTCTTCTATCCAACCTTCTACTGTACCTAGTCTGTTACGTAGCATATAGTAATCACTAATATACTTACCTAGTTTACCCAAAGGTTTTAGGGAAGTGTCTGTTAGCTTAGGGCTTTGTCTGATCCACTTACCGTTAATCTTTTTAACAGTCCAGTCATCAGGTTTCCAACCCCTATCCATTAGGAACTTCTTAACCTCTGCCATCTGACCAATGTCAACATCTACTAGCTCAATCCTAGTGTATGGTCCAGATACGATACCATCAGAAGCTCTACAGTCTTCTTCTATTTGGAACCAATCAGTAACCCTTTTGTAATAGAACCCATCTTTCTTGGTGATCTGATCAACCTCTTTGTTGCCACGCATTACTGCTACCTTACCTAGCTGAGGGTTGATTTCGTCTTCAATGGTTTCCATCTCTTCAAGGATATGCTCGTATAAGTTCTGAGCTTTCTCCATATCAAACACCCAACCTTTCTGCGTGATCTCTGCATTTACTTTAGCAAAGTCATGTTCAAGGTTAAGTGCCTGTAGGAACATAGGGTTACTCTTCATCATTACAGATGCTTCTTTAGACAGCCGTTGGTATACCTTAGTGTTTAGATTTACATCTCGGATACAATAGGTAAGCATCTCTTGGCTGTAACAAGTCCAATCTTCATGATCTCCTTTAGGATACTCAAAGAAATCACCCCAACCTTTAAGGCCATGCAGGTGACCACGTTGGTACTTACATAATTGAGACATCAAGAAGGTGTCCCATATCTTAGTAGTAGGGCTAGGCTCCCAGCCTGTAAGGTTCTTAAGGATAGGGAAGTCAAATGCTATTACGTTATGCCCTGCAAGAACGGTTGCTTTAGACATGAATGCTAGACCGTCATCAAGAGATGGTAGGTTATCATCATAGTCTGAATAAGAATAGACCTCACCTGTCTTAGTATCCTCAAGTACAAGGCACCAGATTTTATCAGGGAATAGTCCGTTTGTTTCAATATCAAATACATACTTGCTCATGTTTAGTCCTCTATGAACAGTTTAAGGACAGTGTTCAGGTCAATTAGTTTTAGTATGTTATTTCACAGGCCCCGCCTGCACAAGCTGCCTCAGCACTGAGGTCAGTCTTGTCTTCTACTTCTTTAACTTGGGTCAGGTCAATACCTGTAAGGGCACCTTCCATAATACGATATCGTTCTTCTGAGATATCCTCAAAGGGTGCTTGTACATATGTGCCACCATTATAAGGGAGTACAGAGATACCGTTGTAAGTGTAACGATTCTTCCACATCCACTCACCTACCAGTTCCCACTCATCTTCTTTAAGAGAGATAGTACATGATACGTTATGTGAGTTCTGCCCTTCACGGTGACCAACACCTACCCATTCTACATTGTACTTACGTACACGCTCGAGTAGATTAAGTGGACTTTCAGTTCTTAGAATAGAACCTTCAGGTGCAGCTTGAGGGATTTCAATTACAGCTTGCTCTTCAGGGTTGAAATACTCATCTTCAACCAGCTCTGGATGGTGCTCAGAGAAGTAACCATATAAGGCTTCATTCTTTCCAACACGTTGGCGACGAATATAATAATCGTTATGCCAAGCGTGGATACCAGAACTACTACCAAGGACGCAAGAACTTGTACCAGAAGGCTTAACTGTCGTACATCTTGCCGCAGGATTGATACCCAGTAGCTTTGCCACTCTTTCATTTTCTTTCTTAACTTCATTTGCTGCTTCCTCCAGATCATATTCTAACACAGTCCCTGAACCAATACCAGTTTGACCTACACCAATAAGTGCATCACGTTGACAAGTCTCTTGCCACTCAGGTCTTAGGTAATGGAAGTCAGTGTACCCTGCTTGTAGTGTACCAATTAAAGATGCTGCTCTTGCTCTTTCGTTTAGATCCTTTTGAGATTCAACGTTAGAAGCATTAAGCTCTGTTAGGTTACACATCTGGTAAGGTCGTAAACCAATCTCACAACATGGGTTAGTACCCCAGTCTTTGTCATTGGTAAAGTATAACCCTGGCTCACCAGAACCAGACAACTCTACACGTTCCCATAGTTTATCAAAGGCTTCCTTTGTAATCTTATGGCGCAGCATAACAGCTGAGTTGTTTGATCGTGCACGTTGTGGGTTCGCTTCCCACCAATTACCAGCCTTACAGGCTAACATATCATTGTCATCCATAGAGAACAACGAGATCATAGCAGCCCTACGGATACCACCAGTCAATACAGCGTCAGCAATGTAGCACATCATATCATGCACTTCTAACGTTGTTAGTTGACGACCGATAGCTTGGTCAAAGATAGCTCTCATGTTGTGAATACAATCCTTGAGGGGCTGAGGGCCTGGAGCTTTACCACCAGTAGTAATAAGCATTGCACCCTTAGGTCTAATATCACGATAGTCAAACTCAACATCCATCATGTTATTAAAGTAAGATTCACATAGAACCTTCACTGCATCTGCCCACCCTTCGATGTTATCAGATACTAGGAACCTACGCTTACGTGCCTTAGGCCCTGCAACTTCTGGTAGCTTACGTACATGGTGACGTTGAACTGAGTAACCTACACCAGTACCACCTAGTAGCAGGAACATAGACTCAGCGAAAGCTTCAGGGCTTTCTATAGGTAGGTATGCACAGTTGTAGATTCGATTAGGCGCTAACTCAATTGGTGCACCACCAAACTGTAGTGATCGCATTGATGGCAGTACTTTCTTACTATACACAAGCTTGTACGCCTTCTCGATTTCCTTACGCATCTTAGGGTACTTACGTTGGTGCATCTCTTTATTTCTAGTTACCAGTTCATACCAAGTTTCCCTACGCTCAAGGTCTGGTATATATTTAGCGTACTTACTGAATACTGTTATGTCTGATAGTATTTTATTTGATGTGTTCATTCTCTACCTTTCTTTAAATAATTTCTTATACGAGTCAATGCACCGAAGTCATCCTTCAGTCCGCCTAGTGTTCTGTTACACGAGTGGCATATCCATCCCCTAAACTTACTGGTTAGGTGGTCATGATCTAATGCCCATGGTGATTTATTCTTACCACCACAACCCTTTGCTTCCTCTGCATTACGTAAACAGATAGGGCATTGGTAATCTTCTGGAGGTGGTTCAACTGTATCCCTAAGTTCCTTACGTACCTTTGCAACGGATCTTATACAAAGTCTACAGGTAGTCTTACGATATGCCCTACCACTTTCCATAGGGAAATCTTCTTCTGACTTTTTTACTCCACACTTATTACATATTTTATATTGCATAAATAGAGACCTCTTCTGTAAGCTCTGCATCTACTTTAGATACAAAGTTAATAAACCCAGAGGGCTCCCGTGATTTATACTCTTGTTCTTCTTCTTCTAGCAATGGTATTACTTGGCCCACAAGGGATGCATACCATTTACTACTGTCGTTACAACTAATTATCTTTATATTTTTCATATCCAACCTAGCTGAGTTGCACTGTTGATTATAATCATAAAGCAAGTTACGATATGGACAAGCCACCAGAAAGTCCTGATGACTGCCACAGCATCTGCTTGGTTCTTACTTTCGCCCACCTTTTCGCCCAAGCTTTTTGCCCAGATACGCCACCACTTTTTCATATCCAATCTTTCCTTTTAAGAATTTCTTCTGGGTTTTACTTAAGCTTTCACTTAGTACATAGGTTATTACGATAGCTAATGATACTACTACTAAAACTTCAAACATAATTATTTACCTTTTGTTTTATCTTTTGAGGAGCCCGAAGGGCTCTTAGTTTCTTTCTCTTTGTTTCCAAATATCTTATCCCAATTGTCTTTGAAACTGGTTTGATTTGGGATAGGTCGAGGTCTTGATCCTTTACCTGACATACTATTCTCCTGTAAGTTCCTGATCAATTAGTGTTGCATATCCTGCAATGTCATGCCAACTATCTGCATAGTTAGGATCACCGTTAAGTATCCTTGCAATCTTATGCACTACCATTTCAAGAGATTCTTTTTGAGAGCATGTAAGCCTGTCCCAGTTGTCGGTGTTTCTCATTGTCTCTTTAAAAGACTGAGAGATTTTACCCTGGGACTCAAAGGTTCCGTACCTATTACCTCTTTCTTCTAATGTAATATCAGTGGACTGTGGCATCAGGTTCTTCTCCATCAGTTTCTGGGCCTGTCTCTTCACCCCCAATATCTTGTACGCAATCTAATATGTATGCGCATAATTCAAAGGCTTTACTTTCTTCATCTACTATATCAATTCCTTCAGACTCAAAGCTTACTTTAACATTTGAGTTATCTTCTGTATCTTTTACTCGTATAATATACGATGACATTTGCATGTCCTCCATTGTCGGTTGCTTAAAAAAAGCATGTAACTACATTGTCGGTGTAGCAATAAAATAAGGGGCATAAAAGCCCCTATTGAGATAGTCGTTGCATCTCTTCTGCTAACTCTTCATCTGTTAAATCAGTATAATCAAAGTTAGTATTAATATTTTCTGTACGTTGTAGCTTAGGTTGTTCGTACTCTGCTACAATTGAAGCAAGCCTTGCGGCTTCTACCATATCATCACTCGAGATAGCCTTAAGCATTGCGAGTTTCATTACAGTAAGTCCTTTGGGTATTGAATCCATAAGACTGTCTGAAAGATTGTTGACAAGTTTAAGTACATCACCCATCTGTTCTTTCATTGCTTCGTTCTTTAGCCTAGCTTCAGTTGCTTTCTCTGCCATCATTTGCATGTGTTCTTTATCATGCCTTGGTTTAAGATTAGCTAGTGAGTTAGGGTGTATCTTTTTCTTACCATCTTTAACATCTTCTTGCGTATAAGTTTTTTGGGTGTCTTCCACTTTTACCTCCGTTCTAGGTAGTTCCCTATAAGGTACCTAATTGCCTAGAAGGAACAGAGAAGCCCCTGGTTTCACGTTAGACGTTAAAAAAAGAAACCCTACCTAGCCTACAAGAAGCCAGGTAGAGTCCCTTAGAATGTAATCTATTGCGTTTTACTCACACTTATCACGCATATCTAGTGCAAGCAACGAAATAAACAACACGGAAATAAGAATAAACATTTTAATCCTTAGCTATTCTTATCCCTTTGGGTAATTAGTTTACATATTAAGGAAGTAAACTAGTTCCTTTTAAAATTCTGAGTCGTCAGCCTCAGCACCTTCAACATCGAAGTCCACCGAACCTGTATATTCAATTAGGTTTGTGATCTGAATTGCTGTAAGGATCGTAGAGATACCTTGTCTACCTGCAACATCATACTCTCTTCGATATACTTTGACGTTACCTACTGAGCCATTACCAATCTTAATGGTAGGTGCAATAGGTTGTTTCTTTCCATCAACAAGGACTACAGGGTCATTAGCAGAGCCATCTTTACGTACGGCTTTACGTTTCAAGTTGATTGCGACTCTACTTGGATCATCTTTGACAGGTTTAACTGTGCCATATTGAGATAGTTCCTCAGATCTTTCAGAAGGTACAACTAGCTGACACTCCCACTGGAGAGTACCAAAAGGTTCTGTTGGATTTTCAGGATCTACTTTGACATAGTTAAGTGTTACGTCACGGATGATAGAGGTTCCAAGAATTGCTGTCATATTTATTACCTTATATTATAATTTAAGTTTGGGATTTTTATCTTGATGCTTTATGCTTCAAGTCAAATTAGTTCCTTTAAAGTTGCACTATGTGCTTTCCAATTTCCAGAGGACACTATTGGGCTACGCTTGTAGCGTTCACCTTGTAAGGTGTATATCAATGCGTCTCCGAATTTAGTTGATACTTCTTCCTTGTCATAAAAGTTATTCACACTATCTTTAGAGTGGTAACCTTCTAACATATCAAGTCTTTCAAGTGTATCAGAGTCTACTTTGTATACTTCTACAAAGATAGACCCCTCACCTTTACGGATACCAGGGAAACTACCAAGTGAAAACATTTCATAGTTTGGTATCCACTCTCTTCCGATAAGCTTAGAGTTACCTAATACTCTATGATTACCTAAGCCTTCACGGAGTGAACCGTACACTGCTACTTTAGTCACGATATTAATCCTCTTTGGTTTCGTGTTTACTATACTCATCTATAAGAAACTCTTTATACTCTGAGCAATAGTCTTTGTATTGAAGAATAGGATCACCATAAGCAATCCTTTCATCAACGTTTTCTTTAAACATTTCTTTTTTAAACTCTTCAAAAGTCATAGCTACTCTTCTATATAATCAAGTAATATCAAAGGTATGTGGAAATCAACAAGACAAGAATCATCTGTCTCATCAGTAAATGCTATCTGAGCTATACCTCTTCTATGGTTTACTGAATGTATATAAAAGTAACCACCATAACCTTGGTGCTCAGCATTCATCCAATGACTAATACCTACATCATTACCACCAATAGAGCAGAAGTTTATAAATATTTCCTCAAGAGCACGGGTGATATCAACAGTGTCTCCCTCATGGATATCCATTTCATAGTAAGCATATTGAGTAAA
>Ga0102812_10000608_pt1 | contig 25425 bp, 22 predicted proteins | sample ColrivemetaGS713_FD_79334 | JGI IMG/M metagenome (GOLD analysis project Ga0102812, IMG submission 79334) | Estuarine microbial communities from the Columbia River estuary - Flood tide ETM metaG S.713 | ecosystem: Environmental > Aquatic > Marine > Intertidal zone > Estuary | place: USA...
GCCCCCACCCCTTGGCTTCGTCCGGTGTAAACCATCGCCCTGTCAAAAGAAGCTCCATCGCCACATGATAGGGAATACGTTTTGGCAATTTGACTGATGCTGCGTCCGCAACTGTCCCGGATCGGATTTCCGGCAATGCAAAGGAGGCATGGTCCGCGCACAGGATCATGTCGGCGCTCAAGGCAAGCTCGAGACCGCCGCCACAGGCAATGCCATTGACCGCCGCGATGATCGGCTTGTTGAGATCGCGCAGTTCCTGCAGCCCGCCAAACCCGCCAACACCGTAATCGCCGTCCACCGCATCTCCGTCTGCCGCGGCCTTGAGATCCCACCCAGGACAGAAAAACTTGTCACCGGCCCCGGTGATAATCGCCACGCGCAGGTTTTTATCGTCTCTGAATTGGGCAAAAACCTCTCCCATGCGGCGAGACGTCAAAAGATCGATTGCATTCGCCTTGGGCCGGTCCAGCGTTACCTCAAGAATGGAGCCCTCGCGCCGGGTTCTGATCGGATCCATAGGTTTCCCCTTTCAATCTTGTGCCATCATGATCAGCGCATCTGCGGCAATCGCCGCATCATGCGTGCAGATCAACGGATTGACCTCTATTTCGCTGATCCGGTCGCTGTGTGCAATCACACAGGCCTGGATCGCTTCAACGGCACTGAGAATACTCTCCATATGCGCGCCCGGTTTGCCCCGATATCCATCGAGCAAGGGCGCGATGCGCAAGCGCCCCAACGCTGCGGCAACCTGATCCCGGCCTGCAGGCACCAGCAATGACACTGTATCCTGCCACAACTCCGTCAGGACCCCGCCAGCGCCCAGCGTCAGAACAAAGCCATGCGCAGGATCACGGGTCACACCGACCAGAAGCTCCACAATCGGACCCTGCACCATCTCTTCCACCAGAAACGAGGTGGTGGTCATCCTGTTTGCCGCCGCTTCCAATCCGGCATGCGACAGGTTCAAGGCAACAGCGCCGGCTTCGGACTTGTGTGCCAGCCCCTGACCTTTCAACACCAGCGGAGGCGTCAATCCGGACGCGGCTGCGCGCAACTCCGGAAGGCCGCACGCAATCTGGCCACGCGGGACCGCCAGCCCGAAGCTGGCCAGCAAAGACTTGGCCGATGCCTCAGGGACCAGAGCCACCTGCGGTGTCGTCGCCCGCCAGAGCGGCGGTACCAGATCCGGACCACGCAGGTTAGAGGCGATCTCGGCCGCGGCAATGGCTTCTGTCAACCCCATCATCGGGATCACCCCCCCTGCGGCCAGTTCTGCGGCAACCGCCGCGGGCATCAATTCTGGCAATGTCGCGACAACGGCAACCGGTCGCCCGGTGCGCGCCCGAACACGCAAAGCGGCCTGCGTCGCGGATACCCAATCCGTTGCATCAGTGTGCGGGTAATCCACAATGATCAGCGTAAGACCAATGTGATCGCCTGCCATGGGCGTCCATGCATTGGCCATTTTCTCGGCGTCGCCCCACACATATGTGTGGTAATCCAGAGGATTGGACAGGGCGACCATCGGCCCTAAAGCATCCAACAGAGCCGTTTTTTGGCCCTCCAAAAGTACAGGAAAACCGATCTTTCGCCCGTGCGCGGTATCCGCAGCAAGACTTGCTTCTCCGCCAGAACAACTGATGGCCGACAGAGTCGGCGCATCCAGCGGGCCATTAAAATGCAACAGCTTGAGCGTCTCCAGCAAAGTTGGCAAATCTCGAACCCGCCCAATGCCCAACCGTTCCAGCAGCGCAGACGCGCCTGCATCGCTCCCGGCCAGCGACGCCGTGTGAGACACAGTGGCCCGCTGCGCTTGATCCGAAAGGCCGACCTTCAAAGCCACCAATGGCACTCCGCGGCTTTTCGCCTTGATCGCCAATGCGTGCCAGACAGTCGGATCCGCGAACCCTTCGATATGAAGGCCCAGCGCCGTCACTCGAGGGTCATCCAACAGGCCCATCGCGATTTCCGCCTGCGTGGTCTGTGCCATGTTTCCACAGGTCACGACAAAGGCGAGCGGAACCCCACGCTGCTGCATCGTCAGGTTGATCGCTATGTTGGAACTTTGGGTCAGAATCGCGACCCCTGTGGTCGCCGGCACGCACCCGTGCTGGTCAGGCCAGAGCAGGGCGCCATCCAATGCATTGATGAAGCCATAGCAATTGGGGCCCAGAATTGGCATGTCGCCTGCCGCCTCAACAAGCCGCGATTGAAGATCATGACCGCTGGCGTCTTCTGCGCGCGCTTCGGAAAAGCCGGACGCGAAGCAAACGGCACCGCCGGCACCCATGCCCGCCAACCTTTGCACGACATCAATCGTGGCATGCCGATTTATGCCGATGAAAACAGCGTCTGGCGCCATGGGCAAATCTGCCAAAGACACAAAGGCCTTCAGGCCCTCCAACTCGATACCTTGAGGATGCACCAGCCAAATATCACCGTTGAACCCCATCTTGCGGGACTGCCGGATGATTTGACGGCACCATGCCCCGCCACCAACAACTGCAATAGAACGCGGGCGCAGCAATCGCGACAAATCACGCATTACACATACCTGAATGAAAGGAACATTTCGCCTTCGGCGAGGATATTTTTGACCCAGAGAAACCTGAAGCACGCGACAAGGTCCACCCCCCGCCATGTGGCAGGGGGCTTCTCCGGGTGCGGCCATCGGCGTCCCCGCCTGTACCGCGCGCCCAGTCTTGTCGTCCAAAAGTGAACAAGCAGTTAACCATAATTGTGGGGCTTCTCTGGGTCATAAATATCCCGGGGGGAGCGCGCGCAGCGCGTCGGGGGGCTGGCCCCCCAACACCACCAGAGATCTGGCTGGCATCAAGGTCATGCACCAAGCGCTCTGAGCAAATCACGACTGATGATGTGGCGCTGAATTTCCGACGTCCCGTCCCAAATGCGTTCGACACGCGCATCGCGCCAGAATCGTTCCAGCGGATAGTCATCCATCAATCCCATACCGCCATGAATCTGTATCGCGGCATCGGTCACGCGCGCGAGCATTTCAGACGCGTAGAGCTTTGCACTGGCGATCTCCCTGTTGGCGGGCAGGCCTTTGTCCAGTCGGTCTGCAGCAGCCAGGGTCAGAAGGTCTGCGGCGTCGATCTCTGTGATCATGTCCGCGATCTGAAAACTTACACCCTGAAATTTTCCGATCTGCTGGCCGAACTGCTCGCGCGTCGCCGCATAGTCCAGCGCATAGTCAAACACGCGCCGGGCACGTCCGACACTCATGGTCGCCACCGTGATGCGTGTTGCATAAAGCCATGTATTCATCACTTCAAAGCCGCCATCGATCTCGCCCAAAACCTGCGCATCCGGAAGCCTGCAATCGTCAAACTCCAGTATCATGTTCTTGTAACCGCGGTGGCTGACCGATTTATACCCATCCCGGATCGTGAACCCGGGTGTGCCGCGATCCACCAAAAATGCGGTAATCCGTTTTTTGGGTCCTTTCGGCGTCTGATCCTCGCCCGTGGCCAGAAAAACGATCACAAAATCTGCGTGCTCAGCGCCCGAGATGAAATGCTTGGTCCCATTGACAACCCAATCACCCCCATCGCGCACCGCCGCACATTTCATACTGCGCACGTCAGACCCCGCACCCGGCTCCGTCATGGCAAGTGCGTCCATCCGTTCACCACGCACTGCGGGCATCAAGTATCGGTCCACCTGCTCACCCTGACAGGCCATCAGAATATTCTGAGGTCTGCCAAAGAAATGATTGAGCGCCATGGACCCACGCCCCAGTTCCCGCTCCACCAAAGCAAATTCCAGATGTGTAAGCCCGGCACAACCAACGCTTTCGGGGAAGTTGCAGGCATAAAACCCCAGTTCGATGGTTTTGCGTTTGATATCCTGTGCGATCTCATTGGGCACCGTGCCGGTGCGTTCCACCAAGGCTTCGTGTGGGTAGATTTCCTTTTCGACAAAACTGCGCACAGTGTCCGCAATCATGTGGTTTTCTTCGGTCAGCCCGTAATTCACTTAACGTTTCCTTGTTTTGAGACGCGTTCGCATCCGTTCTTTGCCGACATCGGTTCCATCGTGGAAGGTACCAAACCACCGATCCCACGGCATTTCCTGATTGCCGTAATTGCACTCGTAATATCTGTGATGCAGCGTGTGGTAAAAGGTACCTAATGCCAACCGGCGTTTGTCGCGCACCAGCAGGTCTTCATAGCCTGTGTGCGTCATCGCGGCACCTGGTCCCTGGTAGATCACGTGGAAAATCAGGTGAATGGGGTGGCTGGGCACAATCCAGTGGATGCAAAACGTACTCAGGTACAACAGATGTTCGACCGGATGCATCGAAAACCCGGACCACGGGCCAATGTTGACGTTGCGGTGATGCAGCGCATGCACACGCTTGTAAAGACAGGGCACATGCAACAATCGGTGCACCCAGTAGAAATGAAAGGCCGACCAGATCGGCAGCAGGATCAGGGCCAGCACGAACCATACCGGATTTTCCGCGAATGTAAGCGTCGGCGCATATCCGTTGGCCATCATCCACAAGGTCACAACCTGAAACGCGGTCAACTGCGCGACGCCGCTGGTCAGGGTCCAGAACATGTTGTCATGCACCTGGTCCGAAAACGTCCAGAGCGCGTTGCCCTTGGCCTGATCCCGGCGATCAAACTTCAGGCGCCTGCCCTGGCCTTTATGCATGTAGAAATACCAGTGCAGCCCACCGGCAAAGACGCACATCAGAACCATGTTCACGACCCAGGTCTGAAATATCCAGCCAAAGGCAAAGCTTTGCGCAGTCTCCAGGGACGGGTAGCAGAAATACCATGCAGCGAACGACAGGATGACCAGCATGACGCGCTCCGACAACATCAGCCAGTTGCGCACAAACCAGACCATGAGAAACTTCGGGTCCATTGGCCAGCGAAAGATCGAGGGGTTTTGCAGAGGCAATGCGGGGTGATAGTTCCACTCCGCACTCATTCCCTCGTCATGCGGCATAATCGGAGCCTTCTTCGTCCAGAATGGCTTTGAGTTCGCCCAGATGACGAACGTCCTGTTCAGGGTATTCCTCGAGCATCTGCGCCGTCTTTTCCGCGATCTCGTCTGACAGAACACGCAACGTCTGTCCGGTCTGCAGAGCGCGAATGTACGTCTCTGCCGCACGTTCGAAATAATAGAGCCTGTTAAAGGTATCCGCGACGGATGATCCGATCACCATGACCCCGTGATTGCCCATCACCATGACCTTTTTCTTCGGATCATTGAACAGTTGCGCACAGCGGTCACCTTCGTCCTCCAGCGCCAGACCGTTGTAGTGTTCGTCAATCACGATGCGGTTGAAAAACGTCGCACAGTTCTGATCGATGGGCGGCAGGCGGCTGTCCTCCAGACAGGCCAGAACCGTCGCGTGAATGGAATGAACATGCATCGCACAGCGCGCGTGCGGGCAATGCCGGTGAATGCCGCCGTGCAAGCCCCAGGCCGTGATATCCGCATCGACACCTTCAAGGCTGGCAGCGTCCGTTGCATCGACTTCGATCAGGTCACTCGCCTTGATCCGGCTGAAATGACGCTGGTTCGGGTTCATCAAAAAGCGGGTTCCTGCCTCATTCGTCGCCATGCTGAAATGATTGGCGACGCCTTCGTGCAGATTGAGCCGCGCAGTCCAGCGAAACGCTGCGGCGAGATCGACACGCTCCTGCCAGTTGGTCATGTTCGGGCGGATCTGGGTGACGGGCATAACGCGGCTCCATATGATTTTGCGCGGATCAGACCATGGGTGCGCAGGCATGACCAACGAAAAAAACTGACACCTGCCATTAGTATTGCTAATAGTTGAGTTATGGCCTCTCAACTTCCCCCTCTGAACTGGTTGCGCGCGTTTGAAGCCGCCGCCAGAAATCTGTCCTTTACGGGGGCTGCGCGCGATCTGAACATGACACAAAGCGCCGTCAGCCAGCAGATCAAGGCGCTGGAGGGGCATCTCGGGCGCCCGCTTTTTCACCGCCGGGCCCGCGCGCTGGAACTGACGCAGACCGGAATCACCTATCTGCCAGTTGTGCGCGCGGCATTTGAGACATTGCGCCAGGGTACGCGCGCGGTCACCGGCACGCGCGACGGGATCGTCAACATTCAATCAAACCTTACCTTTGCGATCCACTGGCTGGCCCCGCGCCTGAGCCGGTTTCGCGCGCTGCATCCGCAGGTGATGTTCAACATATCCACCGAGTTGTGGGAGGCGCGCGACATGGCCGATGGTGCGGATGTGGAAATTCGGTACTCCCTGCGGCCCTCCGACACGGTCCGCGCCGAGCTGCTGCACCGCGATCACTACTATCCGGTCTGCGCACCGGGTTATGAGGTCAGCCTTGAGAGCTTGCACAAACACCCGCTCTACGATTGCGCCAATCTTTTGGCAAATTGGGCGAACTGGGCCGAAGATCAGTCTCTGTACTGGCCAGATCCGCAAGTAACCTACGCCACGACCTTTTCGGTTTCACTGTCTGTCGCGCAAGCCGGAGGCGGGCTTGCAATGGCCCACGACGCGATCGCGCGGGGCATGCTGCAAAGCGGGCAACTGATTGCGCCATTTGCCCATCGCGCACGCATGCCCGAGGCCTATTACCTGATCGAAAGCCCGCAAGCCGCCAGTCTGCCGGGTCCACGCGCCTTTGTCGCCTGGCTCAGAACGGAAATGGCGCTCTTCGAGGCAGATCAAAGCGGTCGGCTGGGCACCCACGCGTAGCCGTCAGCACACAGAATGTAGGCTTCGCGCAATCCATGTGGTTTGTCGGCGGGGTGTTGCAGCACCATGTGCCCACGCGCGTCTGCCCGCGCAGCCGCAAGATCGGGATCACTGTCATACAGACGGATTTCAACCCCAGCGCCACGCGGCGGATTTTCCGGCAACAGGCCCAACAGAGGATTTGAATGATAGGTGCCGTCACTGTGAACCTGAAAAACCTGCTCGCCATATGAGACAATGGCAAAATCGGCGGTCTTTCTATGCACAGACAGTCCAAAAACAGACTCTAGAAAGGCACAAGTTCCAAGGACGTCACGCACCACGATATTCAGCCCGATACCACGCAGGCTTGCGCCGAAATCCGAAGCGCTGACCGTGTCATAATCCATAGTCATTCCCCCGCTTGAACCTTCCTTCGGCCCATGCGACCTTGAGATATGTACACCACCACGTTCCCCGAATGGCCCGATGTGGCCGCCGATCTGATAGCCACGGCCACCGGTCGCCGTGCTGCCGATATGGTCATCAAAGGCGGCATATGGGTCAATGTCCATACCCGCGAGACGCTGCCGGGACATGATATTGCAATTTCGCGCGGGCGGATTGCCTGCGTGGTGCCGGACGCTGGTTATTGCACCGGTCCTGACACGCAGATCGTGGAGGCGAAGGGGCGCTATATGATACCCGGCCTGTGCGACGGACACATGCACATCGAATCCGGGATGCTGACGCCTGCTGAATTTGCGCGCGCGGTGATCCCGCATGGCACGACGTCCATGTTCACCGACCCCCATGAGATCGCGAATGTACTGGGCCTGCCGGGCGTGCGGATGATGCACGACGAGGCCCTGATGCAGCCGATAAACATCTTCACCCAGATGCCCTCCTGCGCGCCGTCGGCACCCGGAATGGAAACCACCGGTCACGAAATCACCCCCGAGGATGTCGCCGAAGCGATGACATGGCCGGGCATCATCGGTCTCGGTGAAATGATGAACTTCCCCGGCGTGTCAAACGCCGATCCCAAGATGCTGGCGGAGATCGCGGCAACGCAGGCGGCCGGAAAGACAGTGGGCGGGCACTACGCTTCACCCGATCTTGGCCCCGCGTTTGCGGGCTATGTGGCAGGCGGGCCTGCAGACGATCATGAAGGCACCTGCGAGGCGGATGCTATCGCACGGGTGCGCCAAGGCATGCGATCCATGATGCGACTTGGCTCGGCATGGTATGATGTCGAGAGCCAGATCACGGCTATTACGGAAAAAGGGCTGGATCCGCGAAATTTCATTCTGTGCACCGACGACTGCCATTCCGGCACTCTGGTGGGTGACGGCCATATGAACCGCGTTGTGCGCCATGCAATCTCCTGTGGCTGCGACCCGCTTGTCGCGCTCCAGATGGCGACGATCAACACTGCGACGCATTTCGGACTGGAGCGCGAGATCGGATCACTCGCGCCGGGTCGCCGGGCAGATGTCATTCTGACGTCCGACCTCAAAACTCTGCCGATAGAGACTGTTATCGCGCGCGGAAATATCGTGGCGGAGGACGGCGAGTGCTGCGTCGATTGTCCGCATTTCGATTGGCCTGACGCGGCTCGACAGACGGTCCATCTTGGAAAAACCCTCAATGCTGCGGATTTCGCGATTGCGGCCCCCAAGGGCGCAAATGCGGTATCGGCCAATGTCATCGGCGTGGTCGAAAATCAGGCCCCGACGCGGGCGCTGAAATTCGAGCTGCCGGTGACCGAAGGGCGCGTCATGGCCACGGGCGATGTCTGCCAGATCGCTCTGGTCGAACGTCACCGAGCAACAGGAGGCGTCGTCAATGCCTTCGTGTCGGGGTTTGGATATCAGGGCTCGATGGCCATGGCCTCGACGGTCGCCCACGACAGCCACCACATGATCGTCGTGGGCACGGACGCAGACCAGATGGCGCTGGCGGCAAACCGTCTCGGAGAGGTTGGCGGCGGCATAGCCATCTTCAAGGACGGCATCGAACTGGCACTCGTCGAACTTCCGATTGCCGGGCTGATGTCGGACAGCCCGGCAGCTGAGGTCGCGGCAAAGGCCGATCATATGATGGATGCGATGCGCGCTTGCGGCTGCACTCTGAACAATGCCTATATGCAGCATTCGCTTTTGGCGCTGGTTGTCATTCCCGAACTGCGGATATCCGATCTGGGCCTCGTAGATGTCCGCACATTCCAGTTTATTCCCGTAATAGAGCCGCTTTCATGACACCTACAATGACGCCAAACACCCCAGCGGGTGAAGATTTCATGGATGCAACGGCCGCCGTCGACAGGCTGCAAGAGCTTTACCAGAGCGCCACATCCTTTCTGTGCGACCACTTTCGCAAGGCAATGACTGACGGTGCACCCGGTTCGCGGGTCCGCGCCTTTTATCCGGAAGTTCTGTTTTCGACTTCGACATACGCGCGGGTCGATACCCGGCTCAGCTTTGGCCACGTCTCTGACCCCGGAACCTATTCTGCTACCATCACGCGCCCTGATCTGTTCCGGAACTACCTGATTCAACAGATCGGCCTTTTGATCGAAAACCACGGGCAGCCGGTCCACATCCGCGCTTCGGACACGCCGATCCCGGTGCATTTCGCAGTTGCCAATGACGATGGGATCACGGTGCCACAGGAAGGTGCCGCCAATTTCACGCTTCGCGACGTCTTCGACGTGCCGGACCTGTCCACGACCAGCGATGACATCGTCAACGGCACCTACGCCAAGCCTGACGGACGGGGACCGCTGGCTCCCTTCACCGCTCAGCGCGTAGATTACTCGCTGGCCCGGCTGGCCCATTACACAGCCACCGATCCGGTGCATTTCCAGAATTTCGTTCTGTTCACCAACTATCAGTTCTACGTCTCCGAATTTGAGGCCTACGCCCGCGAACAGCTGCGCAATCCGCAATCGGGCTACACGGCCTTTGTCTCCACCGACAACGCGACCATCACGGACGGTGATGCGCCACTGGCACCGCCTGTCAAAACACCGCAGATGCCGACCTACCACCTGAAACGGGCGGATGGCTCAGGGATCACGCTGGTCAACATCGGCGTCGGGCCGTCAAATGCCAAAACCGCGACAGATCATATCGCGGTACTGCGGCCGCATGCCTGGCTGATGGTCGGCCACTGCGCAGGGCTGCGCAATTCTCAGGCCCTGGGCGATTTCGTTCTGGCCCATGGCTATCTGCGTGAAGATCACGTGCTGGACGATGACCTGCCGGTCTGGGTGCCGATCCCGGCGCTGGCCGAGATCCAGATCGCGCTGGAGCAGGCCGTGGCACAAGTGACCGCACTGGAGGGTTACGAGCTGAAACGCATCATGCGCACCGGCACCGTCGCCACCATCGACAACCGGAACTGGGAACTACGTGACCAATCCGGGCCGGTGCAACGACTGAGCCAGTCTCGGGCTGTCGCACTGGATATGGAAAGCGCGACAATCGCCGCGAACGGCTATCGTTTCCGGGTGCCCTACGGCACCCTGCTGTGCGTCTCCGACAAGCCGTTGCACGGCGAATTGAAACTGCCCGGCATGGCGTCTGACTTCTATAAAACACAAGTCTCGCGGCATTTGATGATAGGAATACGCGCCATGGAACGCCTGCGCACCATGCCCCTCGAGCGTATTCACAGCCGAAAATTGCGTTCTTTTGATGAAACCGCCTTCCTCTGATCCCGAAAAACCGAGGTTTCAGTGGAAATCAGCATGTTTTTCCTTGCATACGACCACTATTCGTTGTGTTGATACACCACATTCGGATACAAAATGAACATGAGGCCCAATAGATCGGGCGGTGAAGGAGAACAAGAAGATGGCAAAACCAATGACAAAAACCCAGCTCGTTGCAGCACTGGCCGACGAAATGGGTGCGGACAAGAAATCAGCAGGCGCGGCACTGGATGCCGTTTGTGCACTGATCACCAAAGAAGTGTCCGGCGGCGGCGCTGTGACGCTTCCCGGCGTTGGCAAGATCTACTGCCGCGAGCGCCCCGAGCGCATGGTGCGCAACCCTGCGACCGGCGAACAGTTCAAAAAGGACGCCGACAAGGTTGTCAAAATGACGATCGCCAAAGCGCTCAAAGACAGCGTTAACGGCTGATAGCGACCACAATCGCACAAGACCACTGCAAAGGGTCGCCACTGGCGGCCCTTTTTTACGACCACCGAAACCTCACCCGCAGTCGCATACCTGCTTGTCCTTGACCGACTTATGCGAAACACTCGGCGGGCAGAAATACCAACAGGCCAATACACTCATGGACATCCGCGCGATAGTGGCAGGCCTTTTGTTCGCCCTGATGTGGTCATCCGCCTTTACCTCTGCGCGGATCATCGTGGCGGACGCCTCTCCGCTTTTTGCGCTGTCATTGCGCTATCTGATTTCAGGCCTTCTGGGTGTGGGCATTGCGCTCGCCATCGGACAGTCCTGGCGGCTGACACGCGCACAATGGCGCGCAACAATCGTATTTGGGGTTTTGCAGAATGCCGCCTATCTGGGCCTGAACTTCGTGGCGATGCAGACAGTTCAGGCTTCGGTTGCCGCGATCATAGCTTCGGCTCTGCCCTTGCTGGTGGGCCTTGCATCATGGTTGTTTCTGGGCGAACGCCTGCGTGCCCTGGGCATCGGCGGATTGGTGGCGGGCTTTGTCGGCGTGGGCCTGATTATGGGCGCGCGCATTTCGGGTGGCATCGATCTTTATGGCCTGATGCTCTGCGTTTTGGGCGTCATCGCGCTGACTGTCGCAACATTGTCGGTCCGCGGTGCCACGTCAGGTGGCAATTTTCTCATGGTCGTCGGACTACAGATGCTCGTCGGCTTTGTCGCGCTGTCCGTATGCACGGCCCTGTTTGAAACCCCGCGCGTCAATCTGACACTGCCGCTGGCGCTGGCTTTTGCCTATACGACACTTGTTCCCGGTCTTGCCGCGACGGTCGTGTGGTTCTGGCTCGTCAACCGGATCGGCACGACACGCGCCTCGTCATTTCACTTTCTCAATCCCTTCTTTGGGGTGGCTATCGCCAGCCTCCTTCTGTCAGAACCGCTGGGACCGCAGGACATATTGGGCGTCATCATCATCACACTGGGCATCATGGCCGTGCAGCGGGACCGCCAGTCAAAGCCATGATGCACCCTTTTGCCGTTTGCGTGTACCGCGTTTCGAGCTAGAGTCTATCGCAACCTGAAAACGGAGCCCCAGATGAACCGTCGCGCTTTTCTCGCCCTGTCAACCGCCTGCGTCCTGCCCTGGTCCGGTGAAGCCCATGCTTTTGTGGATCATTCCTATGCCCCGGCTACATGGCGCGAACTTCAGAACAGCGATCAAACCGTCGTACTGTTTTTCCGGGCCGACTGGTCGCTGACCTGTCAGATCAAAGAGGAGATCATCGCGCGTCTGATCGCCGAGAACCCCCGCTATGAAAACCTGACATTTCTGGACATCGACTGGGATACCTTTGGCGCATCGCGCATGACAGAGGGCCTGCGCGTAAGCCGCAGATCCACACTTGTGGTGATGAAACAGGGGCGGGAAATCGCACGGCTGGAAAACGAGCCACACGAGGACAAGCTGCGCGCGCTTCTGGAAACGGCAATGGCTGCGTGATGGATGCCCCCGAGGCAGCCAAGGCCTATGCCTTTGTGCTGATACCGGGGTATTCGACCCTGGGGCTGTCCTGCGCGCTGGACGCCCTGTCATTGGCCAACCGTCACCCCTCAGGGCACAAGTTTTATTCCTGGCGCCTCTTCAGCGAAACAGGGGAGCCGGTGGCGGCCTACAATGGTGTGACGATCAATGTCGACGGACCACTGACCGAACTGGCCCGCGACGAAACGATCGTGGTCTGCGCAGGCGAAAACGTTGGCCGTGGCAGCACCAAAAAACTTCTCAGCTGGTTGCGGCGCGAGGTGCGGCGCGGCATGGATTATGGCGCTCTGTCATCTGGCACATACACCTTGGCACTGGCCGGGCTGATCGACGGCAAACGCGTCACCACGCATTGGGAGTACAAGGCGGCGCTGACCGAGATGCTGCCGGATGTTGTCATCGAGGATTCGATTTTTTCAGTCGACGGGCGCGTGTTTACCACCGCTGGCGGGGCTGCATCGATGGATATGATGCTGGACAGGATCACCGCCGACTACGGTGTGGCGCTGGCCACCTGGGTCGCGGACCAGATGGTCTACACCAACCCGCGCCTGCACAGCCACGCCCAGCGGGTCGCCCCGAACACCAAGACCGAAGTGCGCAACTCCAAGCTCGCCATGGCCATGCAGATCATGCAAAACAACACCGAAGACCCGCTCACGCCGGATGAGGTCGCCGGTATCGTGTCGATATCAACACGGCAACTGGAGCGACTCTTTGCAAAATATGCCGCTGCCTCGCCCAAACGCTATTACCTGATGCTGCGCCTTGAAAAAGCGCGCGATTTGCTGCGCCAGACGGAGATGTCCGTCACGGACATCTGCGTGGCCTGCGGGTTCAAATCACTGTCGCATTTTTCGAAAAGCTATCGCACGGCCTATGGCATCAGCCCCGGCCTCGAAGCACAGGGTTCCAAACTGTTGTGGACCGACAAAAGCTGACGGGGATCACGCATCACACTTTGCGAAAGACGGCAATGTGGCCGACGTCGTCCCGGTGACCTTCGGGCGCGCCCGGGCCATAAATCGGCACGGTCACGATTTCAAAACCGCTGATAACAGGCTCTAACTGGGCAAATTTGGTCTCAAACCCGCGCGCGGCCCAGTGCTGGGCATTCACCGACAGAACAAACTGCGCGCCCGGCATTGCGATCCGCAACAATTCGTCAAGCGCATCCGGCCCTACATGCCCGTGTGTAAAGGTCCCGGAACTCACGATTGATGCATAAACGGACGGTTCGATCAGCAAAGGCTGCGTCAGGTCCGCTTCGATCGTATCCCGGTAGATACCTTTGCGTGCGGCCACGTCCAACATGCTCCGCGAAATATCCAAAGCATCGATGATAACTGGCCCGCTGACACGGATATGTTGCGCAACAAGACCTGTGCCCGCCCCTACGTCAAGCACCGGCTCTGACCCGCCAGACCGCAGAAACACCTCCGCCACATGCCGCGGCAGCTGATAATCCATGTCTGCCGCAAACCCGCTGTCGTATGTGTTCGCCCAGTCGGCATAAAGCGCGCGATTGTCATCCGGCGACGTCAGCGCATAGGCGGCATCCAGACTGGGGTCTTTGGGCATGAGCGGACCTTCCCGTTGATCTGGCCCAGCTTACGCTCACTGCAACAACGGCTCAATGGCCTTGGTCACCGTTCCGGACATAGGCCGCACCCGCGACCCCCATGTCGCGACAACCGTTCCGTCGGGGCCGATCAGGACCTTGTTGAAATTCCACCCCGGAACAAATCCGACCTGATCGGCCAGATCGCGGTAAAACGGGTGCGCGTCGGGGCCCCTGACGTGCGTGATGTCAGCCATCGGCATATCCAGCCCGAAACTGATCTCGCAGAAGTCCTTTACCTCTTCCGCTGTGGCCAGCTCCTGATTGAAGTCATCAGATGGCACCGCCAGCACGACCAGACCCCTATCCTTGTAAGTGTCATAGAGCTTTTGCAGACCCTCATATTGATAGGTGAACCCGCATTGCGACGCGGTATTCACCACCAGAATGGGCCGCCCGGCCCAATCGCCCAGATCCAGCTCGCCGCCATCAATATTGGCAAACCTGTGCGATGTCATACCCGCCAACGCCGCGGATCCGGCCAAGATTGCCGCCAGAAGTGTCATCCATTTCATCATCACGTTGCCCTCCTGTTGATGTATACGTAGCGTCGCGTACAAAGGTTTCAAAAGACTGCGCGGAAATCCCCCTTTTCAAATGGTGGCAATGTCCCATCTATTAGGGGCACCACACAAGGGAGACGTTACAATGGCCCAATACGCAAAAACGCCGGAAGCCCTGTCGAGGCTTTCTGCCGAAGAATTCTACGTCACGCAAAAATCGGGGACGGAACGGCCGGGCACCGGCAAGCTTCTGAACAACAAGGAGCCGGGGATCTACGTGGATATCGTATCGGGCGAGCCATTGTTTGCATCCGCCGACAAATACGAAAGCGGATGTGGCTGGCCCAGCTTTACCAAACCCATTGAACCGGCGCATGTCACGGAACTGCGCGACGCAACCATGGGAATGATCCGGACCGAAGTCCGCTCGACCCATGGCGACAGCCATCTGGGGCACGTTTTCCCAGACGGGCCGCGCGATCGGGGCGGTTTGCGGTATTGCATCAATTCGGCCTCGCTGAGATTTGTGCATCGTGATGATATGCAGGCCGAAGGCTATGGTGCCTATTTGGATCAGGTGGAGGACGTGGCATGAGTACCGAACGCGCAGTATTGGCGGGTGGATGTTTTTGGGGGATGCAGGACCTCATTCGCAAAAAGCCGGGGGTCTTGTCGACGCGCGTCGGCTATACCGGTGGCGACGTCCCCCACGCGACCTATCGCAACCACGGCACCCATGCCGAAGGGATCGAAATCATCTTTGATCCCGCGGTCATTTCATACCGCAACCTGCTGGAGGTGTTCTTTCAGATCCACGATCCGACCACGCCGAACCGGCAAGGCAATGATCGCGGCCTCAGCTATCGGTCTGCGATATATTATGTAGATGAAACGCAGAAATCCTGTGCGTTAGAGACGATTGCAGACGTCGAAGCCTCTGGCCTCTGGCCGGGGAAAGTGGTGACGGAAGTCGAACCTGTGGGAGATTTCTGGCAAGCGGAGCCGGAGCATCAGGACTATCTCGAACGCATTCCCAACGGCTACACATGCCACTTTGCAAGGCCGGACTGGGTTCTTCCGAAACGAGACGTGCCAACCCAGGCTGCCGAATAACGTGATCGGGTCAACGTGCCGGGGCGGATCATGCGCAGTCCCGGCACGTTTCATATCGACGTTGACCAAGTTCCTTTCACCGGGAAAAGAAAAAATTAACTGACGCTGTCGTATCTGTCGCGAAGTAGAGCGGAGATTCAGATGCGTTTTTTTCGAACAGCAAAGTCGCCAGTCCCTCAGGGCCCGTCGGAAAACGACATCCTGATCGCGGCTCTTGCGCAGACACACGGAATTGCATGGTTTGATCCCGATGGCGCGCTGCTGGAGGCAAATGAAACATTTGCTTCGATCACCGGATATCAATTGAGCGAACTGGTAGGGATGAGCCACTCGAAGCTGGTATCGACTTCTTCCCGTCACTCCAAAGCGGATGCCGCGTTTTTCGCCGCTTTGAAGAATAAGAAGATCATCTCTGATGTTGTTCCTCGGGTCTCGGGAACGGGTGAAAAGATATGGCTCGATACAACATATCTGCCGATTCTGAGCCCGGACCAATCGGTCGTCAAAGTGGCCAAGATTTCCCGTCAGGTCACGTCGGAACAATCACGGATTCAAAACCGGCTCAGCCAGCTTGATGCCATCTATGCCAATCAGGCGGTTGTAGTCTTTGATCTGACGGGCACGATACTTGAGGTAAACGACAATTTTCTGGACATGATGGGGTACGAAACTTCTGGCGTTATTGGTCAGAAACATCGCGTGTTCGTTAATAAGGAATATGCGGACTCCCCGAAATACGAAGAGTTCTGGCGCGAAACGTCGACAGGCACCATTCAATCCGGTGTCTTCAAACGATTTGGAAAGAACCAGCGCGGATTGTGGCTGCAATGCAATTACGCGCCCATGCATGATGAAACCGGAAAACAGGTCGGCGTTCTAATGACAGCGACGGACGTCACGAAACGAGAAATAGAAACCGGCGCGGCGGCATTGGTCGGCCGCATTCAGGCTGTGATCGAATTCGACATGGAAGGCACAATTCTCTTCGCCAACGATCTGTTTTTGCAGGCTATGGGCTACACTCTGCAAGAGGTCGTCGGAAAACATCACAGTATTTTCATGCCCAAAGGAGAGGCGAGCACAGAACCCTACAAGGCGCATTGGGACAAGCTGCGCAAAGGCGAATTTCTCGCGGGTGAGTACCGGCGCCAGCACAAAGACGGGTCCGACGTTTGGATCTCGGCGACCTACAACCCATTCCTCGGCCCAAAGGGAGAGCCTGTTAAAGTCGTGAAATACGCGACCGACATATCACCCAGGATCGAGGCCGTTTTAGGCATCAGCCGCGGCTTGGAACGAATGGCGCAGGGAGATTTGCAAACGCCTATTCCGGGTCCGTTCTCCTCAGATTTTGAACCGCTGCGACAAGACTTCAACGCAGCGCAGGACAAACTTCTGCTCACCATCCGTTCGGTCGTCGCCTCAACCAACGAAATTCACAGCGGAACCAGTGAAATTTCAAGCGCCGTAGACGATCTGAGCAGCCGCACGGAAACCCAGGCTGCGGCACTGGAAGAAACTGCAGCGGCAATCCGAGAGATGGCCGCTTCGGTCCAATCCACGTCCAACGTCTCGGAAACCACACAGCAGTTGGTCGACAAGACAAAATCACAGGCCAACAGCGGAACCGACGTCATGTCCAAGGCAAGAACGGCCATGGATGCCATATCTGCAAGTTCGACCGAAATCTCGAAAATCACATCCGTGATCGAGGATATCGCTTTTCAGACCAACCTTCTCGCCCTCAACGCCGGTGTAGAAGCCGCGCGGGCTGGCGATGCAGGGCGCGGGTTTGCCGTCGTGGCATCGGAAGTTCGTGCACTGGCTCTGCGCTCTTCCGAAGCTGCAACCCGCATTGCCGGATTGATCGCAACATCGACGATTCAGGTCAGCCGGGGCGTTGATCTGGTGTCCGAAACCAGCGATTCTCTGTCCTCCATCGAAACATATGTGACCGAGGCGGCCAAAATGGTGGCGGACATTGCCATTGCCGCCCGCGAACAAACCGTTGGTCTCTCGGAAATCAACACCGCCATCGGCAATCTGGATGAGGTCACACAAATGAACGCGTCCATGTTTGTGCAAACCAACGCCGCAACCCAACTGCTTGCCAAGGAAGTCAAATCGCTCAAGGAGTCGACGCAGGCATTTGTTCTTGCCGACACATCAACCGATGCTCCCGATATCGCACAGCATCAGCGCGCGTCCTGAGGCCGTTTACACCCGATCGGTAGCGACTCGCGGGCGACCTGTGGCCTCGACCGTCACAATGGCCTCGATAAAGACCTCTCTCGCCTCCACTCCAGCCGTACGCACATCCCGGTCGACACGAATTTGAATGTCCGCAGCCCCGGCCGCAAGAGCCTGTTCTTCTGCCTGCGCTCTCAACACGTCTTCCAAAACGGTCAATGCAACGGACTGATCACCGAAATCCTTTGGGCCATCTTCGAGGTGGACGCGGTACTTGCCCTCGCTCGGTGATGTCACCGTGCCCGTTCTGCGCATCGTCACACGGCCAACCACGGCACCGATCGCATTGGCAACGGCGGCGTGTTCCGGCAGGATCATCTGCGTGCCCAGCCGCACGCCAACCGCAGGATAATAACTGGCGGCCGATGCCCCCAAACCGATCACCGGTATGTTGAGACCGGCATCAACCCGCACCAGCCCGCGATGACCCGACAACCCGCGCTGCATCAGAACATGCTGAGCCAGAACGGCGGGCTCATGTTCAAACGTCTCTCCCTCCTCGGAAAAGGCCGCCTCCAGCAGGGCCACAACCGTCTGATGGGTCAAACGATCGACAATCATCTGTGCCATGACCGTCGGATGTGACGCCAGAATCTCCCCGGCGCCGGTATGGCGACGACCAAACAGCACCAGAGCCTTTTCCGCCGCCTCTGCATCCCAGGTTTCGGCACGGCCCAAAACATGGCTCGCGTCCGACGGTGTCACACCGCTGATCTGCACCAGACCACGATCCACCAGACGAGTCAGCGCTCCCATTTCAATCCGTGACTTCAGAACGGACCCCAAAGGATGAACCCCCGCGCCGATGCGCTCAAGGACCGCCGCCTCGCGCGGCCCCAGACCCGGAGCATCCAGCCCCAGAACAGCACGAACAAACCGACCGTCATGATCGCCAGGTACACTCGCGCGCAATTGCGCATCCAGTGCCGCGTGCACCACATCCGGTGCCTCGACTGCAAGCAGGGACACAGGCAGCAACCGGCGCGGCCCCAGAGTGACGCCACCCTTCAAACCTTGCGAAACGAAGTGAACTTCACTGTCGCCACCCAACCCGGTGGTCCGCATCGCGACCGCCTCGACCATCGTGCGAAAATGCCCGACACGCGCGCCCGCTGGATCAATTGCGGGGCGCCCGTCGCGTAAAACGGCAACATCGGTCGTCGTACCGCCAATATCGCTGACCATGGCGTGATCCGCCCCCGTCATCCAACGAGCCCCGACAATCGACGCGGCCGGCCCGCTCAGGATTGTTTCGATCGGACGCTCCCGTGCTTGCGCGCTCGAAATCAGCGCACCGTCGCCACGTACCACCATCATCGGCGCAGTGATCCCCAGATCAACCAACGTGTCCTCGGCACGTCCGATCAACCGGTTGATCATGCCGATCAACCGCGCGTTCAACACCGCAGTCAACGCGCGCTTGGGCCCGTTCAGTTTGGCCGACAATTGATGCGAAGCAGAAACCGGCGTGCCAGTGATCTCCGCCACAAGAGCTGCCGCGCGCAACTCATGCGCCGGGTTTCGGGTCGCAAACTGGCTGGCCACCGCAAACCCGCTGACATCGTTCCGGTGTTTCATCAGAAAATCGATGAGCATGGCCTCATCCAGCGGCATAAGCTCGCCACCAGCATGATCGTGCCCACCGGCACAGATCAGAAACGGATCGCCCTTTAGCGCGTCGGCCAGGCCATGCGCTTCCAGATCACGCGTCTTGAACCCGATGTAGATGAGGGCCACCCGCCCTCCCTGACCTTCCACCAACGCGTTCGTCGCCAGAGTGGTGGACAAGGACGCCATCGACACATCTTGCGGAGCGATACCGGATTGCTCCAGAACAGCCCGCACCGCGCCACCCACCCCGATCGCCAGATCATGTCGCGTCGTCAGCGCCTTGGCAGAGGCAATCACCTCCGTCTCGCCCCGGATCAAGACCGCATCCGTATAGGTGCCGCCCGTATCAACGCCCAACAAAATCGCCATCAACGCCTCTCTCTTGTATCTGCGTCGGGATGTAGCGATTAATCGCCGCCGCGCCAGCCCCTTTGTGTCAAGCGGTCGGCAATTGCGCCAGCGCCCAGGTTGCAGCGTCGCGCACCGCGGCATCAGGATCACGCACCAGCGGCACAACAGCTCCACGCAGTGACGGCAGACCCGAGTTCCCGATCGCATAAAGAACATTCCGCACGAACCTGTCGCGCCCGATCCGCTTGATCGGCGATCCCGAAAACATCCGCCTGAACCCGGGATCATCCAATGCCACCAGGTCCGCCAGACGTGGCGCCGTCAGTTCCGGCCGCGACGCCAGCGCAATGTCGCGCGCCGCCACGGCAAACTTGTTCCATGGGCACACCGCCAGACAATCGTCGCAGCCATAAATCCGGTTGCCCAACTTGCCGCGCAGATCAAGCGGTACAGGCCCGCGATGCTCGATCGTCAGATACGAAATACACCGGCGCGCATCCAACTGATACGGCGCAGGAAATGCCTCTGTCGGGCAAACGTCCAGACAGGCCCGGCAAGACCCGCATCGATCCACCTCGGCGACATCCTCGTCCAGGTCAAGAGTGGTAAAAATCGACCCTAAAAAGGCCCAGTTTCCCCAATCCCGGCTCACCAGATTTGTGTGCTTGCCCTGCCAGCCCAACCCGGCAACCTGCCCCAGTGCCTTTTCCGGAACAGGGGCTGTGTCGACGAAAACCTTCACTTCTCCGCCCGCCTCCGCAATCAGCCACCGCGCCAGACGTTTCAGTCGTTTCTTGACAACGTCATGATAGTCGCGGCCCTGCGCATACACTGAAATTGCGCCACGATCCGTTTGCTGAAGCACGGCCAGCGGATCATGTTCGGGTGCATAGCTTTCCGCCAGCATCAGAACGGAACGCGCCTCCGGCCAGAGTGCCGCAGGATTTCCGCGCCACTGCATCCGCTCTTCGAGCCACCCCATCTGACCATGGTATCCCGCCTCGACAAATGCAGCCAGGCGCCCTGGCACGTCCGGCACCGAGTCAGGCCTGCATATTCGGGCCGCAACAAAACCTTCCTGCAGGGCACGCGAAACAAGTCTGGTCTTCAGATCGCCCATGGCTTCTCTGGGTAACAAATATCCTCGGGGGAGTGTGAGGGGGCAGACAGCCCCCTCAATCCGACACTGGCCTCAAAAATCAAGGTCATTGTAGTGACGCGGCGGTGGAAACCCCGACACCTGGTCGGCCAGAATTGATCTGAAGGCAGGACGGGATTTGATCTTGGCGTACCAGTCCTTGACGACCTCGCTCCGGGTCCAGTCGACGTCCGAAATGTAGTCCAGCGAAGACAGATGCGCCGCTGCCGCGAAATCCGCAAGCGTCATGACATCACCCGCCAACCACCGGCGGTGATCCAGCAACCATGTCATGTAATCCAGATGATACTTTATCGCCTTGGCACCCGCCTTCACCGCAGAACTGTCAGGATAGCCTTTTCCCATTACCTTCTTGTTCACCCGCTCGTAGAGCAGCTTGGATGTGACTTCGCGGTGAAACTTGTCATCAAACCAGCTCACCAGCCTGCGCACTTCCAGCCGCGCAATCGGGTCCTTGGGCAACAATGCGGGATCGGGCCGGGTTTCTTCGATATACTCGCAGATCGCGGCACTCTCGGACATCATCAGCCCGTCCAGTTTCAGCACAGGGACCATACCGGCAGGGTTGCGCCGCAGAAAATCCGCCTCCGCCTCCCAATACCGTTCTTCGACCAGTTCGACCTCGATCTTCTTCTCCGCCAGGCTCAAACGAACCTTTCGGCAAAAGGGGGACAAGGGCACGTGATATAGTCTCGCCATGGCTTTTCCGGGTAAATCCTCAGGTCCACCTTCCATGCCCTGATACGCTTGGCTTTTCAACATCCGATCACGATGCAAACGGCCCGCAGGCGGATATTCCCGTCCGGAATTTCGGGCGGGATTTCCCGCCGTTGGCGAAACAGAACACGTAAATGACTTTTTTTGACCGCGTTTCGTCAAAGGTTTTTCACACTCAAGACACTTCGTTCAGGCTTTGTAACCAAGCACGCAGAAAAATCGCGTGGGACGGATCTCAGATCCAGGAAGGGAATTTGATGGACAGCAGGCTCAAAATAGCGAGCTTGATCATCATGTTGGCAACACCGGCAGCGGCTCCTCCGCTGACGCCGTCACATCTGTGGCTGCGGCCTCCCACACAAACCATACCGATTGATGCAAGCGCCGCAGGCTTTCGCCCTATGGACGCCCGCGTGTCATTCAGCGTGCCCGAAATATGGAACCCGATGCCCGATCTGGACGATCCGGTTCAGGCAGGTTTCAATCCGCGACCCATGTTTCCGGTCATCAGCATCTTACCGGCAAAACCGGAACCATCGCTCGGCATCCAGACTCCCAAGGAGCTGTTGCAGCCCTTCCTGCAGCCCCTCTTCAATCCGGACCCGTTTCGCAACAACCCTCTTTTTGCCAGCGCGCGGCAGGTTTCATCGCCCTCCGCGGTCCCATTGCCGACCAGTATCGCATTTCTGAGCTCTGGCGTATTTGCGATGTTGATGTTCCGCAGACGCAAGGCCAGGCGTTAACCCTGAAAGCACCGCGCCCGCCCATCCGCTTCGATGGTCGAGGCACCGTCCATGATCTGGGCGGCGCGTTTGCGAACGAAATTCGATGGTTTGGCAGCCGAGCGTCCTTTGGGATCCGGCAAGAGTGCCGCCAGTCGCGCCGCCTGCACGGGTGACAGTTCGGCGGCCGTCGTTCCGAAATAATGTCGCGCCGCGGCCTCGACCCCAAACACACCTTCGTCAAATTCCGCGACGTTGAGATAGACTTCCAGGATTCGGCGCTTCGACCAGATCAGTTCCAGCAACGGTGTCATGACCGCCTCCATCGCCTTGCGACTGTAGGTCCGGCCATGCCAGAGATAGACGTTCTTCACAACCTGCTGGCTCAGGGTCGATGCCCCCCGCGTCCCGCCGTCCTCGATCGCTTTCTTGATTGCCGGCAGGTCAAAACCCCAATGGATGCAGAAATTCGCATCTTCTGCGGCCACGACGGACCGGATCATGACAGGCGCCATACGCTCGAATGGCACCCATTCACGGTCAGGCGCCTTGCCCAACCGCCGCCCTTCCTGCGCGATGTAAATCGTAGTTGGCGGGTTGAAAACGGCGAACAGCACGATGGCAAAAACAAGCACCAGAAAAATGCCTGCCGAAATACGCAAACCCCAGCCCAGGATGCCCCTTTTGCGGGCCGTCCGGCTTTTGGAAGTTTTCGAAGGAGATTTTTTGCGATTTGCCATAAGGCAGCTATAGGACGGACGCGCGCTCAATAAAAGCGCGCGTCCGATGAAAATAACTGGCGCGCCTCACTCTGCGGGCATTGCCTTTTCCTCGATCGCCAAAGGCGCGGGCAGATGTATCAGCATCTCCTTGGGGCAAACCTGCAAGAAGTCATGCTGCGTGCTGTCCCAATGCTGCAGAATCTCTGCGGCCTTGCGGCTGTTGGTTTCGGCCAGATGCATTTCCAGAAGTTCTTCCAGCTGGGTGCGCCAATGATCAACGGTCACCGGACATGTCACCAGTGTCTCCATGTTCATCAGCGTACGCGCCCGACCATCGGGATCATACAGATAAGCCATCCCCCCGGTCATACCTGCGCCAAAATTGGCCCCGATATCGCCGAGTATCACGGCAACACCGCCGGTCATGTATTCGCACCCATTCGATCCGCAGCCTTCAACCACAACCTTTGCACCCGAGTTGCGCACTGCAAATCGCTCGCCTGCACGGCCTGCCGCAAAGAGATAGCCATCCGTCGCACCATACAGCACCGTATTGCCGATGATGGTATTCTTGCTGGCTTCAATCGTGGAAGACATCGGCGGGCGTACAACGATCATACCGCCCGACAGCCCCTTGCCCACATAGTCATTTGCATCGCCCGACACTTCAAGCTTCAGACCAGGCGCCGCGAAAGCACCCAGAGATTGACCGGCCGATCCGGTCAGTTTGACGGTCAGGTGATCGCGCTGCAGGCTGTTGCGCATACCGAACTTGCTGACGATATGACTGGATGTGCGCGTACCGACTGTGCGGTGCGTGTTCTGCACCGCATAGCTCAGCTGCATCTTTTCGCCGTCCCGCAGGAACCGCTCCGCATCGCGCACGATTTCCGCATCCAGCGTATCAGGCACGACATTGCGTGGCTTGGAGCGGTCATAGACGATCTCCGCCGCGCCATCGACCGTGATCAACAGCGGGTTGAGGTCGAGATCATCCAGATGCGCCGATCCCCGGCTGACCTGCGCGAGCAGGTCGGCACGGCCGATCACGTCATCCAGCGAACGCGCCCCGATGGATGCCAGTATTTCCCGGACTTCCGTGGCGTAGAAGGTGATCAGATTGACCACCTTATCCGCTGACCCGGTGAACTTTGCGCGCAGCGATTCATCCTGAGTACATACGCCCACCGGGCAGGTGTTGGACTGGCACTGGCGCACCATGATGCAACCCATTGCGATCAACGCCGCCGTACCTATCCCGTATTCTTCTGCACCCAGCATCGCCGCCATGACAATATCACGGCCCGTGCGCAGACCACCATCCGTGCGCAGCGTGATCCGGTCCCGCAGATTGTTCATCGACAGAACCTGATGCGCCTCGGTCAGCCCCATCTCCCACGGCAAACCAGCGTATTTGATGGATGTCGCAGGCGATGCCCCCGTCCCGCCATTGTGACCGGAAATCAGGATGATATCGGCCTTGGCCTTGGCGACACCGGCTGCAATCGTGCCAACCCCGGAGGACGCCACCAGCTTGACCGTCACCTTGGCGCGCGGGTTGATCTGCTTGAGGTCATAGATCAGCTGCGCCAGGTCCTCGATGGAATAGATATCGTGGTGAGGCGGCGGGCTGATCAGGGTGACACCCTTGGTAGAGTGGCGAAGGCGTGCAATCAGCTCGGTCACTTTCATGCCCGGCAACTGGCCGCCCTCGCCGGGCTTTGCACCCTGCGCGACCTTGATCTCCAGCTCTTTGCATTGGTTGAGATATTCGGCCGTGACGCCAAAACGACCCGACGCCACCTGCTTGATCTTGGCAGACGGATTGTCACCATTCGGTTCCGGATGGAAATGTGCGGGGTCTTCTCCGCCCTCGCCACTGTCGGATTTGGCCCCGATCCGGTTCATCGCCACGTTCAGCGTCTTGTGTGCTTCGGGGCTCAGCGCGCCCAGGCTCATTCCCGGCGTCACAAACCGTTTGCGGATGGACGTGATGCTTTCCACCTCTTCGATGGGTACAGGCGCACCCAGTGGTTTGATGTCCAGCAGATCGCGCAGGTGAATGGGCGGATTGCTCTGCATCTTGGAAGAATACTGCTTCCACATTTCATAGGACCCGCGGTTGCAGGCCATTTGCAACATGTGCATCGAGGTCGCTTCCCACGCGTGGGTTTCACCGCTGGTGCGCGCCTTGTAAAACCCGCCAATCGGCAAGACGGTATCGGGTCCGCCCCAGCCCTTGGCGTGCAC
>Ga0102812_10000615_pt1 | contig 25331 bp, 23 predicted proteins | sample ColrivemetaGS713_FD_79334 | JGI IMG/M metagenome (GOLD analysis project Ga0102812, IMG submission 79334) | Estuarine microbial communities from the Columbia River estuary - Flood tide ETM metaG S.713 | ecosystem: Environmental > Aquatic > Marine > Intertidal zone > Estuary | place: USA...
GGCCAGCACGTCATCGGCCGCCATGCCTGGGCCCTGGCGATCCGCGTAACCTTTAAGGGAAATGAACAGCGCACCAAAGTTGGTCTTGTTCTGCGAGTCGATAAGGCTGTAGCCATCGACCTGAGTAACGTTTACCACCGCCGGGTGCTGACTGGCCAGCTCGGCCACGCGCTTACCGAGCGCTTCAGTGCGATCCAGGCTGGCCGAATCCGGCAGGAAGTAAGGCACAAACAGATAACCCTGATCTTCGACCGGGACGAAGGCGGTTGGCAACAGCTTGAACAGCCAGACGGTGGCCAATATCACCAGGACAAAGCCAGTCATGGCCAGCTTCCAATGGTGCATGACCCACTTCACTCCCCCGACATAGCTGTTGGTGATGCGCTCCATGTTGTCATCGAACCACTTGTAAAAACCTTTCTTCTCGCCGTGCTTGGCCTTGATCAGCAGCACCGCCAGCGCCGGCGACAGGGTCAGCGCGACAATGCCGGAGAACAGCATGGACAAGGCGATGGTGATGGCGAACTGCTTGTACAGCGCACCGGTAATACCACCGAGAAACGCCACCGGAATAAACACGGCGTTGAGCACCAGCACCACCGCAATCACCGGCCCGCTGACCTCATCCATGGCTTTTTTGGCCGCAGCCCTGGCGCTGAGGCCGAACTGGACCATGTTGCGCTCAGTGTTTTCCACCACCACGATGGCGTCATCCACCACCAGGCCAATAGCCAAAATCATCCCGAACAAGGTCAACATGTTGATCGAGAAGCCCATCAGTAGCATGCCGACCATGGCGCCAAGAATGGAAATGGGTACCGCAATCGCCGGGATCAGGGTCAGGCGCATGCTGTGCAAAAACCCAAACACCACCAGCACCACCAACACCACGGCCTCGAAGAAGGTGATAATCACCTCCTTGATCGAGTCCTGCACGAACAATGTGGTGTCCATCGCCACTTCATAGGTCATACCTTCCGGGAAGCTTTTGGACAGCTCAGCCAGGGTAGCGCGCACATTATTCGACACCTCAATGGCGTTGGAGCTAGCGCCCACCTGCTGGTAAACGGCAATCAGCGTCGCTGGTTTGCCTTGATACGCGCTACGCAGGTCGTAGTTCTGTTGACCCAACTCGGCGTAACCGACATCCTTAACCCGCAACAAGGCAGCGCTGCCGTTATCCGCGCGCAGGATCATGTTGTTGAACTCTTCCGGCTCGGTAATCGAGCGCGTGGTAGCCGGAAAGGTTTGCACCACAGAGCCTTCAGTCGGCGGCGCACCAATACGGCCCACGGCAAACTGCTGGTTCTGCATTTTGATGGCGTCGGAAATTTCGCTGGCGGAAATGCCCATCTGCTGCATACGATCGGGCTTGAGCCAGATGCGCATGGCGTAATCCGGCACGCCTAAGATCGACGCCTGATTAGCCCCCGGAATGCGGTTTACCGCGCCGAGAATTTGCGTATTGGTGTAGTTGGCGATGAAGTTGGGGTCTTGACGCCCATCCGGCGAATAGAACGCCAGTACCATAAGAAAGGACGAGGTCTTCTGTTGTACCTTGACGCCTTGGGCCTGCACCGCTTGCGGCAATTTCGACAGCGCCTGACTTACCCGGTTCTGCACGTCTACCTGAGCCAGATCGGGGTCGGTGGAGATATCGAAATAGACATTCAGGGTGTAGTTGCCCGTCGATGAACTGGTCGAGGACATGTACAGCATATTGTTGGCGCCGTTGACCTGCAGCTCGATCGGCGCACCGACGTTCTGACCTACCAGCGTGGCGTTGGCGCCAGGGTAGTTAGCGGTGACCTGAATCTGTACCGGCGTGATTTGCGGAAACTGGGCGACGGGCAAGGACACCATCGCAACCAGACCCGCGATGGAAATAATCAGCGCAACCACCACCGAGAAAATCGGCCGGTCGATAAAGAAGTGCGAAAACATGGGTTAGCTCTCTGCTTATTTGGCGGCGGGAGTGGGGTTAGCAGCGGCTTCTGTCGCCTTTACCCGCGCGCCCGGAGCCAACTTGATCATGCCATCGACCACCACCACATCACCGGCAGCCAAGCCTGAACGGATAAACCATTGATCCTTGTACCAGTTGCCCACCTGCACCGGGCGAATCTCGGCCTTGTCGTTCTTATCAACGACGATCACGAAATGCCCTTTGGTCCCCTGCATAACCGCTTGTTGCGGTACCAGAATAGAGTTCGGCGCGATCGATCCCAGCAGTGAAACCCGCACAAACTGACCCGGCCGTAGCTCTGCTTCAGGGTTAGGCAGCGTGGCACGCAGCAAATAAGTGCCCGTGCTCTTGTTGAAGTCAGCATCGGCAAAAGTGATACGACCGACCTGCCCGTAGTCCTTACCGTCGGCCAAATTCAACCTGACTTCGTAACCCATATCTTTGGGCTGCTGCAGGATACCGCTCTCAACCATACCGCTGACCTCGAGTAGCTGGTTCTCGGACAGGCTGAAATTGACATAGATAGGGTCTACCTGATCGACATAGGTCAGCAGATTATTCGAGGAGCTGACGTAAGCGCCTTCCTGCACCCGGGCGTAACTCGAACGGCCGGCCAGGGGCGACTTGATAGTGGTGTAGTTCAGGTTCAGCTGCGCCTGCTCGACATCAGCGCGCGCCGTTTTTACCGACGCGGCAGCCGATAATTCCGAACCAACAGCATCATCCAGGTCTTTCTGGCTCAGCGCATTCAAGGCTACCAATGGCTTAACACGTGCCAAATTCTTTTTAGTGGTTTGCCAGCGGGCCTCTTGAGCAGCTAGAGCGCCTTTGGCTGCATCGAGCTGCGCCTTAAACGGCCGCGCATCCTGCTGGAACATGACCTCGCCTGCTTTAACCATACTGCCTTCGGTGTAGACCCGCTTATCCAGAAAGCCGTCCACCCGCGCCATGATAGTCACCTGCCTGGAGCTAACCGTCTGCCCATCAAATTCAGGGATAATTTGCGTGTCCTTGGGCTGAATCCTGATCACAGTCACGTCCACCGCGGGCTTCTCTGCGACTTCTGGCATGTCCTTACTACAGGCAGAAACAAAAGCCAAAGCCACAAGGGCAACGGGTAACCAGCGCATGCGAAGTACTCCTGACGAAACATTGAATAGGGGACGTGCAGACAAGGCCCTAGTATCAAGCGCTTGCCCATGATGGTCAAACATAGGCCCTCTGCCGCGCAGAATCAAAGCAGTAACAATACTTGCCTGAAGGCTTCACCTGGCGCTTCTGGATTGCCCGACAGGATATGGCACGCACCCAGCCGATACAACGTAATAGCGCTTTTCTGGCTGTACTCCGGCTTTTCGGAAGTTGGCTCCCAGCCCGAGGCAGCGGATAGCGCCTTGAGCGCAAGGCTGCGCCGCACCGGCCAGAAAAATATCAAAGGCGCTGCGACAGCCCTCGCAATCTTGCAACTGCCAGAGCCGTCAACTGGGAGGCTGACTCAGACCGAAGGAGGCGTGCTGCGCGCCACCAGCGCCTCGACATCGAGGCCGCGTGGCAAGGTACCGTAGACCCGCCCACCCTCACCACCCAGCCGGCTGGCGAGAAAGGCATCACTGACCGAACTGTTGCCGGCTTCCAGCAACAGCTTGGCTTGCAGCGCCAACGCCACATCCTCGGTAATCTGCCGGGCGCGATACTGGATGTCATTTGTATCGGCAAAGGCTGCCTTGAGCTTGCTGATCTGCGCCCTCAAGCGCGTATCGCCGTGACCATCGCCGAGCTCTACGAACAGCGCATCGAGTACGCCCGGCTCTTTCGACAGGGCGCGCAGCACATCAAGGCACTGCACATTGCCCGAGCCTTCCCAGATCGAGTTGACCGGTGCCTCGCGGTACAACCGCGGCATGATGGTTTCCTCGACATAGCCAGCACCGCCCATGCACTCCGAGGCTTCGGCGATCATGTTGGGCGCACGTTTGCAGATCCAGTATTTGCCAATGGCTGTGACCAGCCGGGCGAACTTCTCCTCCTGCTCGTCATGGGCATGGTCCAGCGCACGGCCCATGCGCATGGTCAGTGCCAGCGCCGCCTCGCTTTCCAGCGCCAGATCGGCCAGCACATTCTGCATCAGCGGTTGCTCGGCCAGCACCCGACCGCCGACCTGACGATGTGCACAGTGATGGCTGGCCTGGGTCAGCGCCTGACGCATCAGCGAACTGGAACCGATCATGCAGTCGAAACGGGTCAGTGCAACCATCTCGATGATAGTCGCCACACCACGGCCCTCATCGCCAATCAGCCAGGCCAGCGCACCGCGGAACTCGACTTCACTGGAAGCATTGGCCCAGTTGCCCAGTTTGTTCTTCAGCCGCTGCACATAGAACTGGTTGCGCGTGCCGTCGGGGCGATGGCGCGGCAGCAGGAAACACGACAGGCCCTTTTCGGTGTAGGCAAGGGTCAGAAACGCATCACACATCGGCGCCGAGCAGAACCACTTGTGTCCGACCAGCTCATAGACCTGACCAGGGCCTCCCAGGCCCACAGCATGAGCGCGCGTGGTGTTGGCCCGCACATCGGTGCCACCCTGCTTCTCGGTCATGGCCATGCCGATGGTCGCGCCGGTTTTCTCCCCGATCGGCAGATTGCGCGGGTCGTAGCTGCGCGCCAGCACCTTGGGCAGCCACACCTCGGCAATATCCGGCTGCAAGCGCAGGGTCGCGACACTGGCAAAAGTCATGGTCAGCGGGCAGGCATTGCCTGCTTCGGGCTGATTGTGCAGGTAGTTGAGCGCCGCGCGCGCCACCTGGGCACCGGGGCGAGGATCAGCCCAGGGCAGTGACGGGATACCGTACTCGATGGCGCTCTGCATAAGCTGATGGTAGGCCGGATGAAACTCGATCAGATCAACCCGGTTGCCATAGCGGTCATGGCTCTTGAACACCGGTTTGTTCTCGTTGGCGAGGAAGCCGGCCGCCATCAGCGGACCACCGGCCAGCGCACCGTATTCGTGCAATTGCTGCTCGGCCCAGCCTCCGCCGAAGCGCGCCGTCCACTCCTGCAGCGGCAGATCAAGACGATACAGATTGGCCCCGTCCAGGGATGGCACCTGATTGAGCACCTCATGAGTTTCTGCCAGATGTGCGCCGGTAAATTGCTGTTGTGACATGACTCAATACCCCTTGGCGCCCACGGCGCGCAGACAGAACGTGATTAAATTGCGGCTGGCATCGGCAAAGCCCAACACCGCGCCACCCGCCTTCCGTGCCGCTTTGGCCTGCGGTGAAAGTGGTCCGACCAACGATTCGGCAATCGCACCGACCAGGCAAGCGGCAACCAGGCGTAACTGTTCGACTTGAAAGTCGCCGCTGCGCACACCCTCTTCAAGCAGGCCACTGAACAGGTCGGCATAGGCTTCGCGATATAACAGCCGCTGTTCATCCACTTGCGGCTCGACCGGCTCGGCGATCAACGCGAAGGCTAACTGGCGGCTGTGCCAGGCACGGGCAGCAAACTGCAGAATGCCTTGCGCCAGCCGCTCTCCTGGTGCACCCGGCGCTTCGAAGGCGGCAGCCAGCGCATCGACTTCGCGGCGACTGGCAATGGCAAACACCTCGGCGGCCAGCTCGCCCTTGCTGCGAAAATGCCGGTAGAGACTGCCGGTTGCCACACCCGCATCCTCGGCCAGAACCTGCATGGTCAGACTGACAAAGCCACCTTCGCTGACCCGCGCCAGTGCGCATGCAAGAATCTGCGAACGCAAGGCCTGATCCCGATCCAGCCGCAAGGTAGTGGTGCGATAAACCATAAGTGAACCCTGATTCAGACTTTGAAGAATTGAACCATGGTTCATTTTTTCAATAAAGCGTCATTTACGCCACATACCATGACGACTTGATCACCCCGACCGGGATTGCGCGCTTCTGCGCAAAGCAGCGCTTTGCCGGGCCAATGGTCCTACCCGCCACCGACTTAGTGATAAACTTCGCTCCCATGAAAAACACTCCTTTCCGCCCGGTAGTACTCTGCCTTTCCGGCCACGACCCCAGTGGCGGTGCCGGCCTGCAGGCCGATATCGAAGCCCTGCTGGCCCAGGGCTGTCACGCCGCACCCACGGTAACCGCACTGACTGTGCAGGACACCGTCAACGTGCATGACTTCCGCGTACTCGACCGTGAATGGGTGCTGGCGCAAGCGCAGGCGGTGATTGCCGATCTGCCGGTCGCTGCTATCAAACTGGGCATGCTCGGTTCGGTGCAGATGGTCGACACGGTGATCGAACTGCTGCAACAGTTGCCCGGTATCCCGCTGGTTTGCGACCCGGTGCTGCGTGCCGGTGGTGGTGGCTCGCTGGGCAAAGAGGATGTCGGCCATGCATTGCGTGAACGGCTGCTGCCGCTGGCACTGATCGCCACACCGAACCTGCCCGAAGCACGCCTGCTGGCGGATCTGCCGCAAGGTAGCGCCGACCAATGTGCGGAACGGCTGCTACCACACTGCCGCAATCTGCTGATCACTGGCGGACACGGCGATGAACGCGAGATTCACAACCGGCTTTATCTGCGCGATGGCCAACAACACGAATTCACCTGCCCGCGCCTGCCCGGCAGCTATCACGGCTCCGGCTGCACGCTAGCCAGTGCACTTGCCGGCCGACTGGCGCAGGGCGAAGAACTGGTAAGCGCGGTACGCACGGCACTGGATTACACCTGGCGTACCCTGCGCGATGCCGAACAGCCCGGACAAGGGCAGTATGTGCCGCGACGCCTGCCACTCGATTTCTGCGACTGAACCGGCCATGACAAAACTGCGCGGTCTTTACGCCATCACCGACAGCCAGCTACTGGCTGATGGCCGCTTGCTGCCCTTTGTACAGGCGGCACTGCACGGCGGTGTGCGCCTGCTGCAATACCGCGACAAGTCGGGGTCAACAACTCAGCGACTGCGTGACGCCCAAGCACTGCAAGAACTGTGTAGCCGCTACGGCGCGCAACTGATCATCAACGACGATGCCGAACTGGCCGCGCAGATCGGTGCCGGCCTGCACCTGGGCCAGGAGGACGGTTCGCTGGCCGCCGCCCGCGCACTGCTGGGCCGCAATGCGCTGATCGGCGCCACCTGCCACGCGCGCCTGGAACTGGCCAGTCAAGCACAGGCCGAAGGTGCCAGTTACGTGGCTTTCGGCCGCTTCTTTGCATCGCAGACCAAGCCCGGCGATGTACTGGCGACCCCTGAACTGCTGCGTCAGGCACGCCAAAAACTGACCCTGCCGATTGCCGCGATTGGCGGCATAAGTCTGGACAGCGCCGCGGAACTGATCGGCCATGGCGCCGATCTGCTGGCCGTGATCCACGCCCTGTTTGCCGCACCCGATGCCGCCGAAGTGGAACGCCGTGCGCGCGCCTTCAGCGACCTGTTCACAACCATTTGATTGTAAAGAGAGCTACAACCATGTCCCGTTCCGAAACTCTATTTGCCAATGCCCAGAAACACATCCCCGGCGGCGTCAATTCGCCGGTGCGCGCCTTCCGCAGCGTCGGCGGTACGCCATTGTTCTTCAAGCATGCCGAAGGTGCCTATGTCACCGACGAAGACGGCAAGCGTTATGTGGATTACGTTGGCTCCTGGGGCCCGATGATTCTCGGCCACGGCCATCCCGAAGTACTAGAAGCCGTTCGCCAGCAACTGCAACACGGCCTGTCCTACGGCGCACCGACCGCCATGGAAACCGAAATGGCTGATCTGGTGTGCAGCATAGTGCCGTCAATGGAGATGGTACGCATGGTCAGCTCCGGCACCGAAGCAACCATGAGCGCCATCCGCCTGGCGCGTGGCTACACCGGCCGCGACAACATCATCAAGTTCGAAGGCTGCTACCACGGCCACTCCGACAGCCTGCTGGTGAAAGCCGGTTCCGGGCTGCTGACCCAGGGCGTACCCAGCTCGGCCGGCGTACCGGCAGACTTTGCCAAACACACCCTGACCCTGCCCTTCAACGATCTCGGCGCTGTAGAGGCCATGCTGAATGATGTTGGCAACAGCGTGGCCTGCATCATCGTCGAGCCGGTTGCTGGCAACATGAACTGCGTGCCGCCAGCCCCCGGGTTTCTGCAAGGCCTGCGCGAACAGTGTGACAAGTATGGTGTGGTGCTGATCTTCGACGAAGTGATGACCGGTTTCCGCGTCGCCCTCGGCGGCGCGCAGGCATACTTCGGCGTGACGCCCGATCTGTCGACTTTCGGCAAGATCATCGGCGGTGGCATGCCGGTCGGCTGCTTCGGCGGCAAGCGTGAAATCATGAGCCAGATCGCTCCGCTCGGTCCGGTGTATCAGGCTGGCACTCTTTCGGGCAACCCGCTGGCGATGGCCGCCGGCCTGACCACGCTGCGCCTGATCAGCCGCCCCGGCTTTCACGCCGAACTGTCCGATTTCACCAGCCGCCTGCTACAGGGCCTGCAAGATCGTGCCGACGCCGCCAGCATTCCCTTTGTCACCACCCAGGTCGGCGGCATGTTCGGTCTGTATTTCAGCGGCGCTGATGACATCGTTACCTTTGCAGATGTAATGACCAGCGATGCCGAGCGCTTCAAGCGCTTCTTCCACCTGATGCTGGAGGGCGGCGTATACCTCGCCCCAAGCGCCTTTGAAGCGGGCTTCACCTCGATTGCCCATGGAGAGCAGGAACTGCAGATCACCCTGGACGCAGCCGAACGTGCCTTTGCTGCACTGCAGGATTGAGCATGCACTACAGCACCGCTTTCAGCGACGCCTTGCTCGCCATCGCCTGCCTGGCCTGCGCACTGGCACTCGGCAAGCAGCGCAGCCGTACTGCAGAAGATCAGCGACCACGGTTGTTCTGCATGCAAATCGGCTTCGCCCTGCCGATGGCAGCGGCCATGGCCGGCGCATTGCGTTTTGGTTTGGTGCCGGATTTACGTGAGCTGCACGAATGGCTAAGTCGTGCCAGCAGTCTGCTCGGTTTCCCGCTGCTGGGCCTGGCTGCGCTGAGTCTGGGCCGCAAATGGCACTGGAGCGGTCCCACCTGGGGTCGCCTGCTGATGGGCCTGTGCGCATTTTTCGAGCTGTTCCGGCAGATGAACTTGCTGGATGAATACAGCCAGGGCCTGCAAATTGGCAGCCTGCTGCTGGTTCTGTATAGCGGTATATTGCAATGGCCAGAGCGCTTTCCCGTTCTGCTCGCGTCAGCGGTGGCAGGCCTTTTCGTATTTGCAGGACTGGTGATCGGCACCGAGGGTGTGATCGGTCCATTGTTGCGTATCGACCTGTTTCATGCGCTGCTTGCAGTGGCTTACCCGCTGCTGGCCTGGCTACTGATGCGACTGGCTGACCAAGAAAGCCCGGCAAAAGCCCTGTAACAAGGCACAGCCTTCATTCATAATGAAAAACGGGCATCAGCCCGCAATCGTTACCGAGGCATCAGGATTCAAATGAACCGCACCAGTTGCACCCTGCTAACGGGATGTCTGCTGCTTCTGGCTTCACTGCCAGTCAGCGCTGCCGACAACTCGTTGCTGGTTCCGGTCACCGGCAGCTGCCTGCTCAACGTAGCGCCCGAACAGCAGAGCGCCGCCATCAGCGCCTGCCAGACAATCGCCCGCAACGGCGACACCGAAGCCCAGTATGAACTTGGCAGTTACTACTATCAGGGTGAGTTCAAAGGCGATGAGCACACACGCGATCTGTCACAGGCGCTGTACTGGTTTGAGCAAGCTTCGCTGAAGGGCCACGCACAGGCGCAGTACTATCTGGGTTTGATGTTCTACCGGGGCGAAGGGGTGCCGGAAAACTACATTCAGGCCTTCATCCTGCTGAAGATGGCCAGCGTCAACGGTTCCGACGATGCGATGGATGCAGCTGACCAGCTCTACGCACAGATGCCGCAAGGGCAAGTTGAGCTAGCCAATCAGGTACTGGGGGAAATCTTCCGCGACTATCTGATGGAACTGCAGGGCCTGCAGCAATCCACCGAGCCAAGTCTTATCAGCGAGCCGCCCTTCAACTGAGCAACTAGCGCTCCGGCATCGGCATGGGAAACGGCATGACATTACCGCCACCCTTGGCCTCGCTGATTTTCGGAGTACCCAGACGCTCCACTTCATCGATACGGATGACAGCATGCATCGGCACAAAACTGCGCACGACTCCGTCAAACTGTGCTTTGAGTTTTTCTTCGCTGGGATCGACCACCATCTGCGTTCGTTCGCCAAAGACAAACTCCTCGATCTCCAGAAAGCCCCAAAGATCACTCTGGAAAATCTGCTTGGCGTACATCTCGTACACCTGACCCTGATTGAGAAAAATCACCTTGTAAAGTGGCTCTGGCTTGCTCATGACGGGCTACGGGGTAGTGAAGAGGGCGCGAAGCTTATCACAGCACCGCAGCGGGCAATGCTAGGAAGCTGGGCGTTAGACCTCTATAATCCCTGCCCCTTGCTGATTTCCGACGAGCGCGCATGACCAAGAAGCTCTATATAGAAACCCACGGTTGCCAGATGAACGAGTACGACAGCTCGCGCATGGTCGACCTGCTGGGCGAGCATCAGGCGCTGGAGGTCACGGAAAATCCGGCAGAAGCCGATGTAATCATTCTTAACACCTGTTCGATTCGAGAAAAGGCCCAGGACCGCGTGTACTCGCAACTGGGGCGCTGGCGTGAATTGAAACTGGAAAATCCGCAGCTGGTGATCGGTGTCGGCGGCTGCGTGGCCAGTCAGGAAGGTGCAGCGATCCGCAACCGCGCACCCTATGTCGACGTGGTTTTCGGTCCGCAAACCCTGCATCGCTTGCCGGAAATGATTGATGCGGCGCGCAGTACGCGCTTGCCACAAGTGGATATTTCCTTCCCCGAGATTGAAAAGTTCGACCGCCTGCCCGAACCGCGCATCGACGGACCGAGCGCCTTTGTCTCGGTGATGGAAGGTTGCAGCAAGTATTGCAGTTTCTGCGTAGTGCCTTATACCCGCGGCGAAGAGGTCAGCCGGCCGCTGGCTGACGTACTGCATGAAGTCACCCACCTGGCCGAAAACGGTGTGCGCGAAGTCAACCTGCTCGGGCAGAACGTCAATGGTTATCGCGGTACGCGCCAGGATGGACAGATCGCCGATTTTGCCGAACTGCTGTATGCCGTAGCCGCCATCGACGGTATCGACCGCATCCGCTACACCACCTCGCACCCGCTGGAGTTTTCCGACGCACTGATCCAGGCCCACGCGGACATCCCCGAACTGGTGAAATTCGTCCACCTGCCGGTACAGGCAGGCTCCGACCGAATACTGGCGGCGATGAAACGCAACCACACAGCACTGGAATACAAGTCGCGGATACGCAAACTGCGCGCGGCAGTACCAGACATCTGTGTCAGCTCGGACTTCATTGTTGGCTTCCCCGGCGAAACCGAGAAAGACTTCGAGCAGACCATGAAACTGATCGAGGACATCGGCTTCGACTTTTCCTACTCGTTCGTCTATAGCGCCCGCCCCGGCACACCGGCAGCAGAGCTGGCAGACGAGACCCCGGAAGAACTGAAGAAACAGCGTCTGCAAATCCTGCAGAACCGCATCAACCAGCAAGGCTTCGAGATCAGCCGACGCATGGTTGGCAGCATCCAGCGCATTCTGGTCACCGACTTTTCCAAGCGTGATCCAGGCAAGCTGCAAGGCCGTACCGAGAACAATCGCATCGTCAATTTTCCCAGCAGCAATGCCGGGCTGATCGGCCAGTTTGTCGACATTCACATCGACGACGCCCTGCCCCACTCACTGCGTGGCAGCCTGCTTGAGCAGTAATCCCAACCCTGACTTTTCAGCAACAAACAGCGGCAAGCGTCTTGCGACTTCCCGCTGGGCGCTGTCAGGTTTATTCTTGCACTATCTTTACTGCCCTCAGGCGGCCAGCACATCACTTTGAACGCGACCCTGGAACTTCACAGATTCACCCTCGAACCTTTCGAGGCTCATCGCTTCGCCAACCTGTGCGGACATTTAGACGAGCACCTGCGGCTTATCGAGCAGCGCCTGGCCATCGAAATCCGCAACCGTGGCGGCCAGTTCGAACTGGTCGGCGATGCACGCCGCACACAGGCGGCAGAGTTCCTGCTGCGCCGCCTCTACCGGGAAACCGCCGCCAGCGACCTGACTCCCGATCTGGTGCATCTGTTTCTGCAGGAGTCCGCCGTCGAGGATCTGGGCAGCGCCAAGAATGACGCCGGTGTCAGCCTGAGAACGCGCAAGGGCATGATCCGCCCTCGCGGCGCCAACCAGCAGCTTTACGTCAAATCCATTCTCGAACACGATATCAATTTCGGCATCGGCCCGGCTGGTACCGGCAAGACCTACCTGGCAGTTGCCTGCGCCGTGGATGCACTGGAGCGCGAGCAGATCCGCCGTATTCTCTTGGTGCGCCCGGCGGTCGAGGCTGGCGAAAAGCTCGGCTTCCTGCCTGGCGATCTTTCACAGAAGATCGACCCCTACCTGCGCCCGCTGTACGACGCCCTTTATGAAATGCTTGGGTTCGAAGCCGTGGCCAAGCTGATCGAGCGCCAGGTGATCGAGGTTGCGCCACTGGCCTACATGCGCGGGCGCACCTTGAATAACAGCTACATCATCCTCGACGAAAGCCAGAACACCACCGTCGAGCAAATGAAGATGTTCCTTACCCGTATCGGTTTTGGCTCCACGGCAGTAATCACCGGCGATATCACCCAGGTTGACCTGCCACGCGGCACCAAGTCCGGGCTGACCCATGTGATCGACGTGTTGCGCGATGTTCCCGGCATTGCCTTTACCCATTTCCAGCCCAAGGATGTGGTGCGCCATCCGCTGGTGCAACGCATTGTCGAAGCCTATGAGCGCTTCGAAAACCGCCCGCAGGACAAGCCAGCCAAGGGCCGTGAAGATGCTTGAGCTGGATGTACAACTGGCCAGCGATGCCGCTGACCTGCCTGCCGAGACTGACTTGCGCCGCTGGTGTGAGCTGGCGCTGCGCCGACGCACGGCCGACTCGGAACTGACTATCCGCATTGTCGACGAAAGCGAAGCACGCGAACTCAACAACACCTGGCGGCACAAGGATTACCCTACCAACGTGTTGTCCTTCCCGGCCGACATCCCAGATGGCTTGCTGGACATCCCGCTGCTCGGTGATCTGGTGATCTGCGCTCCGCTGGTAACCCGCGAGGCTGCTCAGCAAGGCAAGACGCTGCCGGCGCACTGGGCACATCTGGTAATTCACGGTTGCCTGCATCTGCTCGGCTACGATCACATCGAGGACACCGAAGCTGAAGAAATGGAAACACTGGAACGACAATTGCTAGCCGAACTGGGTCACCCTGACCCCTACGATGACGAATAACCGCAAGACAGAAGGTACCCGGGTAAAACCATGAGTGAAGATCGATCGAGCACCGAGCAGAAGACCTGGCTGGAAAAACTGACCCAGGCTTTTGCTCACGAGCCGAAAAACCGCAAGGAACTGCTGGAAGTATTGCGCGAAGCGCACCTGAACAAGCTGCTCGACAGTGACGCACTGGCGATTGTCGAAGGAGCCATCCAGGTTGCTGACCTGCAGGTACGCGACATCATGGTGCCGCGTTCACAGATGATGGGCATCAGGGTTGGCCAGACCCCTGCCGAATTCCTTCCCGCTGTCATAGAAGCCGCCCACTCACGCTATCCGGTAACCGGCGAAAGCCTTGATGAAGTGCTCGGCATCCTGCTGGCCAAGGACCTGTTACCGCTGATTCTGCAGAGCACCGAACATACCTTCGACATCCGCAAACTTTTGCGCCCGGTGACCTTCGTACCCGAGTCAAAGCGCCTCAACGTACTGCTCAAGGAGTTTCGCGCCAAGCGCCAGCACATGGCCATCGTCATCGACGAATACGGCGGAGTGGCGGGCCTGGTGACCATCGAAGACGTGCTGGAACAGATCGTCGGTGATATCGAAGATGAGCATGATGTCGAGGAAGACAGCTACATCCGGCCGTTGCCCAGCGGCGACTTCATCGTCAAGGCGCTGACCCCGATAGAGAACTTCAACGACTTTTTCGAGTGCGGCTATTCCGAGGACGAGTTCGACACCATTGGCGGCCTGGTTCTGAGCGCCTTCGGCCACTTGCCCAAGCGCAATGAAGTCACCGAGATCGGCGAATTCCGCTTTCGTATCGTCAACGCTGACAGCCGTCGCATCCATCTGTTGCGGGTATCACCGCTGAGCCGTTAAGCCTGCTAGCAGGAAAAGGCCCGCGGCCTTTTCCTGCTAGTCCTCAAGGACTTCCAATGAACTGGATCACCCGCCCCGGCTGGCCCGGCAGCCTGCTGGCCTTGATTGCCGGTGCGCTTACCCCGCTAAGCATGGCCCCTTTTGATATCTGGCCACTGTCATTGCTCTCTCTTGGCTTGCTTTATCTGAGCTTGCGCGAAGCCGTACCGAAAGTAGCCGTGCTACGCGGCTGGTGCTACGGCTTCGGTCTGTTCGGCGCGGGCACCAGCTGGATCTACGTCAGTATCCACGACTTCGGCGGTGCCTCGCCTCTGCTGGCCGGCGGTCTGATGCTGCTGTTCAGCGCCGCTGTGGCGCTGTTCTTCGCCCTGCCCGCCTGGCTCTGGAGCCGCTGGCTGCGCAACGGAACCGGCTTGGGCGATGCATTGGCCTTCGCCGCTCTATGGGTCACGCAAGAGGCGTTCCGCGGCTGGTTCCTGACCGGCTTTCCCTGGCTGTTCGCTGGCTACAGCCAACTGGACGGCCCGCTTGCCGGCCTGGCGCCGCTTGGCGGGGTATGGCTGATCGGCTTTGTGCTGGCCTTCAGCGCTGCCTTGCTGGTCAACCTGCCGCGTCTGCGACAGCAACCGCGCGCGCTCGCTGCTGGCCTGCTGCTCCTGCTGCTGTTCTGGGGCGCAGGCAAGAGTCTGCAGGAGTACAGCTGGACCAAGCCTGCCGGCGCAGCGCTGTCAGTGGCCATGATCCAGGGCAACGTGGCACAGAATATGAAGTGGGATCCGGCGCAGCTCAATGCCCAGCTGGCGCTGTACCGCGACCTGAGCATCGAGGGCCAGCGCGTCGATCTGCTGGTCTGGCCGGAAACAGCCGTACCGGTACTCAAGGAATATGCCAGCGGCTACCTTGAGGCGATGGCCGCCTTCGCCAGCGGTCGCAACAGTGCACTGATCACCGGCGTGCCGTTACGTGAAGTGGCCGCAGATGGTAGCAAGCGCTTTTACAACGCCATCACCGTGGTCGGCGAAGGTCAAGGCACTTACCTGAAACAGAAGCTGGTGCCTTTTGGCGAATATGTGCCGTTGCAGGATGTATTGCGCGGGCTGATTGCCTTCTTCGACTTGCCCATGTCCGACTTCGCTCGCGGCCCGGCCGAGCAACCGTTACTGCAGGCCAAGGGCTACAAGATCGCCGCGTATATCTGCTACGAAGTGGTCTACCCGGAATTTGCCGCCGGACTGGCAGCTCAGAGCAACCTGCTACTGACGGTAAGCAACGATGCCTGGTTCGGCAAATCCATCGGCCCCCTGCAACACTTGCAGATGGCTCAGATGCGCGCACTGGAGGCGGGGCGCTGGATGATTCGCGCGACCAACACCGGCGTCACCGGATTGATCGATCCGTTCGGCCAGATCACTACGCAACTGCCACAGTTCAAACAGGGTGTGTTGTATGGTGAGGTTCTACCAATGCAGGGACTGACACCTTATCTGCGCTGGAATAGCTGGCCACTCGCACTGTGCTGCGGACTTCTGCTGCTGTGTGCAGCGTGGATCAGAAAGATCCGGGCAGCCGCCTAGCCGGGGCTGCCGGCGCGAAACAGTTGCGATCCGCAGATCAGGCAGGCACGCGCGCCCTCGGCTGTTTTCCACTCCGCCAGCGTGCCACAGACGGCACAGCACAGCGGCTTGGGTTGCCGGAGGCGTGACGCGCGACGTTCTGGTGAGGGAAGTGGCAACCTGACCAGAGGATTTTCTGGCGGGGTACGGCGCTCTTGATGCGCCAACCCTTCAGCGGCCCCATGCCAGCCACGCAACCAGGGCAGGTCGCCCTCAAGATAAGCGCGTATCAGGGCCATTTCAGCCAGACTCAGATCACTGAGTTCCAGCTCGGCAGGTGGCTCAATACGCATATGCACAGCACTATCGGCCTCTTCAAGCGCCAGCGCTATGCGCTGCAACAGGTGCCCATAGGGTCCTGAGTCCACTGCAACTGGTTTTGTTCGCTGCATCTGTCACCTCGCCAGAGACCTATCGAACGTTTCTATTCAGCGTAGTTGTCTTCGCGCGGATGCGAACACCTGTCGACCAACGGGGCCAACCATTCGTCCGGAGTCTGACTGGCGTGTCAGTAATCAGGGTTTCCCTCGGGTTGGCGCGCTCATGTATGCTACGCCGCTTCCCGCAAGCCATTATTCTCAGCAAGAAACCCAGCAAATCACCATGCACGAACAGTATCTGCCCCGCGAAATCGAAGCCGCAGCCCGCTCCAGCTGGGATGCGCAGAAATCCTTTGTCGTTAGCGAACAGCCAGGCAAGGACACTTTCTATTGCCTGTCAATGTTCCCCTACCCCAGCGGCAAGCTGCACATGGGGCACGTGCGCAACTACACCATCGGTGACGTGATCGCCCGTTACCAGCGCATGCAGGGCAAAAACGTGCTGCAACCGATGGGTTGGGACGCTTTCGGCATGCCGGCGGAAAACGCCGCAATGAAGAACAATGTCGCACCAGCCAAGTGGACCTACGAAAACATCGCCTATATGAAGGCCCAGCTGCAAACACTGGGCTTGGCGGTGGACTGGACCCGCGAAATCACCACCTGCAAGCCGGACTACTACCGCTGGGAACAATGGCTGTTCACTCGCCTGTTCCAGAAGGGCGTGATCTACCGCAAGAACGGTAGCGTCAACTGGGATCCGGTGGACCAGACCGTACTGGCCAACGAGCAAGTGATTGATGGGCGCGGCTGGCGCAGCGGAGCGCTGATCGAGAAGCGCGAAATTCCCATGTACTACTTCAAGATCACCGCCTACGCGGAAGAGCTGCTGAGTAGTCTGGATGATCTGGATGGCTGGCCGGAACAGGTCAAGACCATGCAGCGTAACTGGATCGGTAAATCCCGCGGCATGGAAATCTGCTTCCCCTACGACGCCGCCAGCATTGGCAGCGCAGGCGTGATGAAGGTTTTCACCACCCGACCCGACACCCTGATGGGCGCGACCTACGTCGCTGTGGCCGCCGAGCATCCGCTGGCTACCCAGGCCGCGCAAGGTAACCCCGAACTACAAAGCTTTATCGACGAGTGCAAGCGCGGTGGCGTGGCCGAAGCCGATATTGCTACCCAGGAAAAGAAAGGCCTGGCGACCAGCCTGCGCGTCCAGCACCCGCTTACCGGCGAACTGCTGCCGGTGTGGGTAGCCAACTACGTGCTGATGAACTACGGCGAAGGCGCGGTGATGGCCGTGCCGGCCCACGACGAACGCGACTTCGAATTCGCCAGCAAATACCAGCTGCCGATCAAGCCGGTAATCCGCACCAGCGCCGGTGACAGCACCCCGGCACCCTGGCAGGACGCTTATGCCGAACACGGCCAACTGATCAACTCCGGTGATTTTGACGGGCTGGACTTTCCGGGCGCGTTTGATGCAATCGAAGTCGCCCTGCTGCAAAAGCAGCTCGGTCAGTCACGCACCCAGTTCCGCCTGCGCGACTGGGGCATCAGCCGCCAGCGTTACTGGGGCTGCCCGATCCCGATCATCCATTGCGATGCCTGTGGCGACGTGCCGGTACCGGAAGATCAGTTGCCGGTGGTACTTCCCGAAGACGTGGTTCCGGACGGTGCCGGTTCACCTCTGGCGCGCATGCCCGAGTTCTACCAGTGCAGCTGCCCGACCTGTGGTGCACCGGCCAAGCGCGAAACCGACACCATGGACACCTTTGTCGAATCGTCCTGGTACTACGCCCGTTACGCTTCGCCGCAATACACTGGCGGCATGGTCGATCCGGCCGCGGCCAACCACTGGCTGCCGGTGGATCAATACATCGGCGGCATCGAGCACGCTATCCTGCACCTGCTGTACGCACGCTTCTTCCACAAGCTGATGCGCGACGAAGGCCTGGTCAGCTCCGACGAGCCATTCAAGAACCTGCTGACCCAGGGCATGGTGATTGCCGACACCTACTACCGCACCCTGGATAACGGCGGCAAGGACTGGTTCAACCCGGCCGATGTCGACGTCGAACTGGATGCCAAGGCCAAGGTGATTGGTGCCAGGCTGAAGTCAGACGGGCTGCCGGTGGAAATCGGCGGCACCGAAAAGATGTCCAAGTCGAAAAACAATGGTGTCGACCCGCAGGCGATGATCGATGCCTATGGCGCGGACACTTGTCGGCTGTTCATGATGTTTGCGTCACCGCCGGACATGAGCCTGGAATGGTCAGACTCTGGCGTCGAGGGCGCCAATCGCTTCCTGCGTCGCGTCTGGCGCCTGGCCCACAGCCATGTCAGTACCGGCCTGCCGGGCAAACTGGATCTGGCTTCACTATCCGACGGGCAGAAAGCCGTGCGTCGCGCCATCCATCTGGCGATCCGGCAGGCCAGCACTGACGTCGGTCAGCACCACAAGTTCAACACTGCCATCGCCCAGGTGATGACTCTGATGAACGTGCTGGAGAAAGCTCCTTCGGCCACTGAGCAGGATCGCGCCCTGCTGCAGGAAGGCCTGCAAGCCGTCGCCCTCCTGCTGGCACCGATCACCCCGCATATCTGCCACGAACTGTGGCAGCAGCTGGGCTACTCAGGTGCAATCATTGATGCGCAATGGCCGCAGGTAGATAAAGCAGCCCTGGTGCAAGACAGCCTGACCTTGGTGATCCAGGTCAACGGCAAACTGCGCGGGCAGATCGAAGTCCCCGCTACGGCAAGCCGTGAAGCCATAGAAATGGCTGCCCGTGCCAATGAAAATGTACAACGTTTTACCGAAGGCCTGAGCATCCGTAAGGTCATCGTGGTGCCGGGCAAACTGGTCAACATAGTCGCAAGCTGATAGAACATGAAGCCTTGATGGCACCTCAGCTTCTCAGGAGAAACTCACAAATGATCAAACGCAACCTGCTGCTACTCGGCCTGAGCACCCTGATCTCGGCCTGCGGCTTTCAGCTGCGCGGCACCGGCGACATCCAGTTCAGTCTAGACGAGCTCGGATTGACAGCACGCAATGCCTACGGCGAAACCGTCCAGTTAACGCGTAAGGGCCTGGAGAGCAACGGCGTAAAGATTAGCGACAACGCGCCTTACACGCTGTCACTGGCCCGCGAAGAGCAGCACTCGCGCACCGTCAGTTTCACCTCGAATGCGCAGGGCGCTGAGACCGAGATAACCAACACGCTTGATTACGTTATTCTCGGCAAGAACAAACAACCGCTGCTGAGCAACCAGCTGGAAGTACAGCGAACCTATATCACCGACTCCAACAACATCGCGGGTGCCAGCGAAAGCAGGATTCAACTAAGTGGCGAAATGACTGCCGAGATGGTTCAGCAGCTGCTGGCTCGCATCCAGATGATCACTCCACAACAGCTGGATGCTCTGCAGGCCACAGCCGATGCCAACGCAAAGGCTGCAGCGGAAGCAGAAGAAGCCGCACGCAAAGCAGATGAAGAGCTGCAACAGCAGACAGCTCCAATCCAGCTACCGACTATTCCCTTGCAATTGCAGGACGAATAATCCGCCAGCGGATATTGTTCTGCCCCGGACTGCGACCAGCCCATGAAGCTCAATAGCGCGCAACTCGGCAAACACTTGCAAGGCAACCTGACCGCAGTCTATGCGGTCAGTGGTGACGATCCCCTGCTGTGCCAGGAAGCCACGGATACGATTCGCAGCAGCCTGCGCAGCAAGGGCTTCAGTGAACGCCAGGTTTTCCATTGCGATGCCAGCTTCGACTGGAATCTGCTGTATGAGGCCGGGGCCAGCCTGTCACTGTTCGCCGAGCAACGCCTGATAGAACTGCGCATCCCGGGCGGCAAACCTGGCGATAAAGGCTCCAGCGCCCTGATCGACTATCTCGCGCGGCCGGCCGAAGACACCGTGCTGCTGATCAGCCTGCCGAAGCTGGATGGCAGTGCGCAAAAAACCAAGTGGGCCAAGGCCCTGATCGCTAGTCCGGATGCAACTTTTGTGCAGATATGGCCGGTAGAAACCTCCCAGCTACCGCAATGGATTCGTCAACGCATGGCTCAGGCTGGGCTCAGCGCAAGCCAGGATGCCGTGGAGCTGATCGCCGACCGGGTGGAAGGCAACCTGCTCGCCGCCGCCCAGGAAATAGAAAAAATCAAATTGCTCGCCGACGGCCAGCAGATTGATGCCGCCTATGTTCTTGCCGCTGTAGCAGACAGTGCCCGTTTCGATGTATTCGGGCTGATCGAGGCCTGTCTCAATGGTGATGCAGTGCACGCCTTGCGTATGCTCGAAGGCTTGCGCGGCGAAGGTGAGGAGCCACTGTTCATCTGCGCCATGCTCGCCCGCGAGTTGCGCCTGCTAAGTGGTCTGGCCCTGCAAATCAGTCAGGGCACGCCGCAGGACCGTGCGTTTGCCTCCGCACGCCCACCGGTCTGGGATAAACGCAAACAGCCCCTGGGCAAGGCGCTGCAACGCAATACAGCCAAAGCCTTCAACGGCATGCTGGTAAGTGCGCAACAGATTGATGCGCAGATCAAGGGACAAGCTGCAGGTGACCCATGGAACAGCCTGACACGCCTGTGTCTGCAGTTGGCCGGACAGCACCTGAAACTGGAGGCTTGAACACAATGCACACAGCGTCTTCATCGGTAACCTGTACGATCAGTAGCCCCGACCAGAACCATTGCAAAATAGTCATTCCGGCCATCAATAAATGAGTCGAGTACCAATGAATCAGCCACACCCCATCAACGCTTTCTCACGCACCCTGTTACTGAGCCTCAGCGTGCTGCTTTCAGCTTGCGCAGAACAGTCAACAGCAGACGATGCAGCGGTCAGCGCGATCATCAGCAAGCCGACAGTACTTTCCAGCAGCACCAGCCAGACCACCGTGCAGGCGCCTGAGGCTGAGCAGCCCGCAATCAGCTTTGCCGAGTGGCGCGATCAATTCCGCAGCGAAGCGCTCAGCCAAGGCATCAGCGCACAAACCTTTGATCTGGCCTTCGCCGGCGTCACCCCGGACCCAAGCGTCCTGCGTGCCGACACCAGCCAACCCGAATTCACCCGGCCAGTCTGGGAGTATCTGGAAAGCGCCACCTCTGCAAGTCGCGTGCGCAATGGTCTGTCGAAGCTGCAGCAGGAGCAGACCAGCCTGGCCAGCATTCAACAGCAATACGGCGTACAGAGCGCTTATTTGGTAGCGATTTGGGGCATGGAAAGCAGCTACGGCCAATTCATGGGCACCCAGTCGGTCATTCGTTCGCTGGCTACCCTGGCGTATGCCGGCCGCCGGCAACAGTTCGCCCATACCCAGCTGCTGGCCGCATTGGGCATTCTGCAAAACGGTGATATTGCCGCGCAGAACATGCGCGGCTCCTGGGCCGGCGCCATGGGCCAGACCCAGTTTATCCCCACCACCTATAACAGCCATGCGGTAGATTTCGATGGCGATGGCCGACGTGACATCTGGAACTCCTCAGCCGATGCACTGGCCTCAGCCGCGCACTACCTGCAGGCATCCGGCTGGCAAACCGGGATGCCCTGGGGTTTCGAAGTAAAGCTAGGCAGCAATTTTGACTATGCCAATGCCGACCCAGACAGTCGCCACACACTCGCCCAATGGCAGACACTGGGCGTGCAAATTTCTGATCCGGTCAGCCAGCTGGCCAATCAGCCCGCCTCGTTGATTCTGCCCGCAGGTCACCGCGGCCCGGCATTTCTGGTGCTGGGTAACTTCCGTGCCATCCTCAAATACAACAACTCCACGTCCTACGCCTTGGCCGTTGGCCTGCTAGGCGATCGCCTTCAAGGGCGGGATGGAGTCCGCGCAGCATGGCCACTCGATGAAAAACCGCTGAGCCGCAGCCAGCGTATCGCCTTGCAGGACGCATTGAGCGCCAGAGGGTTCAATCCTGGGCCAGCAGACGGGATCATTGGCGCCAATACTCGCAAGGCCGTGCGCGCCTTCCAGCAAAGTCTGGGTTGGCCGGCCGATGGTCACCCGACCCTGCAACTACTGCAGCAACTGCAGTAGGGCAGCCTCGCCGCTACGCAGCAGCCGGCCATGCACTTGCGGCGAACTGCCTCCGGCAAGTACGCCGCAAGTCAGTCTCAGCTCATGCGTCTCAGCGACCGAGTTGGCGCAACTCATCAGATTCGACGATACGCACACCCTTGCCGTCTTCCAGTGCCAGACGCCAGAGGGCACGGGCAAGCACGGCGGCTTCAATGCTGCGGTACTTTCCAGGGATCAGGCGCATCAATGGTGCGGCCAGTCGCTCACCCATACGGAACTCGCGGCGCACACCGTCCAGCAAGGACGGTCTGGCGATGGTCAGTTGCGGCCAGCCCTGGGCCTGCAACGCCTGCTCCATCTCACCCTTGACCCGGTTGTAGAACACCCGTGAAGCGGGATCTGCGCCGAGCGCACTGATCACCAGAAAGTGCCTCGCACCCATTTCCTTTGCACGCTGAGCCAGTGCCAGCACCAGGTCATGGTCTACCGCACGAAAAGCCTGCTGCGATCCGGCAACTGCAATCGTGGTACCCAGACAACAGAACGCGACGTCCAGCTTGCCCTTCAGGCCTGGCAGCAATTCGTGCAGATCACCCACCGGGTTCACCAGGTGGGCATGTTCGCTCAATGGCCGGCGCGTCGGCGCTATCACCTTGGAGACCGCAGGAACACTTAGCATACGATCCAGCAAGTGCTCGCCGGTAAGTCCGGTAGCACCCGCGAGCAGGATATTTTTAGGCGTGTTAGGCATTCATGGTTCTCCCGGTTGGCTGCACACAGACTAATGAATCCGGCTGCATATGTCTTGCGGTGTTGTGGAGGCACCTACATATTTACCTAGCCGACTTACAGCCGATGCCGGGCTTACGTTAGCAGTTTTATCCTCAAAGCATGCCACCCTTTCAAACGAAGCAAAGGGTCAGCGGCTCGGCGATATAAGCCGGCTTTGCCTGTCCTTCAATTTCCATTACAGCCCTTGCCTTGATCAACCACTGACCCGGATTTTTCTCATGCACATCCACTACATCAAGCTGCAGGCGCACGCGCGAGCCAACTTTTACCGGCTGAATGAAACGCAGGCTGTCCAGCCCATAATTCACCGCCATTTTCAGACCCTCGGGCATGATCATCAAACTCTCCATCATCATCGGCATCAGCGACAACGAGAGAAACCCATGGGCGATGGTCGAACCAAAAGGCGTAAGGCGGGCCTTATCAGGATCAACATGAATGAACTGATGATCACCGGTACACTCAGCAAACTGATCAATCCGTTGCTGGTCTACCTGCATCCAGTCGGAACAGCCTAAAGACTTGCCTACGTAGCTCTTGAGTTCTGTAACCGGTACAAATGGCATGACATCTCCTTGGGCAAAGCTGCAGTCGTCAGGCAGTGCGACTGTCCGATATGTAGATCATCACGCACCTGCATAACGGTCAAGCAAGGTGCGGTGGTGCGAATGACGGTGTATAGCTGGTTGCATAGCAATCTATAATGCGCCATCACCACTTGGGAGATATTCATGTTGCTGCGCGGCCTGACCCTGCTGATTCTGATGCAATTGCTCGGCACAGCGATTAACGTACTGCTGCTACCGATGATTCCCGGGCAGGTGCTCGGCATGTTGCTGCTGTTCGTCTGGCTGATGATCCGCGGCGAAGTCAGCGCACCACTGAATGAAGCCGCTGGCAGCCTGTTGCACTACCTGCCTCTGCTGCTGATTCCGATTGCCGTGAGCGCTGTGTTGTTCATCGACAGCATCAGTGGTCAGGTGCTCGCCGTCAGCGCGGCGCTTTTTGTATCGCTGGCACTGTCCCTGTTATTCACCGGCTGGTTGATGGAAAAGCTCATAGCCCGGCAGTTACGCCAGAAGGAGCAGGCATGAGTCCCGACCTGCAGGCAGCCTGGCAAGCGGTGATCCATCACCCCTTATTCGGCATCGGTCTCACTCTGGCTACCTATCAGCTGGCTCTTGCCGCCTATGAGCGAACGCGCTGGCCTTTTTTGCAACCGGTATTGGTCGCCATGCTGATGGTGATCGGCACTTTGTATCTACTTGAAATCAATGTCCGCGAGTATCTGGAATTCACCAATATCTTCGTCTTGCTGCTGGGTCCGGTGATTGTTGCCCTGGCTGTGCCGCTGTACATCAACTTGCGACATATTCGTCAGCTGTGGAAGCCTGTACTGCAGACCCTGCTGATAGCCGGGCTGACTGCCACATTGATGGGTTCTGGTCTGGCCTGGATGTTCGGTGCCAGCGAGGAGATGCAAAGGACTTTGCTGACCAAGTCGGTTACCTCACCGTTTGCCATTCTCCTCGCCGGAGAGGTCAACGGCATACCTGCACTGGCAGCCATTTTCGCGATTCTGACCGGGGTAATTGGCGCGATGCTAGGACCCGAATTGCTGCGCAAGATCAACGTCAAGCATCCCGCAGCCGTGGGATTGGCGCTGGGCCTCACCTCTCATGCAGTAGGCACCGCCAGAGCCATGCAGGAAGGTGAACAGTGCGGTGGCTTTGCAGCACTGGGCATGAGCCTGATGGGAGTTACAACTGCCGTGTTGTTGCCTGTCGCCGTCAGCCTTCTTACCTGAAGTCCGACCCATGAACCTCCCCCTATTCCCTCTTTCCAGCATGCTGTTCCCCGGCTGCCAGCTTGACCTGCAGCTGTTCGAGCCGCGCTATCTGGACATGCTCGGGCGCTGCCTCAAGCAGGGTAGCGGCTTCGGAGTTGTCGGCATTCTTGAAGGCCGGGAAGTAGGGGTTGCAGCCACGCAGTTTTCCCCGGTCGGTTGTGAAGCACTGATCCGCGACTGGCAACAGCTACCTAACGGCTTGCTCGGCATTCGTGTCGAGGGCGGACGACGCTTCCGTGTGAACAGTAACTGGATCGAACCAGACCAGCTTACCTGTGGCGAAATCGAATGGCTGGAGGAGGCACCTGAGCAACCACTGCTCGGCCAGCATGCGGATCTCGCCGCCCTGCTGCAAACCCTTGCCGAGCACCCGCTGGTGGACAACCTGAACATCAGCGGCGTTGCCAACGGCCAGCAAATGCTGGCCAACCAGCTGGCCTATCTGCTGCCATTTTCCATCGAGGAAAAGGCCCTGCTACTCGAGCTGAAAAGCCCTCTGCAGCGACTTGAACACATA
>Ga0102812_10000619_pt1 | contig 25277 bp, 21 predicted proteins | sample ColrivemetaGS713_FD_79334 | JGI IMG/M metagenome (GOLD analysis project Ga0102812, IMG submission 79334) | Estuarine microbial communities from the Columbia River estuary - Flood tide ETM metaG S.713 | ecosystem: Environmental > Aquatic > Marine > Intertidal zone > Estuary | place: USA...
AGTCTCGGGTCCGATATAGGATGCACCCAAAGCGCTGGCCGCCAGACCTTTGGCCGCGTAGCCATTTGTCAGACCATTATGCAGTGTCTGGTCCAGAGTTGCTGTCCCTTCGGTCTCCACTGCCACAACATTGATGCGTCCGCCGTACCAGGCCGCAATGCCGCCCAACAATCCACCGCCACCGACCGACACAAATAGCGTGTCGAGATCAGGCAATTGCTCTTCGATCTCAAGGCCCAGTGTACCTTGCCCCGCCAGTGTCAGTTGACCTTCGAAAGGATGGATCGCAAGCGCGCCCGCGTCTTTTGCATAAAGGTCGAATGCAGCAAATGCGGCGGCCACGTCCCCCTCGACAATTTCCACTGTGGCGCCAAACTGGCGCATACGGGCGATCTTGGTTTCCTTGGCCAGTGCGACCGGCACAAATACCCGCGAAGAGGCGCCATTGCTTGTCGCCGCATAAGCGACAGCCGCACCGTGGTTGCCACCCGAAATCGCTACTATACCTGCGTCTGGTACTTCGCTGGACAAAATGGAATTGAACGCGCCGCGCACCTTGAACGAGCCCGTGTGCTGCAACTGTTCAAGCTTCAGCGAGACCGGTACATCCAGGCCAAGTGCTGCCCCATCGACCGACAGCACTGGTGTCTTTCTGACCCAGGGTGCGATCCGGTCGCGGGCTGCCTCGATGTCGGCGCGCTCGATCACCCGAGGCTCACGCTTGCAGCGCTTTCAGGCAGTTCCTCGTCAAACAGGCGCTGGTAGAATTCGGCGACCGTCTGGCGCTCCAATTCGTCGCATTTGTTCAGGAATGACAGACGGAAAGCATAGCCCACGTTGCGGAAAATCTCGGCATTCTGCGCCCACGCGATTACGGTACGCGGGGACATGACCGTTGACAGATCTCCGTTCATGAAGGCAGTGCGCGTCAGATCGGCAACCGTGACCATCTGCTTGATCGTCTTGCGGCCTTTTTCCGTGTTGTAATGCGGGTTCTTGGACAAAACGATCGCGGTCTCTGCATCTATGCTGAGGTAGTTCAATGTGGCGACCAGCGACCAGCGGTCCATCTGACCCTGGTTGATCTGCTGGGTTCCATGGTAAAGACCAGTCGTATCGCCTAGACCCACCGTATTGGCCGTCGCGAAGATGCGGAAATAGGGGTGAGGGGTCAGAACTTTGTTCTGATCGAGCAGCGTCAGCTTGCCGTCCACTTCCAGCACCCGCTGGATCACGAACATCACATCCGCGCGGCCTGCGTCATATTCGTCAAAAACGATCGCGGTCGGGTTGCGCAGGGCCCAGGGCAAGATGCCTTCCTGAAACTGCGTGACCTGCTTGCCGTCCTTGAGTTTGATCGCGTCCTTGCCGATCAGGTCGATCCGGCTGATGTGGCTGTCCAGGTTCACGCGCACGCAAGGCCAGTTCAGCATCGCTGCGACCTGTTCGATGTGGGTGGATTTACCCGTGCCGTGGTAGCCTTGGATCATCACGCGACGGTTGTGCGAAAAGCCTGCAAGGATCGCCAGTGTCGTGTCCGGATCGAACTTGTAGGTGCTGTCGACATCCGGCACGCGCTCGGTGCGATGTGCAAACCCTTTGACCACCATGTCCGTATCGATGCCAAAGACCTCGCGGACGTGGACCTCTTCAGTCGGTTTCATGTCGATATCCAAGCCGCCATCCGCCATTTTGTCAGTCCTTTTCACATCACCGTCCCCGCAGGTACAAAAGCCTGCCTGTGGTGCAACATCTTGGGGCGGCGTGCAAGAGCGGCGCGTGTGATTTCTGTATTGTCACGATGTCGCCATTGCCGCCTGTGCGCACCCGCAAGAAGCCGCAATCGGTGCGTCGGTGCGGGCCATCGCCAGATCAAGTCTGGGTTTGACGTAAGCCAACTCATCCGTCGCACCGCGTGCAACAAGGCAATCGTGCAGGCCCTTCAGGCTCCATACATTATCAGGGTGTACGCAGGCGCGCGGCAAACCCGGCACCAACCCGAGGTCCTCTCTGTAGACCTGCTCGGCCTCTGCCAAACGGCCCTGTTCCAGCAGCAGGGCGCCAAGCGCGTGGCGCGTGGGCTGCATCCAGCCCCAGGGTTCGTCATAGGGAAGACCATCATCCAGAGCGACGGCGCGCCGCAGGGCGGCAAAGCCTGCATCATGATCGCCCTTGCGATAGGCCAACTCGCCCTCCAGCATAGCTGATGCGATCGCCAGCAGATCGACAGCCAATACGTTGTGCATCAGGCGGGTGTCGGGAACGCGAGCGCGGGCGGCTTCGAACACCGCTATCTGTGCTTCGGCCTCTGCCACCCGACCCAATGACGCCAGCGCAAGCCCGCGTGCATATTCGATAAAGGCGACGCGTACGCATAGCGTTTCACGGTCCTTTGGCAGTTCCAGTTTGAGAATGTCCCGCCAACGGCCAAAGCGGATCAATACATGCGGCTCCATTGCCAGGATCGTCTCGAAATAATCGGCCATCGGGGGTGATTTGATTTCAAGCATTTCGGCCGGAGAGGTCGCGGCCATGTCGCGAACGGCCTGCATTGCGGGCGCAAACTGCCCCATGTACATCGCGCCGCACATCACGAAATGGTAGTTGTGCTGGCGGTAGCCGGTGTAGATGTTGAAGGCTCCGTTGGCAGAGTAGTATTTCAGATCTGCCTCGATCGCCTTGCGGTTCCAGCGCACCACTTTTTCGTAGTCTCCGCACAAGACATCAATATGCGTGGGCATGTGGACGAGGTGACCCGCATCAGGCACCAGATCACGCAAGGCGTCCGCGGCCTTCAGCGCTTTTTCCGGGTGCGGCGACATTTCCATCAGGTGAATGTACAGATGCAGCAAACCGGGATGCTCCATACCGCCCGCGCGCGCCATGTGCTTTTCCAGAACCACTTGCGCTTCAAGCGTGTCTGCGCCCTCAGCTGCGCCGCCGGTGGTCATATCCCACATTTTCCAGGGCGTCAGGTTCATCAGCGATTCGACAAATACGCAGGCGATTGTCGGATCGTCCGGGTGTGCGGTGTGCGCCTCGCGCATGGACTGGGCAAAGTCGCGATCCCATTGCGACATTTGATCAATGTCTTGATCGCGTTGCGGATAACGGGCGGGCAGGGCGCGGATCAAAGCGGCTTCGACGGGTGTTGCTGATCCGATCAAAGACAATGCGGCTTGTGTGGCGTCATAAGCCAGCGCCAGCGCTTTGCCCCGACCTTTGCTGTCAAACAGCGACCACGGCATGTTATAATTCGGCCCGGCTGCATAGGCGAGGCCCCATTGGGCCATGGCACAGGCGGGGTCCATTGCAGCGGCTCGTTGAAAACACACGACAGCTTCGTCGTGGCAATAGCCGAACGTCCAGTTCAAGCCCCGGTCAAACCAAAGCTGCGCATCCGCATTCCCAGTGGAAACAGTCAGGCCAAACCGGCCCAGATCATACGGGTAGTCCATTTCACGGCTCCGTTCCATTGGGGCAATGTCAGGCTGAGGGTCTAATCCTTGAAGTTTCGGCTGCCTTTGATCTGATCCCAGGCCCAAACGACCTGTTGCAACTGCTCTTCCTGGCTGCGGTCGCCCCCATTCATGTCAGGGTGCAGCACTTTGATCAGCGCCTTGTAGGCCTTGCGCACCTCCGGCTTGCTCCAGGTGTCTTTGGCCTCCAGAATTTCGATTGCACGGCGTTCGGTCGGTGGAAGGCGACGACCTGCCTGCGGTCCGCGGCCCGGATTTTGTGTCGCGTTGCTTCCGAGAACCTGATGCGGGTCTTCGATGCCGAGGCGGGCCCAGGCGCGGGCTTCGGGATCGCCCATCGGTTTGGTCGCCCGTTCCCATACCTTGTCCTTGGACAGTTGGGCGTTCATTTCCGCTTCGGTCGTTCCGTCAAAGAAGTTCCACTTTAGGTTATATTCCCGAACATGTTGTTGGCAGAACCAGAAATAGTCATCCAGAACATCGGGTGCTTTGGGCGCGCGGAACTTGCCCGCTTCTTCGCAGCCTTCATTGTCACAGACACGCGTTGACGTGTCCGAGGCACCGGACATGCCTTTGCGTCCGCGTGGGTTCTTCTTTTTCGCCGATGACACGGACATATCAAAGCCGAAGGGATCAGGTCTTGTCATGGGCTTGCATCCTTTAGACTCAAGGCGTCATATCTTAGACGGTCAGGCCGAAGATTGAAGGGGGCAGAAGAAAAAAATGTCGAAAGCACAAGAGATCGAAGCGAAGTTACGCTCAGCCTTTGCACCGAGGGAGCTGGAAGTTGTTGATGACAGCGAAAGCCATCGCGGTCATGGCGGGTTCAGAGAGGGGGAAGCGACGCACTTTAACGTGGCCATCCGGGCCGAGGCATTCAAGGGCATGAGCAGGATTGCCCGCCACCGTGCCATTCACGCGGCTCTAGGCCCGGAGTTAATTGGCCGTATTCACGCGCTGGCGCTGGATGTGGACGGCTGATTAAGTCGTCAGGGGTCGGATTTGCCGGATTTTCTGACCATCGCCAGCTTTTGCAGTGAATTGGTCATTCCGGATACTTCGCTGATATCCTCGACGCCATTGTCGCGTATCATCTGTGTGGCCCCTTTGCTTTGCGACGCGTCATCCTCTGGGGTTTCCGGCTTTGTTACCGCCGTCACAGGGGGCGAGGGAGGCGACTGTACGGTGCTAGCCACGGGAAGAACCTGTGGCTGAAACGCATCGATTGCGGCAGACACGAGGCGTCGAAACACCAGAACGTTGCGCCATTGCGTCGTTGTCGACGCGAGGCCTGACCGTTCGGTCGAAGGCAAGGTTTCGGCGCGCTGATATTCCCAGCCGTCCTGACCCATCTTGTTCATAAGAGATTGCAATGCATGAGAAAACCGTGCCTCTGGCGTCCTGATGCCCTTTGCTTTGAGACCTTTGGCAGGGGCTGGAACAACGCGATATTCATAACGGGACATGGATACCCTCCTCAGCATGTTTTTGTTTCTAGCAAGTCCTGCCTGCGCCGAAAAGAGCGCATTGACCGGATCCGTGGTATCAGCCGCGGCGAATACCGATGCTGCGCCCTGCGCGCTCTGGTCTGGGCAGGCTCTGATGTGATGCGTGCAAGGCCTTCATTCGCGCCAGAATTTCGGGCGGCATCGGTGCCACGCGCGGGCCTGATTGATCAACATGGAGTGCCATCGCCTCACCAGTCGCGGCCAGCCAGCCGTCCTCATGCCAGATTTCCTGATAGGTGTGGAACCGTTTTTCGTCGAAATCCAGCAGTTGAAGCGTGACGGTCACGGGATCATTCACATGCAATTCGCGCACATAGCACAGGTGGAATTCGGCGGTATAGGTCGTGCAGCCGGTTTTCTGATAGTCAGGTCCGAACCCAAGATCATTGTAGATCTCGTCCGCACACAGATCGAAAAGAACGTTATAATAGGCCATGTTGAGGTGGCCGTTGAAATCGATCCACTCTGGTTTGACGGTCATGACTGAGGAACGGAACGGGGTTTGGGTCATTTCAGGGTCTTTCGTGTTTTGGGCGAGGGTACGAGGCGTGTGGCGACTGTGCAATTGTATTTGCTTGGGACGCATGCCTCTTTGGTGATGCTTGACACAGGGCAGATACGCGCCGCTTGTGGTAGAGAAAATGTGAGTGTGACAGAATGGTACGAGATTATTCTCAGTTTCTGCCGGGCGCTAACCCGTCAGGTGGCAGCATGCGGCAGATGTCAGTACTGGACCATTTGGGCTGGCAGCCGTTTTTTGCGCAACAGATCAGTGTGGATGACCTGACCCGGACGCCGCCTGCACGGGTGATGGAAGTGCGCCGCAGTGGGTTGCATCTGCGGGGACGCGATATCGACGCGGTGATCCCGCCGAGAGCGGATGCGACGGTGGGAGACTGGGTGCTGTATGATGCCACGGATCCGCAAGCGAGCCGGGTATTGGAGCGAAAAAGCCTGGTCAAGCGGCGTGCGCCTGGTACGGAACGTGCGGTTCAGCTGATTGCGGCGAATATCGACACGGCATTTATCGTGACATCCTGCAATCAGGATTTCAACGTGGCGCGGCTTGAACGATATATCGCGCTGGCGTTCGAGGCAGAAATCGATCCGGTTCTCGTGCTGACGAAATCTGATCAGGCTGAGAACCCGCAGGCCTATGTGGAGCAAGCCGCCGCGATTTCAGAACTGGTTCCGGTTGTACTTCTGAATGCGCGCAGCGAGGCGCCAAAAATAAAGCTCGCGCCGTGGTGCAAGCCGGGAAGGACGGTTGCTTTTCTTGGGTCATCCGGGGTTGGGAAATCCACGATGGTTAACGCCCTGTCGGGCAGTCAGGCGATCGAGACGCAGGCCATTCGCGAAGGCGATGCCAAGGGGCGCCATACCACCACGAGCCGACAACTGCACATGATTGACGGCGTGTGTAATGTGCTGGACACGCCGGGGATGCGGGAGTTGCAAATGACCGATGCGGCCTCTGGCATCGGTGATGTTTTCGCGGACCTGACCGAGTTGTCACACAGGTGCAGGTTCAACGACTGCCAGCACCGCACTGAACCGGGGTGTGCTGTTCTGGCTGCCCTGGACAACGGGGAGATCGACGCGGCGCGGCTTGGTCGATGGCTCAAGTTGGTGGCGGAAGATGCGTTCAACTCTGCGAGCATGGCCGAGCGTCGGTCCAAGGACAAAACCCTTGGCAAAATGATCCGCAAGATTCAGAAGGTCAGCAAGAAACGGGATTGAACTGCCGGGTAAACGGCTGTCATCCCTGAAGTTTCTTGGCCACCAGATCGTTGACCACTTTTGGATTGGCCTTGCCGCCTGTTGCCTTCATCACCTGACCGACGAACCAGCCTGCCAGCTTTGGGTTCTCTTTGGCTTTGGCCACCTGATCGGGGTTGGTGGCGATGATTTCGTCCACGGCCGCCTCGATCGCGCCAGTGTCGGTGACCTGTTTCATGCCTTCGGTCTCGACGATTTCTGCGGGGTCGCGGCCCGAGATATAGCAGATTTCGAAGACATCCTTGGCAATCTTGCCGGAAATCGCGTCAGACGCGATCAGATCGATTATCCCGCCCAGTTGTGCAGGTGTCACGGGGCTGTCGGTGATGTCGCGGTCGTCTTTTTTCAAGCGGCCAAACAGCTCGTTGATCACCCAGTTTGCCGCCATCTTGCCATCACGACCCTGCGCCACTGCCTCGAAGTACCCAGCCGAATCCAGATCCGCCGTCAGTACCGATGCATCGTAATCGGACAGGCCGAAATCGCCGACAAAGCGCGCTTTCTTGGCGTCTGGCAGTTCGGGCAGATTGGCGTGGATGTTATCCACCCATGCCTGTTCTATTTCCAGTGGCAGCAGATCGGGGTCGGGAAAATAGCGATAGTCATGCGCCTCTTCCTTGGAGCGCATCGACCGGGTCTCATTTTTGTCCGGATCATACAGTCGTGTTTCCTGGTCGATGGTGCCGCCTGCTTCGACGATCGCAATCTGGCGGCGCGCCTCATATTCGATGGCGGCCTGAATAAACCGCATGGAGTTCATGTTCTTGATCTCGCAGCGGGTGCCCAGATGGCTGAAATCCTGTGTTGCCTGGTATTTTTCGTATTGGCCGACCCGGCATACAGAGACGTTGACATCGGCACGCATCGATCCGGACTGCATGTTGCCGTCGCAGGTGCCAAGGTACCGCAGGATCTGGCGCAGCTTGCCGAGGTAAGCGGCGGCTTCTTCGGGGCCGCGAATGTCCGGGCGCGAGACGATTTCCATCAATGCCACGCCAGTGCGGTTGAGATCGACAAAGGACATGTTCGGGTCCATGTCATGTACGGATTTTCCAGCGTCCTGTTCCAGATGAATGCGCTCGATGCGCACCAGCCGCGCTGTACCGTCTCCTAGTTCCACCAGCACTTCGCCTTCGCCAACGATAGGGTGATACAGCTGGCTGATCTGATAGCCCTGCGGCAGGTCAGGGTAGAAATAGTTCTTGCGGTCAAAGGCGGACGTGAGATTGATCTGTGCTTTCAGTCCCAGCCCTGTGCGCACTGCTTGTTCCACGCAAAATTCGTTGATGGTGGGCAACATGCCTGGCATGGCTGCATCGACGAAAGAGACGTTGTCGTTGGGTTCCGCCCCGAATTTGGTAGAGGCCGCGGAAAACAATTTGGCGTTGGAACTGACCTGAGCATGGACCTCCATTCCGATGACGAGTTCCCAGTCATGTTTGGCCCCTGCAATAACGCGGGGTTTGGGGGTGTCATAGGTCAGGTCAAGCATGCTGCGTCCCTTGTTGGTTCGGGTGATCGATGCGGGTTTAAGTGACGTGGGCCTGCGTCGCAAGTGGGTCCGCCGCAAAGTTCCGCCAGAATGGCTCGGGCGACGCCGATAACAGGAAGATTTAGACAGAAAACGGCATTTGCTCTGCCAGTTTCACCAGGCCGATATTTCCCCACGATGCTTCGGGCGGACAACCTGAAATCCGCAATGATTTGCACTGCGGACTGGCGCATAGATTTCAGGGTCAAATCGAGTGCAACGAAATTGGCTTCGGGATGTCCTTTGATCCGTTCCATTCAATGTGGTCTTCGCTGTGAAGATGAATGGCGTCAGATGGTATTGTGGGCTTGGGATTTCCTTTGCCCCTTTTCTATGCGTGCTCGGCTACAGGCCCTTCTGCGGTGAAAATGATACGATGTCCGGCAGATATTTCCGGTCGGAACAGATTTGAGATGATCCGCAGTGCATCAGCCCGGCCAGCGGCAGCAAAAGATCTTGCCGAGCGCACACGCAGTGTATTGTCAAAGCCGCGAGCCGCATGCGCCCAAATCATCGGGTGCAGCTCAACCAGATATTTGCGCACGATCCAATCGGCGCAATCCGCAATCAAGGCACGGTTGCCATCTGCCACCTCGTGGCCGGAAAAAGCCTGGCCGATCGTATTTGCGCAGTAGGCGGCCAGAAGGTTGACTGTGTGTTGATTAGGGCGGCGTTGCAGTATGTCATGCAATCCTTCGATGAAAAACTCTATGTCGAGTTGCGCGCAGGCCTGATCATCGCCAGAAATGGCGTCGAACATCACCCAAGTGTAGGCACCGGCACCCCAGATGTGTTGGGTTCGCGCCGCCGTGCGCCGCGCTTCGAGCTCCAGCTTGGCATAATTTCCAAACCAGCGCGGCAGCAAATAGCTGCCCATAGCGCGCATTGGTCCGGGGTTCAGCGGGTTAAGATCAATCAATGCCTCGTAGTCGTTCGCCAGACGAAGATCGGCTTCGGGGTGTCCGCACAGCTGCGCGCAGAATGCGGTTTTCAAAAGGGGCGATTCGCTCTTTTTTTCCATGAAGCTAGTCAGGATTTCGGACGCCCGGTCGAAATGCGCTTCAAACGCGGCTCTATTTTTGGCAGGCACCTGGCTGTCCCAGCCGTTGCCACGCCAGGCCCAACCGATGTCCATATGTGTCTGTGCTACGATGGCGGCCATGATTTCATCGCCCGGACATTCTTCCAGCATGGCTTCCAGGTCTTCGATTCCCTGGAGGATCGGAGCGCCTTTTGCAGGAAATCCGTCCAGCAATGCGTGTTCGACAGCGAGCACGACATCGGCGCGGGCGCCGTAGCTGAGCAATTCGGCGACCGGCATTCCTCCCGAGGTCAGCTTTCGAGCCTGATCAGCCTGTCGGATCTCATGAACCAGATCCTGCCAACGGTCCTGTCGCGCCAGAAACTGGCCGCGTGCGCGATGAGAATCGCGTTCGGTGTCCTCGGTGCTGCTGTCAGGGCAGGGGATCAAAAGCGCATACGGCCCGTCGTGTTTCGATTGGTTCTTCGCAGGCCGCAGGGGCGCGATAATTTCGGCTTCCGGTGCCACTGGTAGGCCGAGCGAACGTCCTGCCTCTAGCAGAATTTGGGTGACACGTTTCATGGTTACTGTCCTGGTACAACGGAATGATGGCGCAGTATGGCCGCCTATTTGGGGCTTAAAAGTGACCTCAGCGGGGAGATATGGCGTCAATTTTTGCACGCCGTGTGATGGCGAAAAGTTCAAAAAATGCTCGAATCGACCCGTTTTGTGGCATGTATCGGCTAAAACCCGCCGGTTCATAGGCGCTTTGCTTCCGCTTGAGACAGGCGGAGGGAGAGTCGGGTTGTCAGGCCGCAAACCGCATGACAAGAGGTTTCGGATTGTTACAACCACGAGAAATCCCATGTTGCGATTTATCATTCTGTTGTTGGTGTGGCCCGTCTTGGTCCATGCAGAAGTCAGCTCCACACCAGCGCAGATGCCGTCTTTGAACTCATCACAGCGCGAAGGTGCGCTGTTGCAGACCAGATGGAACCATATGGCTGGGCATGCTCAATGGAACGCAGAGGCATTGCGCGCTCTTGAAAACCATGGCCGCGCTTTGACAAGCGTTGTTCCCCAAGACATCAACGAATGGTGTCCTTATTACGAGCAGGCAAGCGAGGCGCAGCGGCGCGCGTTTTGGGTTGGTTTCATGTCGGCGCTGGCCAAATATGAAAGCACCTACAAGCCGGGGGCCGTTGGCGGCGGCGGGCGTTGGTTCGGGCTTTTGCAAATTCTTCCGGCCACCGCACGTGGCTATGATTGTGTCGCAGGCACAGGCGAAGCGCTCAAAGACGGAGGTGCAAACCTGTCCTGCGCAGTGCGTATCATGGCACATACGGTCCCTCGCGACGGTGTGATTGCCCAAAACGATGGTCGTTGGGGCGGTGTTGCAGCGGATTGGGGTCCGATGCGCGACAGCCGAAAAACAACGGAAATGGCGAACTGGTTGAAAGAGCAGGCATTCTGTCAGGCTCCTGCCACGCGTGAAGCCAGCCTCAGCAATCCTCGGTCCGTCGAAATCAGCCGATAAGCGAGAAATGATGGCGTTCGGTGCTGATGCCGTGCGCATTGAGGGCGGCTTCCATCAATTTGTCTGGCGGTGTGGATTCGTATGGCAGTCGCACCTTGCGTCCACCCGTCAGCAGGACAGTAGCTCTCACTGAGAAATCAAGCCGCGTGTCAAACCGCACGTGCGTCACTTCGGACCAGTCCAAAGTTGCGCGGCGTCGACCGGAATACCATGTGAGTTGATCGGCATCGATCCTGAGGCCCGATGCCGGGTTGCGATAGAGATCCCAGCATGCGGGCAGGGTAAACAACGCAACCGTACCCATCAGCCAGGGAGCCGCCTCCACCATTGCGACCAGCGCGATCAGGGTGGCCCAGATGCCCAGTACCGTGTACATCGTTACCGGGTTCCGACCCTGGCGCTGCCATTCAAATGGCTCAGCGGCCACCAGTTACATCCAATGTCGAGCCAGTGATGTAGCTGGCCTCATCGCTTAAAAGCCAGAGGATCGGTGCTGCCACTTCATCTGCGGAGCCCTTGCGTTTCATCGGCACCATATGAGCCAGCCTGTCTGCACGCCCCGGCTCGCCGCCTTTGGCATGAATTTCCGTATCAATAAGGCCCGGGCGAAGCGCCATGACGCGAATATTATCCGCTGCAACTTCATCGGATAAACCTTTGGTAAAAATATCGATTGCCGCTTTGGATGCTGCGTAATCCACGTACTGGTTGCCTGATCCCAGCCGCGCAGCGGCAGACGAAAGGTTGACGATGGCGCCGCCTGATCCCTGTGCCTGCATCCGGATGACGGCTTGTTGCGCTACCATTATTGCGCCAATCACGTTGACGTCGAACATCCGTTTCAGGCGATCTGGCTTCATCTCGGTGATTTTGGCTGTTTGATCCACAATGCCCGCGTTGTTGATAAGAGCATTCAGTCTTCCGAAATGTGCATCAATTCTGGCATACATGCCTTCCACCGCTTCGGGGTCGGCCACATCCGCTTGAAGCAAAAGGGTGTCCGCGCCATCAGTCCGCGTGTCCGCGGCCACGGTCTCGGCCCCCGCCGCGTCAGAGCGGTAATTAAGCGCAAGGTCATAGCCGCGTTTTGCGGCCAGACGGGCGCAGGCAGCGCCGATTCCGGCCGACGCGCCAGTTATGAGCAAAACAGGTTTCATGCGTTCCCCCTGATCCGTGTCAGCATCTCCGTCGCATCGCGACTGAGGTTCGGTGTGGCCAGAATCCGGTCAAGCTCTGCCGAGATCAGCGCTTGCCGATGTTGATCATAGCGTCGCCAAGTCTGAAAGGCCGAGCACATGCGCGCTGTTGTCTGCGGATTGACCGGGTCGAGTTTGATCAGCCAGTCCGCGAGAAGGGTATAGCCAGCGCCCGAAACGTGATGAAAGCCTGCATGGTGTGCCGCCAGACTGCCAAAGACGGCGCGAAAGCGGTTGGGGTTTTTCCAGTTGAAATCCGAGTGCGCTGTCAGGCGCGCGGCAATAGGCGCCGCGTCAGCAGGCTGCGCTTCCATAACCTGAAGACCAAACCATTTGTCCATGACCAGACGGTCGTCTTTCCACTGATTTTCAAATGCTTGTAACATGTCCTCGCCGTTGCCCCCCCGAATGCCATTGGCAACTGCAGTCAGTTGTTGGGTCATGTTGTCGGCAGTGCGGAACTGTTTTGTTGCCAGTGCCACCCCGTCGCGGCGGGTGATCAGGCTGAGCATTGCGTTGGCGAGCATGCGTTTGCCCGATTGCTCCGCGTTGGGCTGATAGGGCGCTGTAACCTGATTGCTTGTATATAGATCATGCAGATGCGCAGACAGATGATGGGCCAGTGCATCACGCAAGTTCTCGCTGGCGTCATGAATCGCTGCCGGGTCAGGTGTTTCGCCCGCGTCATGTAGGGCCGTCGCAAGGTCTGACTGGCTGGGCAGCGACAACATGAACGCGCGATATGCAGGGTCCAGACTGGTATCCGTCACAACTGCGCGCACCCCGTCCAGATAGGCAGGATTGGGTGAGGAACCATTTCGGATCAGGTCCAGAAGTGACTGGCGAGCCAGTGTACGTCCTGCCTCCCATCTGTTGAAAGGGTCAGTGTCATGGGCCAGAAGAAACGCATGATCCGCCGGGTGCTCCAGCACTACGGGAGCGGAAAAATTACGCAATATTGATGGGATAGGGCGTGATGCTAATCCTTCAAATTTAAAACTTTGCGTGGATTCGGTCATTTCCAGAATCTGCGTGGGATGGGTTTCATCCCCGTTGGGGTTGAGCAGCCCGACGGCAACGGGGATCACCATAGGTTTCGGGTCGGGCGTGGTGGCAGAAGGTGTCAGGCTTTGCGTAAAGGTCAGCGTGTAAGTTCCTTCCGACCAATCTTCTTTTACCGTCAGTCTCGGCGTGCCAGCCTGACTGTACCAGAGTTTGAACTGTGACAGATCGCGGCCTGTGCTGTCCTCGAATACCTTGATCCAGTCTTCGATCGTGCAGGCCTGGCCATCGTGTCGGTCAAAATAAAGGTCCAGCGCCTTGGAATACGCATCGGCTCCAACAAGAGTACGCAACATGCCAATGACTTCTGCGCCTTTTTCATAGATCGTTGCCGTGTAAAAGTTGTTGATTTCCTGAAAGCTTTCCGGGCGAACAGGGTGGGCCAGCGGCCCTTGATCCTCTGCAAACTGTCGCCCGCGCAGGTCGATCACATCGCCGATGCGTTTGACGGCAGCCGATCGCATATCCGAGGTGAACTGACTGTCGCGATAGACTGTCAGACCCTCCTTGAGGCACAATTGAAACCAGTCGCGACAGGTGATGCGGTTGCCTGTCCAGTTGTGGAAATATTCATGAGCTATGATCGCCTCGATGCGTTCAAAGTTCATGTCGGTCGATGTTTCGGGAGAAGCCAGCACAGCGGATGAGTTGAAGATATTCAGTCCCTTGTTTTCCATCGCTCCCATATTGAAATCGTCCACAGCGACGATGTTGAATAGATCAAGGTCGTATTCCCGGCCATAAACCCGCTCGTCCCATGCCATGCTATCCTTGAGCGCCTGCATTCCGAATGCACATTTGCCCTCGTCTCCCGGCCGCACATAAAGATTGAGATCGACCGAGCGCCCTGATTTGGTCACAAACTTGCCCGGATGTGCCACCAGATCGCCAGCCACCAATGCAAAAAGATAGGCCGGTTTTGGCCAAGGATCGTGCCATTCTGCATGCCCGTCAGAGGCGCTGACCGGGTTTCCATTGGATAGCAGGACAGGGTGTGGTCCGTTGATTGTGACGGTAAATGTACTCATCACGTCCGGCCGGTCAGGGTAATAGGTGATCTTGCGAAATCCTTCGGCCTCGCATTGGGTGCAATACATCCCGGATGACAGGTACAGCCCCTCCAGTGCTGTATTGCCTGCAGGGTCGATCTCGACCTCTGCCTCCCAGACGAAAGGGGTTGTCGGCGTAGGGCAGGTCAATCCTTCCGGTGTCACCTTGGGCTCGACAGGTTTGCCGTCAATGCGCGCAGATATCAGCGTAAGGTTCTCGCCGTGAAGGAAAATCTCTGATTGTGCCTCGGGTTTGGGCGCAAACAGGATGCGTGACCGGACCCGCGTTTTTGTCGGATGCAAATCAAAGCTCAAATGAACAGAGGTCACGTCGTAAGGATAAGGTGTGTAGTCGCTCAGGTAGATCGTCTTGGGGGCAGGATCGCGCATTTGGGGTCACTTTCTGATCGGGTTGTTCGCAGACTACGGCGCGCCATGCACAGCTTCAAGCGATGGTCTTGCATCCTGTGATTCGAAAAGGTGCTCAAGTCGCGGCCGTCGGTTTCAAACGGCGGTTGAGTCGATTTCTACCTGCAGTGGTTGTTGACTTACACAGTTTCAAAATTTGGGCAGAAATATGTCCAATTTGTTAACCAATGAGGGCTAAAATTGGATTATTATTTACAAAAATTCGGCCCCTGAATACACATCGTCATCAGTAATAAGTTTGTTCTTCATGAGGTTTTAAATGTCGTCCCCAAGCTCTGCGCCGCAGCTCTCATTTGCGTTTTGGCTGTTCCGGCGTCTGCCGCAGTCGTTACCAACGGCGACTTCGAAGACACGTCATCTTCCACTCCGGGACTCGGGCTGGTCAACGGCCAAGAACTCAACAGCCTGAACGTCGATGGAGGTGCCACATGGGATGTCTACAGATCCATTCCCGGATGGACCACCGAGGCGGGAGCAGGCATTGAGGTTCAGACGAACCGCACGCTCTCCAGCATAGATGCGCATTCCGGCAGCCACTATATCGAGTTGGACAGTCACCCACGCAGCACTTCCAACTCGACGATGAAGCAGATGCTTAGTCTGGCAGCAGGCGTTTACGATCTGACGTTTTTCTACAGCCCCCGGAACTCGGACGTGAACACCAACGGGATCGCATATTCTGTGGTCAACCATGCCAACAGCAACATCTTGCTTGGCGCGGTATCCGGACCATCTGCAACACAGGGAACCAAAGTCGGCAGCTGGACCAAAGTTTCGGGCCGTTTCACCGTTGGCGTCAAAGACAGCCCGTTGCTGTTGAAATTCGCAGCCACTGGAACGAAAGATACTTTGGGCGGATTTATCGACAGCGTGAGCATTTCAGCGGTTCCTGTACCTGCCGGTTTGCCTCTCTTGATGAGTGCTATGGCAGGTTTGGCCTGGATGCGCCGCCGCAAGGCTTCTGCCTGATACACGTTGATCAACAAATTGATAGAAAGGCGCCCGATGCGGCGCCTTTTTTGATTTGACCGTGGTCGAAATCGGGCGTCACCCTACGTATTGGACGCAAGACAGTGGGGGGTCCAAATGACTGGGAAGATGAGACGAAAAAGTGACTTGCCCACCAAGGACTGCCCTGTTTGCAAACGTCCTTTCACATGGCGCAAGAAATGGGAAAAGGTTTGGGACGAGGTAACTTATTGTTCTGACCGGTGCCGGGCTTCCCGATTGCCCAAGCGCCGCTGATTGATCCTGTTCCTGATGGCGCGAAACTCAAGCTGTGCGCTTTTAGAAATACATTTTCAGCGATCAAGTTGTTCCCCGCGTATCCCGGTGTCGCTGTGACGCGTCACAAGGTGGCCACTCCCGATCAGAGAGGGCAACGTATCGTGAAATGATCTTTGCTGAGCGATAGACGGGCGGGACGTCTTGTCGATGCTTAGGCATCACATGTTCTCTGAGTTGTTGCCTATCAGCGCCTTTCGTTCTACTTCGTCCCGGATACAACGGTATACCAAGCAAGGGCGAACTGACATGACACAACGGGTTCAACGCGGCAGGCTGCAAGTGGCAGCGGAATTGGCGGCATTTGTCGAAGATCAGGCATTGCCTGGAACCGGAGTTGCCGCAGATACGTTCTGGAATGGGCTGGACACCCTGGTGCATGATTTTGGCCCGCGCAACGCTGCACTTCTGGACAAGCGCGACGTCATTCAGGCCAAGATAGATGCATGGCACAAGGCGCAAAATGGTCCGCACAATCATACAGCCTACAAGGCATTTCTGACGGAGATCGGATATCTGTTGCCGGAAGGCGAGGATTTCGAGATCGACACTTCAAATGTCGATCCCGAGATTGCCACCGTTCCCGGGCCGCAGCTTGTGGTGCCGATTACCAATGCACGATATGCGCTGAACGCAGCCAATGCCCGCTGGGGCAGCCTTTATGACGGATTCTATGGCACGGATGCCATGGGATCTGCGCCACCCAAAGGCGGATACGATCAGGGGCGCGGTGCCCGTGTGGTCGCGCGGGCGCGGGTCTTCCTAGATGAAGCCTTTCCAATCGAACGCACCAGCCACGCGGATGTGCGGCGCTACTACGTGCATCAGGGTGCTTTGTTGGTGGATGACAACCCGCTGGTCGAACCATCCAAGTTCGTCGGCTACCAGGGACATCCCAAGGCGCCATCGGCTGTTTTGCTGCGCAATAACGGGCTGCATGTGGAACTGGTTTTCGATCGCACGCATCCGATCGGCAGCCGGGACCAGGCCGGGTTGGCGGATGTGGTCATGGAAAGTGCGGTATCCGCGATCATGGACTGCGAGGATTCCGTGGCCTGCGTGGATGCTGAAGATAAGGTTGTCGCCTATGCCAACTGGCTTGGTCTGATGAAAGGCGACTTGCAGGAGACCTTCGAAAAGGGCGGCGCGACACTCACCCGGAAACTGAATCCGGATCGCATTTATACCGGCCCCAAGGGGGAGCAGGTGACCGTGAAGGGTCGGGCGCTGATGCTGGTGCGCAATGTGGGTCACCTGATGCGTAACCCGGCCATTCTGGACAAGGATGGCGCGGAAGTATTCGAAGGCTTGATGGATGCCATGATCACTTCGGTGATCGCGATGCACGACCTTCAGCGCGATAGTGGCAATTCGGTTCAAGGTTCTGTCTATGTGGTCAAGCCAAAGATGCATGGCCCCGAGGAAGTCGCGTTCGCGGACGAGACGTTCAGCCATGTTGAGGCGTCTCTCGGTCTGCCGCGCTATACCGTCAAGCTGGGCATCATGGATGAAGAGCGGCGCACTTCCGTCAACCTCAAGGAATGCATCCGTGCGGCGCGACATCGGGTGGCCTTTATCAACACCGGGTTTCTGGACCGGACAGGTGATGAAATTCACACCTCGATGGAAGCGGGGCCGTTCAGCCGAAAAGACTTCATCAAGCGCAAGGCCTGGATCGGTGGATACGAAAACCAGAACGTGGATATCGGGCTGGAGTGTGGCCTTTCGGGGCGCGCGCAGATCGGCAAAGGCATGTGGGCGATGCCCGACATGATGGCAGCGATGCTTGAACAGAAGATCGAGCACCCAAAATCTGGTGCCAATTGTGCCTGGGTGCCGTCGCCGACCGCAGCGACGCTGCATGCGTTGCACTACCACCGGGTCGATGTCTTTGCCGTTCAGGCCAAATTGCGCGCCGGAGGGCGGCGGGCATTTGTTGACACGGTGCTTGATATTCCGCTGGCGACCTATCAGGCTTGGACCGAGGCACAAAAAATCCGCGAAGTGGAAAACAATGCTCAGGGCATATTGGGCTATGTCGTGCGCTGGATTGATCAGGGTGTGGGCTGTTCCAAGGTGCCGGATCTGAACAACGTGGGTCTGATGGAAGACCGTGCCACCTGCCGGATTTCGGCACAGCACATTGCCAACTGGCTGCACCACGGGGTTGTCAGCAAGGCGCAGGTGATGGGTGTGATGCAAAAGATGGCGGCGGTCGTGGACGAGCAGAATTCTGGCGACCCTCTGTATCGGCCAATGGCGCCAGGTTTTGACGGCATTGCCTTCAAGGCTGCTTGCGAATTGGTGTTCGAGGGCCGCGTTCAGCCGTCGGGTTACACCGAACCGGTGCTGCATGCGCGGCGTTTGGAGTTGAAGGCGCAACTGGCCTGAAATCTTTGGTAGGGGGCTGTCTGCCCCCGCCTTTCAGGCTCCCCCGAGGATATTTTGACCCAGAGAAGCAGGGACAGATCATGACAATTTCACTGAGAAAAGCACGGACCATCATTCGTAAGGCGCTTGAAAAAGGGCGTGAGCTGGGGCTGAAGCCCTTGTCGGTGGTGGTTCTGGATGCAGGCGGCCATGTTCAGGCCTTTGAACGTGAGGATGGCGCGTCTCCGGGACGGTTCGGCATTGCACAGGGCAAAGCCTATGGCGCTGTCATGTTGGGCATGGCGGGGACGGCGCAGATGGCACGGGCCGAAACGCAGGCCTATTTCATGGCGGCGGTGAACGGTGTTTACGGCGGCAAAGTGGTGCCTGTGCCGGGGGGAGTTCTGCTGCGGGACAAGAAAGGTGTCGTGATCGGTGCCGTTGGCGTGACAGGGGATACATCGGACAATGATGTTATCGCGGCAATGGCCGGTGTCGACGCTTCGGGGTTGATCGGCGAAATATGATGCCTAATTTTTGAGCATCGGATTGACGTATCGGCATGGGGGCGCAGTTGGACGCGCGCGCAGAGGCTGTTAACCTGTGCATTTAAGCGATATGTTTTGCAGATATGGCAACAAGTAAGGGTCATTATGGCACGCCCCGTCATTGGTATCATTGGCAACAGCTACCTTTTGAACGAGCAGTACCCCGTGCATGCGGGGGGATCCATGAACTCGGAAGCAGTCGCACAGGTCTCGGAGTGCATGCCGATTTTGGTGCCGTCCGATCCCAGGTATGTATCCGTGTCCGAACTGATCGAGGTCTGTGACGGGTTTGTCTTTACTGGCGGCAGGCCGAACGTGCATCCTGAAGAGTATGGCGAAGCCGAGACAGAAGCGCACGGTGCCTTCGACCGTGCTCGCGATGCTGTTACCCTGCCGTTGATACGTGCCTGCGTTGCGCGCGGGCAGCCGATCCTTGGCATTTGTCGAGGGTTTCAGGAGGTCAATGTGGCTATGGGTGGGTCGCTTTTTCCGGAAATTCGCGATTTGCCCGGTCGCATGAATCACCGCATGCCGCCCGATGGTTCGCTGGAGGAGAAATTCGAACTCCGACACGTTGTCCGGTTTACGGAAGGTGGCGTGTTTCACCGGCTGATGGGCGCGACGGAGGTGATGACGAATACTTTGCACGGGCAGGGGATCAAGCTGGCAGGACAAAATATCGTCGTCGACGGCCATGCGCCCGATGGCACACCTGAGGCCATCTATGTCCAGGATGCGCCAGGCTTTACCCTGGCTGTACAGTGGCATCCGGAATGGAATGCGGCGGGGGATCCGGTGTCGCGGGCGCTGTTCTCCGCTTTTGGGGATGCGGCGCGCGCGTGGTCGAAAGGACGCCATGTGCAGCCGGTTCAAGTTGCCTGACGGTGCTGCCGAAGGGGACGCGGCACCTTCTGCTTTTCCGCTATGTGCCCATGACCCGGCATTTGCATCTGGTACGCGATGAAGTGGATTGATGTGCCCCCGCTCTGGTTGGCTTTTTTTGCCGCTCTGGCTTGGAGCCAGGCGTGGTTTTGGCCCGCCGGGCTCAGCCTGGCGCATCCCGTGACATCGTTTTTGGGTGGTGTGCTGGTCGGTGGCGGACTGGTTTTGATCGTTTTGGCGGCCGTGGAGTTTCGCAAACACAAAACCACAATCGTGCCGCATCGCGTCCCGACGCGGATCATACAATCCGGTGTCTATTCACGGTCACGCAACCCGATTTACTTGGGGGACGCACTGATTCTGACAGGATTGTGCCTGCGGTGGGATGCGGTCTTGTCGCTTGCCCTGATACCGGTATTTGTCTGGATCATAGAGAGACGGTTCATTTTGCCCGAAGAAAACCGAATGCGGCGGCAGTTCAAAGCAGAATATGCGAAATATGCTCAAAAAACGCGCAGATGGGTCTAGAATCCGTGCATAGTAGCGCGGTGCATGTCGCCACGCGGCTTGTACCTTTAAGCCGTGCGGGGTAGTGGACATGCCAGTTTTGCATGTCATCATACCTTCCTATGCAACCCAGCGTGGCACCAACCGCGCCAATCGTTCAAAGACGGGGGATCCAAATTGAAGATCGGAACACCGAAAGAAACATTTGAAGGCGAACGCCGCGTTGCCATGACGCCGGACAGTGCCTTGCAACTTCAAAAGCTTGGGCACTCTTGTGTCATTGAAGCCGGGGCAGGGTCGGAGGCCGGGTTTGCCGATGCCGATTACGTTGCCGCAGGGGTGCAGGTGGTCAAGACTGCTGCTGCCTTGTGGAAAGCGGCTGATGTCATTGCCAAGGTGCGCGCGCCTTCGGATACAGAGGTGAAGCGGCTGCGCGATGGCCAGACCCTGATCAGTTTCTTCAATCCTGCGGGCAATGCGGATCTGATGGAGGCGGCTGCCAAAAAGGGATCGACCGTTGTTGCCATGGACATGGTGCCTCGCATCAGCCGCGCCCAGAAGATGGATGCGCTGTCGTCCATGGCGAACATCGCGGGCTATCGCTCGGTGATCGAGGCAGGTAACAACTTTGGCCGCTTTTTCACCGGGCAGGTGACCGCCGCCGGTAAAGTGCCGCCCGCCAAGGTGTTGGTGATTGGTGCAGGTGTGGCAGGATTGGCCGCAATCGGAACAGCGACCAGTCTTGGCGCCATCACCTATGCTTTCGACGTGCGGCCCGAAGTTGCCGAGCAAATCGAATCCATGGGCGCCGAGTTCGTCTTCCTGGAATTCGAGGAGAGCGGCCAGGACAGTTCTGCCACTGGTGGTTACGCTGCCCCTTCATCGCCTGAATTCCGAGAGAAGCAGTTGGAGAAATTCCGGGAAATGGCGCCGGAGATCGACATCGTGATCTGTACCGCGCTTATTCCGAACCGCGAAGCGCCCGAGTTGTGGACAGAGGACATGGTCAAGATGATGAAGCCGGGATCGGTTATCATCGATCTGGCTGCGGAAAAGGGTGGCAACTGCAAACTGACGGTTATGGACAAGAAAATCGTCACCGACAATGGCGTGACGATTGTGGGCTATACCGATTTCCCAAGCCGCATGGCAGCACAGGCCTCGACGCTCTATTCTACGAACATCCGCCACATGCTGACCGACCTGACGCCCGGCAAAGACGGTGTGATCAACCACAATATGGAAGATGACGTGATCCGAGGTGCAACGATCGCGCATGCCGGTGACGTGACATTCCCGCCACCCCCGCCCAAAGTGGCGGCCATTGCCGCGGCACCCAAGAAGGCCAAGGCGAAAGAGCTGACGCTTGAAGAGAAAAAGGAAGCAGAAGTTGCAGCCTTCAAACTCCAGACGCGCAATCAGGTGGGTCTTCTGGCAATTGGCGGTGGTTTGCTGCTGGCTGTCGGTCTTGTCGCCCCGGCCAGCTTCATGCAGCATTTCATCGTTTTTGTGCTGGCGGTCTTCGTGGGCTTTCAGGTGATCTGGGGCGTGGCGCATTCGCTGCACACACCGCTGATGGCCGTGACGAACGCGATCTCGTCCATCATCATTCTGGGGGCATTGATGCAGATCGGCTCAGGCTCCTGGCTGGTCATATTGCTATCGGCGCTTGCTGTTTTCATGACCGGGATCAACATATTCGGTGGCTTCCTCGTGACACGGCGCATGCTCGCCATGTTCCAGAAATCTTAAGGGGATCAGGACAATGGATTTTGGATTCACAACGGCGGCCTACGTGGTCGCAGCCATCCTCTTCATTCTCAGCTTGGGCGGCCTGTCCGGCCAGGAAAGCGCAAAACGCGCGGTCTGGTACGGCATTGTCGGTATGGCGCTTGCGGTTGCTGCAACGCTGATCGGGCCGGGATCAGGCTATTGGCTCTTGTCACTTGTCCTCATCTCGGGCGGTGGCTTCATTGGCTATCAGTTGGCGACGCGGGTGCAGATGACGCAGATGCCGGAACTGGTTGCTGCGATGCACAGCCTTGTAGGTCTGGCAGCGGTATTCGTCGGCTTTAACGCGGATCTGGAACTGAGCCGCGTCATGGCCATGGACGATACCGCACGCAAAGGGCTTGAGGGATTTGCGGCTCTGCTGGCCAAAAAGGATGCCGTCGAGATTGCGATCCTGCGGGTCGAGGTGTTTCTGGGTGTCTTCATCGGTGCGGTGACATTCACTGGGTCCGTTATCGCCTATGGCAAGCTCGCCGGGCGCGTCGACAGCGCGGCAAAAAAGCTGCCGGGTGGGCATATGTTGAATGCAGGAGCCGCAGCGGCCTCCGTGATCCTGGGCATTTTGTACTTCAATGATGCGGGTATCTGGACGCTGGTTCTGATGACTTTGATGGCGTTCTTCATCGGCTATCACCTGATCATGGGGATTGGCGGCGCCGACATGCCGGTCGTGGTGTCGATGCTCAACAGCTATTCGGGTTGGGCGGCGGCTGCTATCGGGTTCAGTCTGGGCAACGACCTGCTGATCGTGGTTGGCGCTCTGGTTGGATCGTCGGGTGCGATCCTGAGCTACATCATGTGCAAGGCGATGAACCGGTCCTTTGTCAGCGTTATCCTGGGCGGTTTCGGCGGCCCACAAGGCGCACAGATGGCCGTAGAGGGCGAACAGATCGCCATTGAGGCGGAAGGGGTCGCAGCGGCGCTCAATGACGCCGACAGCGTCATCATCATTCCAGGATACGGTATGGCGGTAGCACAGGCACAGCAAGGTGTCGCGGAACTGGTGCGCAAGCTGCGGGCCAAGGGCAAGAAGGTCAGGTTCGCCATCCATCCCGTCGCCGGTCGTCTGCCGGGGCACATGAATGTTCTGCTGGCCGAGGCGAAGGTACCCTATGACATCGTGATGGAAATGGACGAGATCAACGATGATTTTCCGACGACGGATGTGGCCATCGTGATCGGCTCGAACGACATCGTGAACCCGGCGGCGCAGGACGATCCGAATTCGCCCATCGCCGGGATGCCGGTCCTGGAATGCTGGAAGGCCAAGCAGGTGTTCGTCTCCAAGCGCGGGCAGGGCACAGGATATTCGGGGATCGAAAATCCGCTCTTCTTCAAGGACAACACCCGCATGTTCTATGGGGATGCAAAGGCGTCTTTGGACAAACTCTTGCCAATGATCGACTGATGCACCTGTAGTGCACATCATTGGAAATCTACTATTGAAGGGCGCCTGCAAACGGGCGCCCTTCTTGCATCGTGCCGAATGCAATCCTTGCCCTGACACTGAGAAAACAATGAGCCGTGCCGTAAAGAGCCGATCAATCGGTGACAAATCAAAGCGATTCCCGTCGTTGGTAAAGGCTGGACGCATAACAATGCCCTTCAGCATCGATAATGTTCCAAAGGCGGCCATTCGCCACTTCTGACGACTGCAAAAACGGCTTTGTCGTTGCAGGCTCAAAGAAATTTCACTCTCCTTGAAAACGGTATACAATCGTATTCCTATAACTCATTGATAATAATAATGAAATATTGACATTTTGGCGCGTGGCGTTAATTGTTTCTGAAACCAGGAGCAGAAGAAGATGGCCCCAATCAAAGACCACCCGCTTCGCTACAAGTTGGCCAATGAACTGCATGCCCGCCCGTTTCCGTCCATGTCGGCACCCTGCACGGCTGCATATATCGCAATAAAACAGCCTAACGACGCCGTCAGCCGGGACAGGGATAACGATCTTGCGCATCTGACGTCATTGTTGGATCGGCACGGGGCTCCCCATCCACAGCCTGGTGCCACGCATTACTACGGCCAGATCGGCAAGCACTGGCTCAAGTGGGAACAGCATACCGAATTTGTCACCTACACGGCGTTTTCTGAGGCAGGCGGTGCGGCGCGTCCTTTTGATCCGACGTATTTCGACGTGTTTCCCGCAGACTGGCTGGAAGAAGCCCCCGGTCAGCGGATCACATCCGCTTTGCTACATATTTCGGAGCGTCCTGCGGACGACGGAAGTATTACTCAGGATCTGGACGATTGGTTCGTGGCCGAAAGCCTGGCCGTTTCCGAAGTTCTTGATGGCGCGGGTATAGTGGCGGGTGATTTCCGTATCGATGTGAACGGTCATTTGCGTTTCGCGGTCTTTGTGGATTCAGGTACCAGTGCGCGCCGTGTCGGGCGCATCATACAGCGCCTGTGCGAGATCGAGACTTACAAGACAATGTCGATGCTTGGGTTTGCGCGCGTGCGGGCGTTGCAGCCGCGGCTGAACGCGCTGGATACCAAACTAACCAGCCTGATGAGTGCTATGACAGATGAAACGGCCCCGGCCGAACGAACGCTGCATGATCTCCTGACCATATCCGCCGAATTGGAAACCCTGTCGGCGCAGTCTTCCTTTCGGTTCGGTGCGACAGGGGCGTATGAGGCTCTGGTCAACCAGCGCATCGAGGCGCTGCGGGAGGCGCGGTTTCAAGGCCGCCAGCATTTCGGCGAGTTCATGATGCGCCGATACGTGCCCGCCATGCGTACCGTTACATCCGCAGAGCGGCGTCTGGATGCGATGTCGAGCCGGTCGATCCGGGCGTCCAACCTGTTACGGACAAGGGTGGATGTAGAACGGTCGGCGCAAAATCAGGCTCTTCTGGAAAGCATGGACAACCGTTCCGATCTGCAATTGCGGTTGCAGCGCACGGTTGAAGGGCTGTCCGTCGTCGCGATCAGCTACTACGCAGTATCTCTGGTAGGCTATCTGACCTATCCGGTGACGGATATCACGGGCGTCAGCAAAGGGACGCTGAGCGCTATTGTCACTCTGCCGGTTGTTGCGTTTGTTTGGTGGGCCATCCGCCGGTTGCGCGCGCGGGTCGAGTAGCGCGCAGGGCCGCATCGGCGATCACGCCACCTGCTGCAATGCTGAGAAGCGCCAGTACCGCCGCAATCGACAGTGTCGGGATACCCGCAAGGCCAGCGCCCAGGGTACATCCACCGGCCAGAACTCCACCTATCCCCATCAGGACAGCACCTGCTGCATAGCGGCCCGTTTCGCGCGGCGTGGAGAAGCTCTGCCACTGAAAGCTGCCA
>Ga0102812_10000622_pt1 | contig 25200 bp, 21 predicted proteins | sample ColrivemetaGS713_FD_79334 | JGI IMG/M metagenome (GOLD analysis project Ga0102812, IMG submission 79334) | Estuarine microbial communities from the Columbia River estuary - Flood tide ETM metaG S.713 | ecosystem: Environmental > Aquatic > Marine > Intertidal zone > Estuary | place: USA...
AAATCAAACTATCAAGCTGCCGTTTTTGTAATGAATCTGCTGTAAATCTTTTGCCGGGTACGTAGAATAATACCATAGAAGTAGCACCCGCAATCAAACTTGTGTATAAAGTAGCCAGGGAATAGGTACCAGTAAAAGGTTGGGTATCCCAGCTAAAGCAAAACTTTACGGCACCTGTGTCGCGGAGGTGTTCGGCCATTAAACTTACGAAAGGGATTTGATCTTCCCCCTCTCGATTGAGTAATAGCAGCAGCGTTTTGGCACGAATAAGGGGATTGGGATGTTGGGTTAAACCTAGGATATCTTCTAAATTATCCAATGTCCACAAGGTGGAATCTTGAAAGTCCGCTCCCCGTTCAACTTCAATACAAGATAAGCTATCCCAGGCACTGACGTAGGTCTCTAAATTTGACTTTTGGGCGGGTAGCTGGTGAAAGGAGAGCAACACCAGATAACATATCGTACAAAGAGGAGTGCGATGCAGCATCTACGATTTTGTTTGTAAAATAATCATTTTCAGCCAGCCTTTCGGTTCTCAGCGGGAACCTGTTTTTTAATTTCCTTCAAAATACTAGGCCTTTCAATCCCTCTACCCTCTACCCAAAAGGGGGCGAAGCAGCCCGTATCCCTCTTTTCCTACCCCGGCAACACCTCCCTCAACCGCTGCACAATCCGAAAAGTAGCGGGGCAAACACTGGTGTTTTTTAAGGTCAGATCCAGGATTTGGTGGAAGTTCTTGCGGTCGGTGTGGGGATATTCGCGGCATGCGCGGGGCCGTGCTTCGTAGATGCTGCAATAATTGTCATCGCCCAGAAATGGGCAGGGGGAGGAGTTCAACACATAATCGCCGTCTTCATCCAGGTGCAGGTGCTGGTCTACCAGTTCGGCCGGACGAACCCCTAGGTGGCGGGCCACACGCTCAATGTCTACATCGCGGAAAATCGGGCTGGTCGTTTTGCAACAATTCGCACAAGCCAGGCAATCCATTTCCTTAAATACTTCTTCGTGCAAAGCACTGACAGTAGCGTCAAGCTCGCGTGGTGGGCGTTTGCCAATACGGGCGAAATATTTACGGTTGGTTTTGCGCTCCTGCTTGGCCAAGGCCTTGATATCCGGTAAAATTTCTGCGAGATTTTTCGCTTTCATGGGGGTAAAGGTAAGTAAAAGCAGGTTTTACGTTTATTTTTGCAGCGGAGAGTGGGAATGCCAGGGCTATTAATTTGAACCATATAAGGGATTATAAGGGCAGATAAGGGGCTTTTTGGGGCACACTTAAAACAAAAAAATCAAACATGAAATACCTGATGACCACAATGCTATTGAGTCTTTTTGCCTGCCTTTGTTGGCAGTGCAGTGCGGCGGATACGTCGGCTAGCCAGTCGACGGAAACGATGATCGCTGAAAATGGCAATTTTACCATTAAGGTGGCGGGCCTCGGTGCCGGATCAGTACGTTTGGTGGGGATGCTCAATGATCAGCAATTCCTGGCGGATGAGGCCACCGCTGATGCGAATGGTACCGCAACCTTTGCCAAAGACGAGCCCTACCGGCAGGGGATTTATTTCGTTTTGCTGCCCAATAATGCCAATTTTCAAATGATCCTTGCGGAAGATCAGACCTTCACTTTATCCACCAATGTGAATGATCTGGTGGGGAGTATGCAGGTAGAAGGCAGCGTAGACAATCAACTGCTTTACGATAACCTCCGTTATGAAGCGACTTACCAAGAGGCTTACAACCCTTTATCGCAGCAACTGAAAACCCTGACGGAAGGCAGCGCGGAATACCAAGCCATCGAAAAACAGCGCCAGCAACTGGTAGCCGACCGTAAAAAAAATCTGGATGATGTGTTTGCGAAGTACCCGAATTTCTTCTTCGTCAAGTTCAAGCAAGCGGGCCAAAACCCCGAACTCCGCCGCGACTTACCCAACGATGCCCAGGTGACCGCCTACCGAATGGAATTTTGGGATGGCGTTGATCTTTCCGACGAGCGCCTGATGAATACCCCCGTGATCTTCAATAAACTCAAGCGCTATTTTGAAGAACTCACGCCGCAGCAGCCCGATTCCATCATTCTGTCCCTGGAGCGGCTGGTGGAGCGCTTGCCTACCTTAGAGAATTCCGAATACTACAAGTATTTTGTCAACTACGTAGCCCTTAACTACGAGCCTACCAAGACGACGCTCATGGATTCGGAGGCCGTATTTGTGCACATGGTACAAAATCATTTCACTTACGAAAGAGCTTTCTGGTCGGATTCTACCAATACCTATGCCCTCCAATTGCGGGCCGATGAAATGGCCCACAGTTTGGTGGGGCAGCCCGGCCCCAATGTGAAAGCACCGGATGAGAAAGGCCAGGTGCGCGCTATCTACGACCTCAAAGCGCCCTACATCGTTGTTTACCTCTATAACCCAGACTGTGAACACTGTCAGGAACAATCTCCCGTTTTGGTAGATTTGTACCGCAGCTGGCAGCAGCAGTCGCCCCCGCTAGTTGATGTTTACGCCATCGCCATTGACACCGAAGATGCGCTGTGGAGAGATTACATCGCAAAAACGGGCATGCGCTGGACGAATGTTTATGATCCCTCCAATCGCGCGATCTACAAAACCTATTTTGTAAATGTCACCCCGGAAGTTTACATACTGGGCCCGGATCGGAAGATCATTGCCAAGAATTTGAATGTCAGCCAGATCAATGAGGTGATTCAACGAGACCAGCAGAAAAGGAAAGGCTAAGAGCTTGTTCGGGAATTTTATTTAGTGAAACACAAATACCCCAAATTAAAGAATAGAAAAGAGTTGATGCTTCCTGCTTTTCAAGGATTCGCTTCGCGGCGACTTCGTGGTTATGAACCTGACGTCGAAATGAAACCCTCACTTAGCCCGCTAAGCTCGGATTTGATTTCTTAGTCAGAACCATAAATCGTTGAACTCCGAGGAGCTCGCGACGATCAGCGAAGCTAAAATCAGTTCGCAAAATTCCCGAACAAGCTCTAATAAAGAAGGGAGCTGAAACAGCTCCCTTCGAATCCCCCTTGTAGTTAACCTACAAAAATTAGTTATGTGAAATACCAATGACGGGGTACATCGTCATTGGCCAAATGGGATTAATAAGCGTTGGTTATTTGGGGGAAATCAAAAAAAATGGTGTGTGTTTGTTGTTTTGCCTTTAAGACGGGCAGGTTTAATTCATTTCACAAAGTTAAGATATTTTTGAAAAATATAATTTTTGTAATTGTTTTAATCTCTGTTTGTCAGTATTTTAACAAATTTAAGGCTGGTTGATCTGGTGCCGATCCCGTCCCGACTAGAAAAGTCGGGACGGGATCGGCACCAGGCTATCCACCGCTGCGCTCCGTGCTCCGTAGTCGGGTATAAAACCCGACCCTACGGAGCACGGAGCGCAGTGGCTACCATCCTTTGGCCTTTCCCGATCTTCCATCGGAATCCGGGCACCGCGCTCCGGCCTAAAGGCCTGCGCACTGATACAAGATGCTGTGTAAAAAACTTCCTTGTTACTAAGGAAATGAACCTTACTACAGTAGCTTTGTCTTTTCTTTGGAAAACAAAAAACTTTCATGCAACAAAATACTGCGCTGTTTGCTCGTTTGGAGCTTGTGTGGTGGCTGATTACCGCCGTCGTAGCGGCAATAATACTGGCCCCGATTCTTTATAAATTACCTGATTATCCATTCTTCTGGCCCAATCTGGCTTTTGTGGTGGTCATGATCACTTTTACTCGTTACATCTTCTTCTTGCGGTATACCTTTTTGGCCGAGTGGCGCAATATCAAGGTCGCCATCATCTTCGCCTGTATTTTTATCGCCTTTTTATTGATCCAGGAGATCAATCTATTTCAAACCTTTCTCGACGAAAATGGCAACGAGGCAATCGTAGGCACCCTCCCCCGCCTAGAGCAGGAACCGATGATGAAATACATCCGCAGCGAGATGCTGCTGTTTGGCGTAGGTTCGGTCATTACCTGCGGCGTTTTACCGTTGCGGCTAGTGGTCTCGATCTGGCGGAGGTGGAATGGGTATGAGGATTAGGGTTAAGGCGAGTTAACATTGAAACACCTGGTAAAAAGCATCCTCAAAAAAGGGAATTTGAAAAATGGAGATCACTAGCCTATTGAGGTGCCAAGTGAAAGCCCTAAATTTGCGGAAACACAGTTTCACTTTACCAACAAGCTTTTATATTTTGATAACAACAGACTTAGCGATAGCAAAGCAAGCATTAATCGCGGATGAGATAATTGCCATACCTACGGAGACGGTCTATGGTTTGGCTGGTAATGCTTATAGTGAGACGGCCATAAAAAAGATCTTCACCTTAAAAAAACGACCGTTCTACAATCCCTTGATTGTACATATTAAATCTGCGGCGTTTTTACCACAGGTGGCTTGCGACATTCCTGCTATTGCAGAAAAAATGGCCAGGGAGTTTTGGCCAGGTCCGCTAACCTTAATTCTCAAAAAGCAGCCTAATATTCCCGACTTGGTGACTGCTGGGAAAGAAACGGTTGCCATAAGAGTACCCAATCACCCTACCACCTTAAGCCTTTTAGCACAACTGGATTTTCCGCTAGCGGCACCAAGTGCAAATCCTTTTGGGTCGATCAGTCCTACCTCTGCCGAACACGTCGCGAGCTATTTTAAAGCTACCTTAGACGTTGTTTTAGATGGAGGTGAATGTGAAAAGGGGCTGGAATCAACAATCATTGGTTTTGAAAACGATCAACCCGTATTGTTCAGGCTCGGAGCTATTTCGGTAGAGGATATAGAAAAAATAATTGGCAAAGTGCGGGTAAGAACAAGCGTTAGCGATACGGACGTGACCGCACCCGGCATGCTCTCCCGTCATTATTCGCCAGCAACAAATACGCATCTAACCGACAATGTCAGGGAATACATGAAGTCGTTTGAAAATAAAAAAATAGGATTACTGCTTTTTAAAGATGCCGTAAAGGATAACAACCTCACTCATCAAGAAATACTTTCCCCATCAGGAGATTTAGTGGAAGCAGCAAGAGCTTTATATGCAGCCTTGCACCGCCTGGATAAACTAGACTTGGATGTGATCATTGCCGAGCGATTTCCTGACAGTGGACTCGGAAAAACCATCAATGATCGACTGCAAAGGGCCGTTGAGCAATAATAGACTCTAAGCGAGTTATCCATGAAACACATTGTGAAAAGCATCCCCAAAAAGGGGGATTTAAAAAATGAAGCGTAGCTGGAACGACATTAAATGGATTTTTGAGCCAGACGGAAGTCTGCTAGATATATACTGTGTGAAATTCCAAAAGCCCTAACCAATGTCTGAAAAAAGGCTCCCAATTCCTGATGACACCAATCAGGAAGAATTGCAGAGACAGATTCAAATACTCGAAGAAGAGCTGGAACGCATCCAAAAAGAAACGCTAGCTTTTGAGACTTTACTTCGTTCTCAGCTCAGTGATTTGATTGTGGAAGCACAGGAGCTGTTTGTGTTATACAAGCAAATAAAAAAGGCAAAAAAAGTAAAGCGAGAAGCGCAAAAAAAGCGAGGCAAAAATCACAAGGAATCCAAGGAGTTGCAAATTCTTCCTGAGCATAAAAAAACCGTCAGTTCACCCGAACATGAAAAGGAGAAAAGAAGATTATATCGGGAAGCGATGCTGCATGTTCATCCGGATAAATTCTACCTGAGTGAAACGGAAACGGATACCGCAACGGAGGTTACGAGCCGACTTATCGAAATTTATAAAACGGAAAGTCTGGAAACATTACGAGCGTATCACGTTCATATTTTCAAGGGCAATACGCCCCTCATGCTAGATGATACAGCTTCTAAAATAGATGTTTCTTCTAAGGATAATTATCTGCACCTGGAAAAAGAACGACTAGAAAAAGACATTGATCTTGCTAAGAAGGATCATCTCTATAAAGTCGTCACCGAGTATGAAAATCCATTGACTTTTGTGGAGGAATTAAAAGGCTATTATGAAGATCGAATTTTTAAATTGAGGAAAAGAACCAGGAAAGGATGTTGAAGGAAATAAAGTGCGTATTGTTTGATATGGACGGTGTCATTATCGATTCTGAATTGCTTCATAAAAAAGCCTATTACGAAACCTTTGTTTCTTTGGGTTTAGAGGTGTCCGAGGAGTTATACAAAACCTTAACGGGTTCTTCCACGATAAATGCTTTTCAGCGATTGGTCGCACATTTTGATTTAGAGGAAGATCCCAACGAGCTGGTCCTCCAAAAACGTAAACGCTATGTTGATTTCTTCGAGAATGATCCAACCTTGCATTTGGTAAATGGGGTGGAAGATATTATTAAGTATTTCTACAGCAAGGGGATGACCTTGGTACTGGCTTCTTCTTCTGCGATGGTAAATATAGATCGGGTGTTTAACCGATTTGATCTGAATCAATATTTTACGGCTAAGATCAGTGGCGCAGATTTAAAGGAATCCAAACCGCATCCAGAGATTTTTGAAAAAGCGGCTGTTTTAGGAAACACCGCAAAAGAAAACTGTATTGTTATCGAAGATTCTGATAACGGAGTAAAAGCGGCTAATGATGCAGGCATTTTTGTTTTTGGATACAGAAACCCAATGGCCGCAGATCAAACTTTAGAGAATGCAGATGTGATCATTACCGACTTTAGCGAACTGAAGAAGTATGTTTGAGGCGGGTTAGAGTCCTCGAAGTCAGGATTTGTAAAACCATCCAACCATCAACCATCAACCATCAACCATCAACCCCTAATACCTCCTCGGCGTATCTTCTTTATCCTCGTCGATGTCAAAGAATTTGTCATTCTCCTGGCGCTCTACGGAGCTGTCGATTTGGTCCATGACATCGAGGGCGTGTTGGTAGAACTCCTGGAAGACGGGCCAGAGGCGTTGCCCGGCTGCCCAGGCGTATTCCGGGATGGGTTCGAGCATGGTGTAGGTGATAGAATCCTCTTTGGTGTCCGGGTCTATCAATCGGGAGTTGTCGGCGAACGAAACAAGAACACTATACAAGAAGATAAAGAAAAACATGGAGATGCCTCCTCCCATGAATTGATTGATGAAGTTGATGTTGACGGCCTCCAACATGTTTTCCAGGCCATTGGCCAGCATCCGGAACAAAACCAGGGTAAGGATGAGTGTAAGTAGAAAAGCAGCAGGTAGCATGATGGTTCCAGGACCTTCAATCCATTCTTGGAGCATGGTCGAAACAGTAGGGCTGAACTTGATAGCAGCCATTACGCCAAAAAGAATAGAGATCGTGGTGAGCACCGTCTTGATGATCCCCCGCGAATAACCTACCCAGAAACCGTACAGTGCGATAACCGCACAAATAACGTCTATGATCATTGGTGATCTGTTGTTTTTGTCTTACTTATAGAACAACCTTGCGACGCTGATGACGGGTCAAAGATGCAAATATTTGGGCAAGTGATTAAATTCTTTAGACGAAACCAACCAAATCAGCGTTAAAGCTATTGCTGTTAATCTGCTGAATAGTTGCATTTTGTTCCTTACCTTTGATTTAGAAATTGTAAAAATTCCCAAAAATGATGAAATCTCTTATAACCACTGTATGTCTGTTCGCACTGCCATTTTTGGCAATGGCGCAATCTGGATCACTGGATAAAGTTTTTGTACTGGGCGCAGAAGAACAACGCTACGAGCAGTTGACTTCAACCTACAGCCAGTCCTTACTCGAAGCTTCTGCTGGTGATATCACCAAAGCTTTTGAAGGTTGGTTGGATATGCAACAAGCTATGGACAGCTATGCTGGCAGCCAGAATTTTGACCTCAACGGCGTCCGCCTTTGGCTACACGTTTTTTGGGCAGAGAATGGCCAAATCGACCAGATAGGATTCCTGCTGCGCCCCGATTCCCGCCTGGTTTCGGAAGACGAAATCAAGGTGCTGCTTGCGGGTTTCATTGAGCAATACCGCTTGCCGATCCAAAGCAGTCAGAAGTTTAACCACTACACCGGTGCGGCTTTCCCGACCTTATCGCAGCGGAGAGGTAACTAAGGGTTCAGCACTAAAAAAGTGAGGAATGATCCCGATTACCGCCAGAAGTGGTGTAATCGGGATTATTTTTTCCTTTTATCACATCTTTTGATCTTCCTTCGAGTTTTGTAATTTCAACCAATAAAATCTTAAGTATGAAAAAGTGCTACCATATTCTTTCTACGCTATTTTTAGTGTCTTTGTTAATGCTGGTGCTGTTTTCCTGTTCTTCAGAAAAAGCAGCGACCGAACAGCAGGATACTGCTTCCATTTAACTGGAAGAAATCACCATTGCGGATATCCAGGCCGCTTACGCCGCTGGAACTTACAACATCCAGGAACTCACCCAGGCTTACCTTGATCGGATCGCCGCTATTGATGATGCGGGGCCCCTGCTGAATTCGGTGATTATCGTCAATCCCGATGCGCTGACCATTGCCGCCGAGCTTGATGCGGAACTGGCGGCTGGAAAATCCCGTGGCCCAATGCACGGTATCCCCGTCATCCTGAAAGACAATATTGATACCCACGACAAAATGCCTACCACGGCGGGCTCCAGAGCGCTGGCCAATTCTTACCCTTTGCAGGATAGCTACCTGGCCAAGCAACTACGCGAGGCCGGTGCCATCATTCTCGGCAAGGCCAACCTGAGTGAGTGGGCCAATTTTCGTGGCGAAATGTCCTCCAGTGGCTGGAGTGGTGTGGGTGGACAAACCAAAAACCCCTACGTACTCACTCGCAATCCTTGTGGATCTTCTTCGGGCTCGGGGGCTTCAGTATCTGCTAACCTGACACTTTTGGCAGTAGGTACCGAAACCAATGGTTCCATCGTTTGCCCTTCGCATGCCAACGGAGTAGTGGGCATCAAACCAACGGTGGGGCTCATCAGCCGCAGTGGCGTTATCCCGATTTCTTTTACCCAGGACACCCCCGGGCCAATGGCCAGAACAGTCAGAGACGCGGCAATTGGTCTGGCTGCCATGATCGGTATCGACCCTGCCGATAGTAAAACGCTCGCCAGTGAGAATAAAACCTACGATGATTATACCCAATTCCTGAATGCGGATGGCCTGAAAGGCAAGCGAATTGGTATTTATACCCAGCCGCTGGGTAATAATTTTAAAGTAGATTCCGTCTTCGCTCAAGCGGTAGCCTTCATCAAGTCGCAAGGTGCGGAGACGGTGGAGATTGAAGAGATCGCCCCCCGGCAGGTAGGGGGCTTATCTTTCGAGATCATGCTCTTTGAATACAAGGATGGCCTGAACAAGTATTTTGCTGGCCTGGGCCCCGATGCACCCATTAAAACAGTAGAAGACCTCATTGCCTTCAACAAGCAAGATGAGGTCGAACTGGAATACTACAATCAGCAATACCTGGAAATGGCCCAGGGAAAAGATGATCTGGCCTCTAAGGCGTATCAGGAAGCACTGGCTGAAATGCTACGCCTGAGCCAGGAAGAAGGCCTCGATAAAGTGATGGACGAAAACAAGCTTGACGCGATCATCGCCCCCACCGGCAGCCCCGCCTGGACGACAGACTGGGTGAATGGTGACCACTTCCAACTGGGGAGCTCTTCCCCTGCAGCCCGGGCAGGGTACCCCAATATTACTGTTCCCATGGGTTTTGTGGGAGAATTACCCGTTGGCATGTCCATCTTCGGGCAAGCCTGGACGGAGCCTTTACTCCTGGAAATTGCCTATGCCTTCGAGCAGGGGACCAAGCATCGGCGGGCGCCTAAGTTTTTAGAGAAAGATTAAGCTGAATCGGCGAACAAATTAGGATAGCTAACTCTTTTGATAGTAAAGCTATTAATTACTAAAAATTGCGCCGATGAAAACGATAAAAATTCTTTCTCTTGCTCTACTGATGGTTGGGTTTTTCTCAAGTTGTGTTGTGATCCGCCCCGGAGAAGTAGGGGTACGCCAGCGCCTGGGGCGGATCAACGACCAAGCTTTAAATGAAGGACCTCGCTCTTACAATCCTTTCACCAGTACGATTATCACCTTACCTACCCGGACCGTTAATCTGGAAATCAAATCAAATCTTCCTTCTAAGGAAGGTCTGACGATCAGTTCCGATATTTCTATTCTTTACCGGATTATGCCCAACGAAGCGCCAAATATTCTGAGAGAAATCGGCCGGAGTTATGAGCAGCAAATCATCCTGCCGGTTTTCCGTTCGGCTTCGGCCGATGTTACGGCGCGTTTCCTGGCCAAGGACATGCACTCGGGAGAGCGCTCGGTGATTGAAACTCAAATTCGCGACCGGATGTCTGAAATACTGGAAGACAAGGGGATTGTGGTGGAAAACGTCCTTTTGAAGAGTATCCAACTTCCTCAAGGATTGGCCCGTTCTATTGAAGAAAAACTCCAGGCGGAGCAAGACGCACAGCGTATGGTGTTTATCAAGCAACAAGAGCAAGCTGATGCGGAGCGCCGCACCATCCAGGCAGAAGGTGACCGCAGCGCCGCCATCATCCAGGCCGATGCTGATCGGCAGCAGATGGAAATCCGGGCGGCCGGCCAAGCCAATGCTATCCTGCAGGAAGCCAACGCCCAGGCAGAAGCTAACCAGAAACTAGCGGAAGCCCTTGAGCCACAGATTCTACAATACCGTGCCATTGAGGCTTTTTACCGATTGTCAACCAGCGACAATACCAAAGTGATTATTACCAGCGGTGAATCTCCCTTCTTGGGGATTCCTGCCGAGTTGGTCAACAAGAACAATTAGTGAGTGAAAAAGTATGTTTTTAAACTCCGGAGGCTGTTAAAGCTTCCGGGTTTTTTGTTTTATAAGAGGCTTATGACGAGCTGGACGAAACTTATGGCTTGTTAGCTGAAAAGCTGAGCGATATGGGATTGGTCTATCTCCATTTGGTCGACCATAGCCCAATGGGTGCACCAGAGGTACCCAACCGGATCAAAGAAATCCTGCGCAACAAATTTGCGCAAACCTTTATCCTCAGCGGAGGTTATGATCAGGAACGTGCGGAGAAAGATCTGCAGGCCGGAAAAGGAGATCTGGTGGCCATCGGCCGTCCCTGGATTGCTAATCAGGACCTGGTAGAACGATTCCGTGAGGATGCGTCGCTCGAAGAACCTGATGGAAATACGTTCTATACCCCCGGTCCCGAAGGCTATATTGACTATCCAGCTTTGGAAGGCGTAGCAAAATAAGCTTTATGCGCTAGCCTGTTCCACCTAAGTTTCAAGGTGGTCTTTGGGGCAGGGTGTTCAATCTGTCAGGCCACAGCCATAACGGTTGTCAGTGCTTTTCTTACAGGCTAAGCTGAAGGCTCCTGTTAGTCCCCAGGCTAACAGGAGCCTTTGTACTTTGTACTCGGATGGAACACCTTTTGAATCCTAGTACCTAATACCAAGTACCGTGAGATTGGGGGTAGATAATTATCGTATTATTAGGTTTTTACCCTCCCCAACCTCACTTTAATATTACTTCTCCACTCGCCAAAGCAGACTACTGTCTCCATAGCTGAGGAAGCGAAAATCATGCGCCAGGGCATACTCGTAGACCTTTTTCCAATCTTCGCCAATGAGGCTGGCGACCAGCAGCAACAAGGTGCTACGGGGCTGGTGGAAGTTGGTAATGAGGGCACTGATCAGACGATTGGGATAGCCGGGCGCGATGAGGAGTTGGGTGTAGCCTTCCAGTAAGTCGGTCGTAGTGTTTTGGAAATGGGCGAGTAACGCCATGATGGCCGCTTGGGCAGAAGGCAGTTCGCTGGGAGACAGCTTATAAGGCTCCCACTGGCCGACCACAAAGCCGTCTTCAATGGTATGGCCTCTGACGAGGCGAACGCCCAACCAATAAAGACTCTCGAGGGTGCGCATACTGGTGGTACCTACTGGAATAACTGGTGCCCCCGCGGCGAGGGTATCGGCCAAAGCCTGAACCAATGCCCGCTCCACAAAAATGCTCTCGCGGTGCATGTCGTGTTCGCCCAGGCTGTCCGTCGTGACGGGCTTGAAGGTGCCGGCGCCCACGTGGAGGGTGACGAAGGCTCGCTGAATACCCCGCTGATCCATTGCCTGAAAAACAGCTTCGGTGAAGTGGAGACCCGCCGTTGGTGCGGCCACCGACCCTTCGGGTTGAGCGTAGATAGTCTGGTAGCGATCCTGATCAGCGGCTTCGCTGTCGCGGTTGAGGTAGGGAGGAAGGGGAATGATGCCCCCGGCGACTAAAAGTTCGCCAAAAGAAAGCTGGGGCGCATCCCAGCTGAAAGCTATACGGAAAGGGCCATCGAGCCATTCACCCCGGCGTGCGGTGAGGGTAACGGGGCCTTGAGGAGTATTGATTTCCTGGCTGACCTCACCGGTTTTCCATTTGCGGTTGCCACCCACGAGGCATTTCCATTCTACCGATTTTTGACTGGAAAGGTTCTGCTGATAATCGAGCGGACGGAGCGGCTCAAGGCACAGGATTTCGAGTGGTCGACCGTTAGGAAGCGTAAAGCGCAGGCGGGCGTGAATAACCCTGGTATTGTTAAAAACCAGCAAGCTGCCGGGAGGAAGTAGCTCGGGCAGTTCCTCGAAAACCTGCTCCGTGATCTCCCCTTGTCGGTAGATCAGCTGCTTGGAGGCATCCCGCTGCGGCAGTGGATAGCGGGCAATGCGCTGTTCCGGCAGGGGATAATCGTAGTCGTCGATGTTGATGTGGTGTGGCAAGGGGGGATACGTTTATTATATATTTAGCTGATATTTTCGGCAAACCACTGTTTGCACTTTTCCATCATGCTAGTGCATTGAAAACATCATTAAACCGTTCGAAGTCCTCTTCGATAAGTTTTTCTACCCGCTCGCGGCGAGAGAATTTATCAGCAGGAAGGATTATTTTTTCGTCAATAAGAATCTCTTTGATGACCGCTTTGAAAAGAGTTATGTCTTCAGTGATGAGCTCCCTGATGACGGCTTTTAATTGTGCTTTATCCATCGCATTTAATTCCATGGCTTCTTTAATTTAAAAAAACAAAAATAAGAAAAGATAGTTCCACCCACTGTATTACTTACTCCCTGACCGTACCGCGCAGCACACTAACGTTGCTATTAAAGGGATTGCCTGAAGCCCGCCGGAAAGCAACCACCTGGCCGACATGCCATAGTGCATCAGCGAGGGGCCCGTTGAGGGTGTTCCAGAAGGGGAGGACGGACTGGGTATCGCCCCGCTGGAAGATGATGTTGAAGCGTTTCAGGTCTTTTGATTTGCTGTTTTTGAGGCGTTCGCTGGTGGCGGCGAGCATGGTAAGGGTTTGGGTACGCTGCTCGATGAAAGACAATTCTTCGGCAGGGCCACCACTGATATTGGGGAGCTCCATGACCGCATTATGGACCATTTTGGCCAGGCCGTAGATATGATCAATCGTTTCCGCACTGGAGCGTGATTCCGGCGTGGTGCGGTAATCGAGGTCTTGTTGGCGGAGCCCTTCCGTAGCCCAATAGTAGCGGAAAGCCAGGCCGTCGACCATGCGGGCGGCAACGGTGGCGGCATTGTACTTTTCGGGGGCATCGGGGATTTGGCGGTAGGGCAGGGTGAAATCTGGTTCCATAAGTGCAGGTTCGGTATTGGTGAAGTCAATAAATTGGGTGTTGAGGTAAACGTCTTGCCATTCGCCTTTTGAGAAAACCCCTACTTTGAAATTATAGGTAAACTCATCGACTTTTTCCCAAGCGTCGGTGAGGAGGAAGCCACCGTAGTTGTAATGGTAGTAAATATTGTTTCCCCTTATGCTGATGGTGCCTTCGGTGACTGCGCCAAAGATGTCGTATTCGGCAAACTGGAGCTTTCCTTCGCGTTTGTTCCAGTAGCGGATACCGTGGTTGCGCTGGCCCCAGGCATTGCTGACAGGGTCTACGATGCCGTCGGATTCAGCAATAATGGCCCCTTTCTCCAAGTCCCAATGAAAGCGAACTTCCTGCCGAAAAGAGTCTCCGTTGCCCCAGTTTCCTGCTGCACGCCAGGTCTTTTGGATCAAGGGTGCAAAAGCAGTCCGCAAGGCTGGTGTTAAGTTTTCAAGCGGCGTCTCTATTTGTGGTACTAAACTAAAGTTGAAGGTATAGGTAGAAGGCTTACCATCTTCTTCTCCCGTGATGGTGCGATTGAATTTTTGCCTTTCGGTAAATGCGTAACGAACCTGGCGAGGGTTGGTATAGTCGGGGTTTTCAAAAAGAATGTGCGTATCCGAAGAGGAGACGGCTTGGAAGATCTTTGGTGTTCCATCTTTAATGACACTAAAGAGCATCCACTTACCCGCTACCTTTTCGATCCGGGAATTACTGGCGTAGAGAGTGTCTCCTTTTTCCAGAAAAATAGCTTGGGATTCGAAGGTCGTAGCATTGATCATGCGCCAGGTTTCTACCAATTTACCATTCCAAGCTGGCGAGCTCCACTTGCCGGTGAGGAGTTGGTTCAGGTCGGGGAAAGGATCGACGCCATCGGCAGCGGCGCTGGCGGTGACCGTACACGAAAGAAAAAGGAGCAGCAGGATGATTTTACTGTTGTGCATAATGAAGTTGGGGGTAATGCTAAAATCCAAAGTTACGGAAGGTTTTGGAGAGCGTTCGTATAAATACATTGATGCATTCGTTCGACCTTTTCCGAAGTGGGAAGTGGGAAGTGGGAAGTGGGAAGTGGGAATTATTAGGTTCACCTAGTGACGTGCTCTCCTCTCGGTCTTCGCGTGTCACGCTACTTCCGACTTCCCACTTCCTCCCGATAGCCATCGGGATCCGACTTTGACTCGAAACGTATGATCGCACTGGTACGATTGACCTCCTGTCCTCTCTCTTGATCAACCATCTCCCCCAAACAAAAAAGTGACGCCAACTTACGTCAGCGTCACAGAATCAGTGGAGGGACTCCACTTGAGCTAGTTCATGGGGATTGGTCTTATTGCCCGTTAATTATTTTTCCAGCAGTGCTTCGAGCTTTTGCAAGCGCTCTTCCAGTACCTGGAGTTGTTTGGCCTGCTGGGTCAGTTGTTCCTGTTGCTGGTCGATGACCTGTTGTTGCTCTTGAATAGAAGCAATGGCCAGGACGGTCAATTGACTGTAGTCTACCAACAGCGTAGCTTCCTCATCGGCTTTGGGGCTGATGGAGGTGACGAGCTCCGGGAAGACCGTTTGTAGGTCCTGCGCAAGGAAACCGTGGTATTTGCGCTCCAGGTTCGTTTTGTAGTTGTAGTACTTGGGTTGCAGTTGCAACAGCCTTGGTAGGACACTGCTCAGGGTACTGATGTTGGTCTTCAACCGCGCATCGGAAGTAGGGGAGTAGTTGCCGCTGGTCTGGTCGAAAGTACCGCGGGAGGCGTTGTTGTGGTAGAGGGTCATATTACCGCCGCTAGCCGCGGTCGTACCCACGTAGAACTCCCAGTTCTCTACGTCGTTAGTGCCATTGTAAATAATCAAGCCATACTCTCCACCGGTAGCACTTGTATTTTGCTCAATCCGGACAGGATAGCCACGGGTATCGTTTACCCCAGGGGATACGCCAATATTAAGTTGCCGTGTCCGCATTTCAATTTTTCCTTCGCCAAAGCCATTGGCATCGGAAGCGATGAGACGGGTGCGACCAAAGGCTGTGCCGGCACTGGCCGAAAAACTTATAGTAGGGGTACCTACTTCTATTGCTCCACCACTACTACTACCTACTGTAGCTGCGGGGATGGCCCAGCCAGAATTCAGATTGCTACCAATAACGAACTCTTCGTCAGGCGTGGAATTGTTGATCCCTACCCGACCATTGCCCAGAATGGTCATTCGGTCAGCGGCGCCTTGGTCATTTCTGAAATAGAAGTTCATTTTACTATCAGCAGCACCGGTGGTACCATCTCTGGAGGTAGCAGCGATGTGCCACTGGGCATTTGGATGTACTGTGTTGCCAAAACCCAAACGGGCAAATTCATCTTGTGTTTCTTCTAGCAGAATATGGAGCTTCTCTACACCAGAGTTTTGACGCACTTGGACCCAAGCAGCTGCATCCGTAAAATCACCAACCTGAAACTCGCCGGATTGCAGCATTTTGAACCTCGTGGTATAGGTAGACGATCCATTGGGTTTCGAACGATACAAAATATCTGCACCACCATTAAATGTGCTCATTCTCCAGCGGTTGCCATTATCAGGATACCCTAAATTGATGCCACCCAAATTCGATTGTACAAACAGATCACCAGCCACGTGCATTTTCATTTCTGGTTCGTCAACACCAATGCCGACATTTCCTACTCCAGTGGTTAAGGCAGCCTGCCCGGAAGAGGTGGTGTAGAAATGGCCGCCGACCCCACCGCCAAAGCCGTAGCCCAGAATACCATAACCAGTACTGGAGTTAGAGACTCCTTGCACACCCGCATAAAAACTATTTTCGGAATAACCATAAACACCATGACCATTAAAGGAGTGACCCAAAACTCCCGCCCGATTGGCTGGCAGTACCTCCCCGCCGGGACTGTTACTTCCTACTATCCCGTAAGATGCTCCTTCGTTGTTGTGGATATGAAAGGCTGCACCTGCGATGGTGGTCTCATTGTAATAAGGCAATTCTATTTCGCCAGCAGGGCCTTGCGGACCAATGGGGCCAGGAATTCCTTGTGAGCCAGTAAGCCCTTGTTCGCCTTGCGGTCCCATTGGACCTATGGGGCCTTGCGGGCCGATTGGGCCAGTCGATCCGGCAGGTCCAGTCGATCCGGTTTCGCCAGGGATACCCTGTGGTCCGGCAGGTCCTTGATTTCCTTGTGGCCCTTGTGGGCCGGTGTCTCCTTGTGGTCCAGTGGGACCTGTGGGGCCAGTTTCACCAGGAACACCTTGTGGTCCGGCAGGTCCAGCGGCGCCTGTGTTTCCTTGGGTGCCTTGTGGCCCGGTTAATCCTTGCTCGCCTTGTGGTCCGGCAGGTCCGGCGGGTCCAGCAGGGCCTGTGTTTCCTTGAGTACCTTGAGGTCCGGTAAATCCTTGAGCACCTTGCGGTCCGGCAGGTCCGGCGGGGCCAGTCGGGCCAGTGTCACCTGGAATACCTTGCGGTCCTGGTGCTCCTTGCGGGCCCTGTGGGCCTTGGATTTGACCAACGTTGGTCCACATCGTGCCGTCCCAGACGTAGCCGTTGCCGTCGGCGGAAACGATGTAGAGGTCGCCTTCGGTATTTCCTCCGGCGGGAAGATCGCCAATCGTTGCTACTGTTCCCTGAATGGAGATGCCGGTGCCATCTTGTCCGGCGGGGCCTTGTGGTCCGGTAGCACCCTGCGGCCCGGTTGGTCCTTGTGGCCCAGCGGGGCCGGTAGATCCGGTGGGGCCTTGCGGTCCTGCGGGGCCAGTTGCTCCGGTAGCGCCGGTCATGCCCGTAGGACCTGTGTCACCTGGAGTGCCTTGTGGCCCTTGTGGACCCTGAATTTGGCCGACGTTGTTCCACATACTACCATCCCAGGCGTAACCATCGCCGCTGGCGGTCACAATATAGAGATCACCCTGGTTAGCACCGGCAGGAAGATCACCTACCGTTGGAACGGTACCGAGGAGGTTGATGCCCGTTCCAGTAGGGCCTTGTTCGCCTTGTGGCCCAGCAGGGCCGGTAGCGCCTTGTGGTCCGGCAGGTCCAGTGGAGCCTGGGGTACCCTGCGGTCCGGCAGGTCCAGCAGGTCCGGCTTCGCCCTGTGGCCCTTGTGGGCCGGGTGTGCCAGCAGGAATATTGATGGTGTTGCCATTGCTGATAGACAAATCACCGCTTAGTGGATCAAAAGTGAGGGTTTGGCTATCGGTTCCACCGCCGGTATTGAGGGTGACGGAGTTGCCATCCGTGAGGGTCAGTATCTGGGTGGCAGGGTCGTAGATGAGGTTTTGTAATTCATCCGTGGGATCACCGCCGCCGCCAGAGCCGCTTTCGCCAGCGTATATGGCGTAAGGAACCGAAAGGAGCTGACTGGTGCCCAGGTTGAGGTAGGAGGTCCCGCCCGCTGGATCAATATCAATTTTCAAGTAATAAGGATGATTGGCCCAGTCGACATCGGTCATCATGCCGCTCAAAGGGACACCGTCGCCAATGGCGAGATCAAAGACGCCAAGTGGCGACGTCGTGATGGTATGCCGTTCGGCGTAATCGACCAATCCGCTCACGCCGTCTCTAACAATACTGACCCGCACCGCGAGGTTGGCACTGGCGTAGGGAGCGCCACCCGCATCACGGGCAACGGCCTGGAATTTGAATTGCTGAGGGGCTTGGGCCCAAAGGCTGGCACTGAAGACCAGCAGAAAAATGAGTTGAAGTAAATGACGCATGTTTTTAGCGTTTTAGCAATAATTCTCACTTTGTATAAAATTAGCCACAGAGGCACAGTGACACGGAGTTTTTTCATAGGATTTTCTAACTAAAATCTTAGTGTCTCTGGAAGTAAAAGGGAGAATCGCTGGTGTTTTTAGGATATTAGTATTTGATTTTTAGAATGCTGAAGGTGCCCACGCGGCCGGTATCATCCGCTAGACGGAGGACGTATGTTCCGGCGGGATAAGCACCAAGGTCGAGCTCTTGCAGGGACGTCTGCATGGTTTCCTGCCAAAGGAGCTGGCCATTGCTGTTGTAAAGTGCTGCCTTGGTGGGCGTTAAATCCGGTAGTTCAATTTGGACCCTTTCGGTGGTAGGATTCGGATAGATATTGACTTCCCAGTTGAGGGGGAGCAATTCTTCGTTTTTTACCAAAAGGTCGTAATAGGCCCGGTGGAACCCTTCGCCGAGTTCCAGACCATTTTGATAACGAGCTACTGCTACTTCGCCCACCGTGAAGTGCAGGCTCCCGAAAAGCAGGTTGTCGTAATAATCGCCTGCATTACCGACAACGGTACGTGGCATGTCCTGGCCGGTTAAGGAACCCGCGCTGATCAGTAAGATGATCAGGCAGGCACCAAGGCCAACGATGTGTGTGTTGTGCTTCATTAATAGGTATTTGCGTGAATAAGGAATTATGTCAGATATGGGATAACAGCTTTCATTAAAATTGGATGCATTTGGCCATTGATGTCTCCAATAGGGAAGGGGTTACCGGGGAGGGGATATTTTTTTATAAAAAATAGATAGATCCTGAATTTTACGGTGAGGTGGGCGACGTTATTTGCCGCTTCCGTAAAAGTCAGTGACCAAGCGCAGCAGGAATTGCCCATTTTGGACAGTAGCTTGCTGGATCAGCAGCTATTTCTGATGTTTCTTCAAAAGTGTGTTCGCTAGTTTCACTGCAAGCTCCTGATGTTCGAGGCGTTCCTCTTTGCTGAAAGCTCTTGACTCTCCGACACTGCCATATCTTATCAATACGCTGCCGTTGTAGTTGGGATTGTAAAGAGATAAATACCCCTGCAAATGCTGGACACATAAATAAGTATCCCCCGTTTCACTCATTTGCAGTGCAAGTTGCCCCGTCTCATCGGACTTAAAAGAATTTACTTCGCGCTGAATGTCACTTTTGCTCAGGCTATTCCGACCAATCGATAAGTACCAGGCTCGGTTATTGGAGAATTTCGACTCGAAGGAACACACGCCTTTGATATTTCTATCTGTAATTGCGATGCCGAGTGCTGTGGATATTTCCTCTGCCGTAATTACCTTGCAATCCGGACTGTTAAACAGGGAGGAGTAGTCGCCTTGCTGCTTTAATCCAGCCGTGCTTTGTTCGGTGGTTTCATCGCTTTGTTCGGTGTTGCTCTCTTCTGTTGCTGCGTTGTCTTGTTGGGGGGCTTCCTGGCAGCTTACTAGCGCCAATGCTACGATTAGGAATAAATAGGTGGTTTTCATGTTGGTATTTTATTTTGGTTTTGAAATATTCTACTAACTAAGATATTCTATTTTTTGTCGTTATGCCTTGATTTTTAGGGTATTATTTTTGATTCAGTATCGCATAAGGTGCTGAGCAGGCACTCTTTTCAATTCGTAAACATAGCAAACGGTTTCAGCAAATGTTCTTTCTTCTAAAAATTCAAAACCTAGTCGCTCATAGCATCTATGTGCGACTAGGTTTTGCTTTTTAGTGGGCCAATTAGAATACCATCTTATTTTAGCTCAAATACTTTACGTCTTCTCTACGAACCAAAATTGATGCCCCATCCAACCTTTTTCAAAACACTTTCTATTGGAGGTTTTAAAAAAGGCTTTGCGCCAGTAGCGGAACTCATTGTCAAAAAAGCTTTTTATGATCAAGCCCGCCACAAGTGGCCATTTTTTCAGAGGGGTAATTTTCCAGAACCCACTTTCAAAGCCCTTCATGGTCCAGATATAATGTTCTCTACCATCTACGACCTTTATGACTTCAAACTGTCCTTCTCTTGCACAAGAGAAAAAGTGGTCAAAATCTTGTGGTAAAAAAGAATCAGGATAACGGTAAGTCAATAACGCAAGGTGATAATACATTTGACTTTCATCGGTTTTACCTTCTCCTTTGACTTGCAATTTAGACGTGTCTATTTCGTGACCATTAAAAGTCATCATTTGGCCGCCAATGCGTCCGCCGGGTTTTAGTAGGCCGTAGCAGTAGTCAAAGAATCTGCGATAAATATTTTCTTGTTCTCCTGCGTCGTAGTCGGTAGGAGAAACAAAATGCTCTGGACAACCCATTGCGACGATGGCATCAAAAGGACCATTGTCAGGGGTGAATTCTTGCCAAATACCTTGGTGAACATCATAGCCCATGCTTTTCAGGTATTTATACTTTTTTTCTGCCGGGCTTACAGATACGACATGAACACCTCTTTCGCGACAATAATGGCTAAATGGTCCCCAACCAGGACCTATCTCATACACTTTCATTCCCGCGTTTTCCTTCAAGCCTAAGTTTTTGAAATATTCTTCGTACTTCTTTTCCTGTGCCACCAACACGTGTTCAATGCTTGGTTCCCCGTAATTACCGGGCCAGGAATTTGAAATAGAAGGAAAATCTCCGGCAACCATCTGGAAAATTGTTTCCATTGGATTGTAAGTGTCACTCTCTGCTTTTATATACTTTTTTGTGAGTGCCCCTTTTTTCTTCGTAAGGGTTTGTTCTTTTTGGATAAGTGTTTCCGTTTTCATTTTTGCAGGTGTTTAGAAAATAAAAAATCGAGGGAAGAGCTTATTGCCAATTGCATATAACTTGCTAGTTTACATGTACTTCCGTGACAAAGGTAGGGGGATAAGAAAGGTGATGTACTGACATTTATCACTCCTGAATCGCCTATTTCAGCTTTTTTGTGGATAAATTGCAGATGAGAAGCTTGTTTGAACAAGCTCTTAGCTTTGAAAGTAATAAAACAGTAAAAATGACAATATCTTTCAGCAGAACCTTCTACGTAACTTTCTTCGTTCTCTTTCCATTGGTAGTTTTTGCACAGCTCAATGCGGATGCGGTCATTGATCAGGGTTTTAAGAATACCTTGTTGCTGCACAAAGAATTAGTAAGTATCCCCAACCTTCCGGAGAATGAGGCATTGATGCTGAAAAACATCAATTGGGTCGCCCAGCAGTACAATACCTTGGATTTTAAGACGACGCTGCTCCCCTCCAGTACCCTCCCGATCCTACTGGCGGAGAAAATTTACGATCCTAATTATGAAACCGTACTTTTCTATTTTCACATTGATGGCCAGCCCGTAAATCCTGCTGTTTGGGACCAAGCGGATCCCTTTGTGCCCGTTCTGAAGGAAAAAGATGCCGACGGCGTCTGGCAGGCATTGGACTGGAATCAACTGGATGGTGTAATTAATGATGAATGGCGCATATTTGCCCGCGCAGCTGCGGACGACAAAGCACCGATCCTGATGCTATGGTCTGCGCTGGACATCCTGAAAGCCCAGGGCCGTTCTCCGAGTTTCAACATAAAAATAATTTTCGACCCCCAAGAGGAATACGGGTCAGATGCTTTATTATCTACCATCGATGAATACAAAGGGCGGTATGCTTCTGATTATTTTATCGTGATGGATGGCCCGGCTCACGATTCCAACCGACCGACGCTCACCTTCGGGTGTCGGGGAATTGCGACTTGCGCCATCACCACTTTCGGTGCCAATCTGCCGCAGCACAGTGGACATTTCGGCAACTACGCACCCAACCCCGTCTTTAGCTTGGCGAGGCTGTTAACCACCATGAAAGATGAGGAGGGGAGCGTGCTGATTGATGACTATTACAAGGATGTGGAAATAGATGCCAGGATAAATGAATTGCTCGCATCTGTTCCCTACGATTCCACTGATTTTAATAGTCAGTTGGGTATCTACACTTCTGAAAAGGTAGGCAGCACTTACCAGGAATCCCTGCAGTATCCATCTTTAAACATCAGACAAATTGGTACCTCCTGGACAGGAGAGAACCTTAAAACGGTGATCCCGGAATATGCCACCGCCAGCATTGATGTCCGCCTGGTACCGGAAACGGATGGAGAGGTGCAATTGCAAAGAATAAAAACGCATCTGTTACAGCAAGGCTATTATGTCATCGACAGAGATCCTACTGATCAGGAAAGAAGAACTTATCCCAAAATTGTAAAATTCACTACCTCCGGAGTGATCAATGCTTTTCGGACAGACCCCAATGCTGATTTCGGTACAAAAATCCGCACCCAACTTGCTGAAAACTTTGATGAAGAACCTGTTGTGATCAGAATCATGGGGGGGACCGTACCAATTGTACCGCTAATCGATAAGCTGAACGTACCTACCATCATCGTCCCCATGGTAAATATGGACAACAATCAGCACAGCCCCAATGAAAACATCAGGATCGGAAATATGAGGCAAGGGATAAAGATTTGTTTGTCGATTTTGAGTGTGGAGCTGTAGCTTTTTATCTTACTTGTACGGAATTGATTCCAAAATATGGGTAATAGTCTTTAAGCGAGCATCAGGTTTCTTGTTGGCATCAATAATGATCCAGGGAGCGCTTTCCGTATTGGTGGCCTCAAACATTTTCTCTTTATAGGAGGTGTATTCATCCCATAGCAATTGCGCTTTTTTATCAACAGAAGTCATTTTCCATCGCTTCAAAGGACTATTCTTGATGTCTCTAAAACGTTTAGCTTGTTCTTTCTTCGATATTGAAAAATACAGTTTAATCAGATAGGTATCAGATTGGATTAACATTTTTTCAAAGTCGTTGACCTGCGACATGAAAACCTTGTATTCCTTTTCTGTACAAAAATTATTTACGGGCTCCACAACGGCACGATTGTACCAGCTTCTATCAAAAAAAACGATTTCTCCGGGGTTGGGCAACTGATTGATGTATCGCTGAAAGAACCATTGATGTCGCTCATCGCTGGAAGGAATATTCAGCGCAACTATTTTAAAGTGCCTGGGGTTGATGTATTCCGTAACCCGCCGTATTGCACCACCTTTACCAGCAGCATCCCTTCCTTCAAAAAGAATGACCACTTTCTTATTCCCCTCGATGACCCAATTCTGGAGTTTGATTAATTCCTCCTGTTGCTTTTTCAGTTCAACGATATATTTTACCTCAGCCAAAATGCCAGGAATATCTACCTTTTTATTTTTCAAAAGGGTGTGTAAACCTACCTTGGAGTTGAGGAGCGTAATTTCTTCCTCTGTCAATTTTATTTTACCCATAATTTCGTGATGTTAAATATCAATTTGAGAGGCGCTTCTGTAATACCTCATGATAATATTAGGGTCAGGTAAAAGCGACAACTTCGACTCCCCTTTTCCCTCGTAGTCAAATTGTGATAACACATGCCTCATGCTTTCCAGCCTTGCTTGTTTCTTGTCATTGGTTTTTACAATGATCCAAGGGCTGAAGTTGGTATGGGTTTTACTCAGCATCTGTTCTTTATAGTGGGTGTATTGATCCCATAATTCTTGTCCTTTCATGTCTACCGGACTAAATTTCCAGCGCTTCAGTGGATTACTTAATCGGTCATCAAATCGCTGTTTTTGTTCTTCTTTGGAAATCGAAAACCAAAATTTAATGATCTTCACATTATCTTCGTAAAGCAGGTGCTCAAATTCTGGCACTTGCTCCATGAACAGCTCATATTGTTCTTTGGTACAGAAGCCCATTACCGGTTCTACAACGGCACGGTTGTACCAGCTTCGATCAAAGAATACGATTTCTCCAGAGTTGGGTAAAGCTTTTATGTACCTTCGAAAATACCACTGCCCTTTTTCAACTTCGGTGGGTTTTGTTAAGGCTACCACTCTTGATGTTCGTGGGTTTAAGTGCTCTTTAAACCGTTTTATGGAACCTCCTTTACCGGCTGCATCCCTGCCTTCAAATATTATCGCAACCCTCTTGTTGTTTTGTGCGATCCACTTTTGAAGGTTGACAAATTCAGCTTGCAACATTAGTAGTTCTGCCTCGTACCTTAATTTGTCTAATGTTCTATCAATAGGAATATCGTTTTCCCGGGCAATAGCAATTAAGTCCTCCCTGGTTTTTACGCCTATTAAATGTTCTGGTCTGAAAGTCATATATCGGTTATTCTATTTGAATGTTTCTTTGCTTGCTGGCAAGGCCCCCCAACGACCTGTACATCACATTCCTCCACGAAGATCCTCCAGCAGCTTACGTTTTGCCTTTTCAAAAAAATCGTTGTTGAGCACGTAGAAATTCAAGGTTGCTTTTTGGTCTTCCAGGCTGATCGTCACCGGGCTGGAAATGATGATCCAGGGGTTGGTGTAAATCGCTTGTTCGATTTTTTGTTTTAACCCGTTAGTGCTGCCTTCTTTGTTCTCGTCAAGTACAAGCGTCTTGAACAGGATTTTTGGTTTACTCTTTTGGCCAATCTTTATTTCCGAATCGGCAAGACGATAGGGGATCAGGATTTCTTCTCCGATCGTGCTCTCCATTTTCAGGGCTCGATTCCCAAAGGCGACAATTTTGCCGGAATGGCCATTGACCATAATGGAATCCCCCAGGTGGAGCTTGTCGCCAAATTTGAGGATAAGTCCCGTGAAGTAATTTCTCCAAAAATCGAAAAAAGCAAAAATAATAAGCGTGAGCAAGATAACGGTTACGAGTAAACTTGCTACTAGCGCCTGGTAGACCAGTAAGGTAAAGAAAATCGTCCATACGATAATCTCCAACCGGGCAACACTTTTAAGATGAGCCTGCCCATTGTCTTGCAACGAAATAATGGGCAGGATTAACCTTTTGTAAAGACTAAACGCAATAAAAATAGCCAAGCCCAGCATCGTCAGGACAAATAGCATGGAAAAAGGAATTCCGTT